>Ga0316204_10000456_pt1 | contig 151235 bp, 136 predicted proteins | sample 6monrhotite_MG_2_FD_205661 | JGI IMG/M metagenome (GOLD analysis project Ga0316204, IMG submission 205661) | Microbial mat bacterial communities from mineral coupon in-situ incubated in ocean water Damariscotta River, Maine, United States -... | ecosystem: Environmental > Aquatic > Marine >... | reverse complement strand
ACTTCTGGCAGTAACTTCTAGAACAAAATATTCTAGCAACTGTGACTGAACTTTCTTGCTTAATTTACAACGACTTAACTTCATAAAAGTACACTAACATATTTGCTAATCTACTACAGCCCCAAATCTAATATAAAACAAAAGGGGCCCTAATAAAGAGCCCCTCTTACAAGTAAACGAAAAAAATATTAGTCGTTTACAGCATCTTTCAACACTTTTCCTGGACGGAATTTAGGTTGCTTTGATGCTTTAATTTTAATTGGCTCACCTGTTTGTGGGTTGCGGCCTGTAGTAGCTTTACGATCTGCAACGAGGAATGTACCAAAATTTACTAAACGTACTTCACCACCACTTTTTAGCTCATCTGAAACGGCATCAATAAAGGCGTCGATAGCGCGTGCGGTATCTGCTTTTGTTACACCAATCTTACTTGCAATAGCTTCTACTAATTCATTCTTATTCACAATACTGCTCCCAAAATTACAATTATATAAATTACCCTAGTTACCTCTCCGTGCCATTTTATTAAGTTTCTGAAAATGGCTCCTACTAAGGCTTGCAGGGGGTATCCTGTTACTAACTGCAAAAAAAAACAAGCAAAATAATTACAAAAATGCAAAAAAAGTGCTTGCAGGGGGGTTTTTTGCTAAAAATGACGCGCATTTTGACTTTTAGCTACAGTATTTTTGGTCAAAAATGGTGTTTTTGGTATTTATGTGGCCATAGCTGATGTGGCGTTGATGTGAAAGGGGGGTTAAAAATAATGTAATTTTATATGCGATATGATATTATATCACGTATGAAACGGTTAAAACGCACAATGTTAATGCTAATAGTGGTAACACTTACTATGAATAACGTAGTAGGTTCTGCCATGGCTGCATGTTTGTGTGTTCATACAGCTTCTGCTATCATTGAAGATAACTCTTCGTCAGAATTGATGCCTTGTCACGGTAATAATAAAAGTGAAGGGCAGGTTAACGATATGATGGCTAGTGAAGCTGTTATGCAAGAAGTGGAAAGAGTGGAAAGTAAGTTATCTGAAAAATGTTCACAATGTGACTGTGGGCACTGTAAAGTCCCTTCTGTTTTTTCTATAAGTGACTTATCTCTTATAGCTGAGAGGATGGTGATGAATGTTGAGCATGCTATTGCTGCTGACGCATTATTACCTTATATCCCTTATATCATTGAAAATCCTCCAAAATTATACTCCTAAATAAGAAATACTACCAAGATTGCGTTTATGTAGCAGGCTAATTTCCTGTTATGCATTCATGCATATTTATTTAGGAGAAAACCATGAAAGCGTTAATAATAATATGCTTGGCTATGATTGTTTCATTGCCTGTGCAAGCCTCACCTCACTATACATGTCCGATGCACCCTCATTATATTGCAGATGAGATGGGTTCTTGTCCAATTTGTGGCATGGATTTAGTATCGGTTGCTGGTGAAGATGATTCAGAAGAAGAGGTGGATTTTGAAGAGTCCGTTGTTAAGGTTCAAGATATCTCTCACTACACATGTCCGATGCATCCTCATTATATTGCAGATGAGATGGGTTCTTGTCCAATTTGTGGTATGGATTTAGTATCGGTTGCTGGTGAAGGTGGGGCTGATCATAGTCATCATTCGCATAACCATGATTCAGAGGTTAGTACGGGTCCTTCTTCTGGCTCTGTTTCTCATAAATCATCTAGTGAATCACCTAGGGCGGTAGTAAAAATTGCTCCAGAAATTATTCAGAATATGGGTGTGCGTACAGAAAAAGTAGCAATCACTGATTTTGGTAAGGAGGTTAGAAGCTATGGTGTAATAACTCCGAATGAAAGGCTGCAAAAAAGAATTTATAGTCGTGTAGAGGGGTGGATAACTGATTTTGGTGTATCTGCAGTGGGTGATGAAATTGCAACGGGAGGTCATCTCTATACTATTTACAGTCCTGATTTGGTGCTAGCGCAATATGATCTCTTAGCATTGGATAAATCAGGGCGCAATACGGGCTTAAGTAAGCTATCTTTGCATTATCAAGTTGATGCTGATTTTACAAAAAAATTACAGGAAACAAGAGAAATAGAGCAGAATGTTCCATATTACTCTTTGTGGGGTGGTACCGTATCTATGTTGAATATACGCCCAGGTAGTCATGTTACAACAAGTACCTTACTAATGGTAATCGAAGATTATAGCAGTGTCTGGGTTGATGTTAGTGTGGCTGAAAAAGATATGGAGTTCTTAACACATGATAGTAAGGCTCGGGTTGTGTTCTCTAACAGATCTAATAGTGAGTCCATTGCTAATGTGGATTATATTTACCCTACCATTAGCAAAGACACTAGAACCGGAAGAATACGCTTGGTGTTGGATAACCCTGATGGGGAGTTCAAACCTGGGTCATATGCTGATGTGGTATTTGAAACAGAAGTTAGCAAACGTTTAGCAGTGCCATCAGAGGCCGTTTTAAGAGGATCAGATGGTGATTTTGTGGTGGTTTCTCGTGGTAAGGGAAGATTTCAGCCTAAGAAAGTGGTCGTAGGTATAAATAATAGTGGAAAAACTGAGATTATTAAGGGGATTAATGAGGGAGAAGATGTTGTAGTAAGCGGTCAGTTTATGTTGGATTCTGAATCATCAATGCGTGAAGTATTTCGCAAAATGGTATCCCCTAAAAAATCTGTAAATGATAGTGTTTCTGTAGGAGGTGCTCATGTCGGGCATTAATCATTCGGCAGGCTCTGATTCTGCTCGTCCCTTTATTGCTAAGGTTATTTACTGGTCAGTACAAAATCAACTTTTGATAATGGTGGCCATGGTGGCGCTATTGGTTGCAGGAATATTGTCATTGCAGCGTATGTCGTTGGATGCAGTTCCTGATTTTTCTGATACTCAAGTTATTATTCGTACAGATTTTCCAGGACAGTCTCCGCAAATTATAGAGGATTTAGTAACATACCCCTTATCGACAACAATGTTGGGCTTACCTAAAACAAAAGATGTTCGTGGGTATTCAATGTTTGGAACATCATTTATCTATATCATTTTTAATGATGGTGTAGATCAATATTGGGCACGAAGCAGGGTATCTGAAGCCTTGGCCGCAGTGCAAAGTGAATTGCCCGAAGGTGCACGTGCGCAAATGGGGCCAGATGCAACGGGTGTCGGCTGGGTTTATCAATATGCACTTATAGATAAAACGGGAACGTATGATCTAGCATATTTACGCAGTTTACAGGACTGGTTTTTGAAATTCGAGCTAGCAACAGTGGATGGTGTATCTGAAGTGGCCTCGGTTGGAGGTTTTGTTAAGGAATACCAAGTTCTGATTGATCCCAATAAGTTACGTGCTTATGACGTGCCGTTGCATCGAATTATAGATGCAGTAAAGGCGGCAAGTAGTGAGGTTGGTGGTCGTATTATTGAACAAAGTGAAACGGAGTTCATGGTTAGATCTAAGGGATATATTCAGTCACAAGAAGAGTTGGGAAAAGTCGTCTTGTACGCTCGTGATGGTGACCCTGTATTGCTTTCCGATGTAACTCGCATTGTTGAAGGTCCTGCATTACGGCGTGGTGTTGTAGATTTGAATGGTGAAGGTGAGGTGGTTGCGGGCATAATTGTCATGCGGTCGGGAGAAAATGCTCTTAATGTTATTGAAGGTGTAAAGAGTAAGCTGAAAGAGCTGAGACATGGATTGCCAGAAGGGGTAGAAATTGTACCGGTCTATGATCGTTCATCACTAATTTTAGGGGCGGTGGATTATTTGAGCTTCAAGCTTCTGGAAGAAGGAGCCGTTGTGGCGTTGGTATGTTTAGTATTTTTGTTACATGTGCGCTCGGCATTTGTTGCAATTATTACGCTTCCTTTAGGCATTCTGGCTGCATTTATTGTAATGGCTCAACAAGGTATTACTGCAAATATTATGTCGTTAGGAGGCATTGCAATTGCAATTGGTGCAATGGTAGATGCTTCTATTGTTATGGTGGAAAACGGTCATCGTAAGCTTTCTGAGCTTGGTAAGAATGCATCTGCTAAGGAAAGGAAGAGCGCCCTTACTCAAGCCGCAATAGAGGTGGGGCCTGGGCTATTTTTCTCATTGCTTATTATTACGGTCTCATTTTTGCCCGTTTTTGCATTAACAGGTCAGTCATTCCAGCTTTTTTCTCCACTGGCCTATACAAAAACATATGCTATGGCATTTGCTGCCTTGTTGTCAGTTACTGTTGTGCCGGTGCTAATGCTTTGGCTTTTGCGTGGGCGTATTCGTCGTGAAGAAGACAATCCGTTAAATAGACTATTTATAGCCTTATATATGCCTATTTTGAAGTTGGTGCTCCGTTTTCGGTGGTTAACATTATTATTAGCGGGATGTTTGCTTGTGAGTATGGTGGTGCCGCTGACTAGGACTGGAACAGAGTTTATGCCGGCATTATATGAAGGAGAGTTGTTATATATGCCTACGATGCTTCCTGGTGTATCCCTTACTAAAGCTCAGGAAGTGCTGGCGCAAACTAGTCGGCTAATTAAAACAGTGCCAGAGGTGGAGTTAGTATTTGGTAAGGTAGGTCGAGCAGATACTGCAACTGACCCAGCTCCTATATCAATGATTGAAAGCTGGATTAGATTAAAGCCTAAAGATCAATGGCGGCCTGATATGACAATCAAAATGCTTACTAAAGAATTGGATAATCGTGTAAAAATGCCCGGTTTGGTAGGAAGCTGGGGCTATCCAATTAAAATTAGGATGGATATGATTTCTACAGGGGTGCGTACACCTGTAGGGATTAAAATATCAGGTTCGGATTTAGATGAGATTAATCGTATTGCATTAGATGTTGAGGCTGCAGTAAAAACTGCCGTAGGTACGCGTTCTGTTTTTGCGGACCGTGTTACAGGTGGTAAATATATTGATATTACCCCAAATAGGGAGTCTCTTGCGCGATATAATATAGATTATGGTATGTTCCAGAATGTCGTTCGTACAGCATTAGGTGGTGTAAAAATTAGTGAATCTGTGCAGGGGCGTGAACGATATAATATCATGATGCGCTATGAGAGGCGATATCGGGACCATCCAGAAGATCTTGTCGATATTCTTGTTCCTACACCGCAAGGTCAGCATATTCCTTTAGGAGAGCTTGCCGCAGTTGAAATATCAGAAGGTGCTCCAGTAATAAAATCAGAGAATGCTCGGTTAACTGGGTGGGTTTTTGTAGATATTGCTGATCGTGATATTGGTTCTTATGTAAAAAATGCTCAAGAGGTGGTGAGGGGTAAGGTAACATTACCAGCAGGCTATGCGATTTCATGGTCTGGTCAATTTGAGCAGATGCTAGAGGCAGAAAAAAGAATGAATATTGCGGTACCATCTGCAGTATTGATTATATTTGTTTTATTAATGCTGCATTTTGGCCGTTTAGATCGTACGTTTATGGTTATGCTGTCACTGCCTTTTGGCTTGGTCGGTGGAGTGTGGGCAATGTATTTAGCAGGTTATAATTTTTCAGTTGCTTCAGCGGTAGGGTTTATAGCTTTAGGAGGTATTGCTGCGGAGACCGCAGTGGTAATGTTGATTTACTTAGATCTACAACTTCGTCTTAAAAAGCCAAAAACAATAGCAGAACTGAAAGAGTCCGTATTGCATGGTGCTGTGTTGCGTGTTCGTCCAAAATTGATGACGGTAGCAACTGTTTTTGCAGGGTTATTCCCTATTTTCCTTACTGATGGGCCTGGGGCTGATGTTATGCGACGTATTGCATTGCCAATGCTAGGGGGGATGGTTACAACTACGTTATTAACTTTAGTCTTAATCCCAGTCATTTACTTTATGTGGGAAAGAAGGAAAATCCGCTAATATTATGTATGTGAACTATAAAATAATAATTTAGATGCTAATTAGCTTGGTATATTGTTCCTACCTAAATTGATCGTATATATAGCTTATTTAGTATCTATTGGGCCATCTTTCAGTGAGTTATCATCTGTTTCTGATTGAGTGTCAGAAGGTGGTTTTGTATCAGTGGTTTTGCTGTTGTCCTGTGCTATAGAGTTGCTAGCAGAGGTGTTGCGAACTGCTGGCGTAGGGTTGTCTATTTTGGCCTCAATGAACATATTTTGAGAGTTGTTATCTGTTGGTAATATAGCAAATAATGTATCTCCACCAGATTTTTTAATGATTTCTTGCTCAAGCAAGTAAGGAATTTGGTGCGCCCCAATTACAATACGCTGCCTAGATATCTCGTTATTAATATAGCTTCCATCTTCATTCAACTGGCGCATAGTTATATCAACACTATCACCACATAAGATATTAGGACCCAAGCCAGATGTTTGTACAAGAACGCGGTGCAGTTGGGTTGATGATGGGGGAGGAGAGGTGGTAATATCTTGCTCAGTATCGGTGCGTGTGATTTGGTAGGCATAGTCTCTTTTGCTTATAGTGTCAGTAAAAAGCGGTGGAGATTGCGAGCTATCAATATTAAGTCTACGCTTTAGGATAAAGCTCCTTTTTTCTCCGGGCTTTATCCCTGTTAAAAGTGTATGCCACTGTCTTCCAACTGGAGTTACTCCTAACCTGTAGGTTACAGGATTGGCTGATGTATCAAGTGTTTTATTGCCAGATACGTCAAATGCTACAATATTTAGCTTAATTATATCGCCGCAACGTGCTTCCTGCCCATCTCCAGGTTCTAAAATGGACTTCTGAAAATAAATAAAATCATCTAAATAAGCATCTGATTTTCCTGCTATAACATTTAAATGGTTATTGAGTTCTGATGATGAGATTTTATTGCAGTCATTATTTTTATGTGCTTCATCAACCGTATTTGCACTCTGGTTCGGCATTGTTTTATCATTAGTAATATGAGGTGATAGCGGGCTATTTTCATGTGGTGAAAACATCCTGAAAATTACTAGAATAACAAAAAGGAACATCACAATATCAATAAATCGTGCGATGCCAGATCTTTTTAACTTTGCTTTTTTTCCAGAACGCGGGAGGAAAGTCACGGAAAGGAAACTCCTTGAAGTTGTTGTTGCGGCTAACAAATCTAGATATATATTAATATCAAGCTTCTGCCTATATTGTTTTATATTTAATTATATATTTATACCTATCCAGCATGGCATTATTGTAGCTAATAGTAATTATATATATATCGGTTAACTGCATTGTTTTGTTGTAAGTAATTATATAATAAGACAATACACGTTGTTGTAGTTTTAGCGTTTTATTAGGATTGAGAGGCTTTTATAGCTTCTAGTTCATCAGCGCTAACGTTAAATGACCGCACTCCCTTATCCCCAGGTAGCCAAATAAGGCTTAGGTTTTCAAGGTCTCGTACAAAAACTCTTTCACCCTGAAGGATTCCTAAATCGGGAGGGATACTACTTTTTGCAACACCAACTACAACATTTGACTCTTCTTGTAGCATGCTTATAACGGCGCTAGGTAAGTCAGAGAAGGCTTCATTGCCGCGAAGCATTTCAGGTATATCACGGCAATCTTTTGGTTTTGATCCTTTGCGTAAATGGTGGGCAATTATAACCGCACACTCTTTTTCTTGTGCAAAGCGTTCGGCAGCATCAAGAAGTTCAATTACCGGCTCTGCATCTTCTTCATCTGCAGTGAGGAATTTGCGAGCAGAATCAATAACCACGAGTGAGACCTCGGGCAATGTTTTTAACCGTTCTAAAAAATTTCGAATAGAGTTATCACTACCGTCATCTTGGATACCAAAATCATTACCGCATTTCAGTAAAACCCTAGTGCATCTTCCGTCAGGATCAAAATTCTTTTGCCGAGATTGGACAATAGCTTCAGAGTCCTCACCGGAAAAATAGACATTCATTCCAGAACATTGCTTGTGATCAATTTCAGACCCTAACCATGTTGGTTTTGGTCCATCATCTGGCCAATCAGATCCAATAATGGTAATAAGTTGATGTAGTATAGTGCTTTTTCCTGATCCATTAGTTCCGGCGAAGATAGTGACAGATGACTTTGGAATAATTCCAGGTACTAAAAATTCAAAAGTTTTATCATCAGTATCTTCTTCTAAGCTAGCTCCAGTCATGCTTAAAAGTTCAAAATCACGACCACATAGATTGTAATAGCGTAGGTTTTTTTCTAGCTGGGATGCATCAATGCCAAAGCGTGTCCATAGTGGGTGTAGCTTGTCGTAAGAAACCCAGCATTTATGTGCATCCAGAATCGCTTGTAAAGATATGGTGTATTTCTCAATAACTTCTTTTCGTTCTTCTGCCGTTCCGGGCATTTCTATGTTAAGTTCTGGGTTCTCAAAAGCACCATTACTACACAAATATTCCATGCCGCTTACCATATAATAGTCTTGGTACTGCTCACCATTTACACCTGAAATATCAAAAAGAGCTTGGCAACAAGGAGCTGACCACGCAGCATGTCCTATTGGCCCTAGGTCTTCTTCTGGTTTCTTTTCAGCAGCGGCGGCGGCTTCTTCTTCTTCCTTTGTAGGTTTTCCAGCTTTTCTTCTGTCTTCAGCTTCCTCTTCTTTTTGTGCCATTTCTAGCTGGTAACGTAATTCTTCAGGAAGGTCTAGCCCGTCATCTACATCTTCTTCTTTATCAGTGTCATTTAACTCAATTAACATTTTACGGAACTCTTCCTTGTTTTCGTCGTCAAACAAGTAAGGTTCGTCTAAGAAGGCTAATACTTTTCTGCCAGAGTCATCGGTTCCTGCGCGGATGATATTACCTGTGATGAGCTTCATATCATCTAGGCGTTCGCCGGTTTCTTCATTATAATCTTCTAAACCAACGCACATGGCTGTGGACCATGCGATTCCTGTTCCGTGAGGAACTCTGATGGTTTCTCCTTTATCATTTGTTTCTTGTCTATATACAACAGGGTCTAATAATAGAGGGGTATTTGGAAGTACGCCGCCATTATAGTGGCGCTCAATTATTATTGCCGCTTCTTCAATATTTTCAGGAGTAAACCAGAGCTCAAACCCCTCTAATTTAGCTCTCCAGCTTTGTTGATCAGGGCAAGAGAACATGCGCATTTCACCAGTTAAATCAAAACGCAAATTAGCATCCCATACGAGTGCTAATTCACGTTTCATTAACTGAACTGCGGCTTCAGCTTTTGCTTTTGCCTTCAGGTTCCGCGTCAGGTTCATCGCATCAACGCCATAGCGATTATAAATCGCAGGGTCGCGTCCATACGCGTTCCAGCATAAAGCTGAATCTTTTATGCCTTTTAAATGGATGGAATTTGTCTGGATATGATCCATAGATACCATCGGTTTATTATCAAACATCAGATGGAAAGCGGGGTGTTGATAAACTGACCCATTACTATGTTCATAAATTAGGCCTGAAAGGAGATATTGCTTATGTATTAGTTCCCCTTCGCTAACTTGTAGTAATTCAGAAATTTCCTTTACGCCAGTTACAGCAGTTCCGTCTGGAGAATATTTTTCTACGGGGGTGTTAATAGCTTGTGTGAAGGCTATTACTTTTACACCTACACGTCCTGCATTTTCTTCAAATATAGGGCTAACAAAAACACCTAATTTTTTAAGGCGTTCAAAATCTTCTTCAGTTAAGTCATCGCCAATTGCCATGCCCCAAACAAAACCAGAACCTAAAGGCTTCGGTGCAGATCCAGGGACTATTTCATAAACCATTGGGTCTAGTAAAAATGATGTGTTTGGCGGTTTTGCTTCACGGTAGTAAAGCGCCAGCTTTTTCATGGCTTCGTCAATTTCAGATGGGCCAAACCATAATTCAAACCCCGGATCATGACTTTGCCAAATATCTTGGTTGCGCATACTATATATACGCATTTTACCGTTAAGTTTATGTACGCGATGTGCTGCCCATATAAATGCAATTTCTCGCTTTACTTCAGCAATAATATCCGGTGTAAAAGGTCGTAACATTCCAATTCCGTATGCTCTGTGTCCCAGCCCAAAATGATGTTTACTATAGCATTATTTTGGGCCAACTGACAATGGTTTGTCGTAATTGTGTAATGGGTAACTTGCTTTGTGTTGGTATGTGGCAAAAGAATGCCGGTTTTGTTAGAGTAATACAATATGTTATTCTGTTATTACCTTGCTGCTTTTTTGTATTGCAGAGGCGAGTTTGGCAAGGCGTTTATGTACTTCTTGATTAATAAGAGTAACATCAGCTTCAGCACAGTGAAGACGTAATTCATTTTTAGTGGTAGTAATTCTGGTGCGGGTTAGTAGTGCATCTGCTCCGCCAGTAATGGTTTGTGCTAGGCGCATGGCAAGGCCAATATTGCGGGCTCTGCTTACCCATCTGTCGGTTAGTAAGGCCTCAGCGCGATGAGTAATATAGCGTGCATCACTGCTTTGATAGCGATAAAATAAGGTGGTAGCAATAAAGGCACGTTCCCAATGGTCAATAGCAGGAAGTTCTGTGTCCATTACCCAACGGAAGGCCATTTCAGCTCTATAAGTTACATGTTCATGCCATGCAATGGGGGTTAGGATGCAAGCTGCACGGCGTAAGCGAATCATATAAGGGCTTTCATCTGGGAAAAGTGGGCTCATCCATCTTGCCATTTCTTTCCCATATGTTGTCATGCTATCATTTTGTTCAGGAGAAATGCGAGTAATCATATCAGTCGCACCTGATATTAAAGCGTCATGAGCTCTTATATCTGGTGGTAGCATGTCAAATAACAACCCCTCTCTAATGCCGTAGACAGAGATGATAATTTCTGAAGGTTTGCCTCTAGTTAAAAGGTGCATCATAACCATTGCACATATTGCTAGTGTATGTTTGCGGTTTTCAGATACTGAAGGCAGTTTTATAATCTTCCGTGGTGACATATGGCTGATATTTGTAACGGTATTCAGAAATTCAGAAGGAGAAATGGTATAATGGTCTAGGATATTAAGGGGGTAGTCGTTTTGTGCTAGGTGAATTTTACCCAAGGCTCGAAACCCCCCTCCTATTGCAAAGAGTGTTTTGTTTTTTAAAAGAGACTCTAAGGGGTATTTATCTAAGTGGCTGTTAATCAGGTTATGTACTTCTTCATGCCCTTGCTTCATTAGTGATTGTAGTCTTACAGCGCCTAATGGAAAGCTTGCTGTATCTCGAACAATAGATGATTTTGTATTTGATTTATGAAGTTTTTGTTGATCAAAATGTAATCGTGCAAGTTCTAGGCTGCCGCCACCAAGGTCGCAAACAACTCCATCAGCAGAGAACATGCCAGAAGCTACGCCTAAGGCAGCATATCGAGCTTCTTCCTTTCCAGATAATACTCTTGTTTCAAAACCAGTTTGTTTTTGTATATTTTGTAAGAATTCTTTTCCATCATTAGCATCTCTAACCGCTGATGTTGCCAAAGCACAAATGGTACGTACTTTCATGGCATTTAAAATTCGTGAAAAGCGGTTTAGTGTATTATACGCAAGTATAGACCCTTTAGGTGAAAGAGTGCCAGATTCTTGAACCCCTTTTGCTAATCCGCATAAAACTTTTTCATTAAAAATTGGAAGGGGAACGCGTTTTAAGCTGTCATAAACTACCATACGTACTGAATTTGAACCAATATCAATAACGGCAATACGTTCAGAATCTGAATCAGGTGCTGTTTCTGATAAATCAGGGGTTTTATTAATATTTCGCCTAATAGCAGATCCTCTTCCTGAAAGGCTGGGGTTTGCCATAAAAAAGGCATGAGCTGAAAATGATGAAGGGGCAAATGGTCGGCGGATATAATTGCCATTATCCTCCATTACCCAGCTATTTCTTTCATCTTTTAAATTGGCTACCATAATTTGGCTTAATATTTGTTCATGCACTGTAGGGTTCTCAATAGGAACGATTAGTTCAATACGTTTGTCCATATTTCTGGGCATCCAATCTGCAGAAGATATGAACACTTTACTACGTGATGAAGGTAATGGAGCTCCGCCGCTGAAGCAAAAGATGCGAGCATGCTCTAAAAACCGTCCTACAATGCTTTTAACGCGGATATTATCACTCAAACCCGGAACTCCAGGCCGTAACGTACATATTCCTCTAATGACAAGGTCAACAGATACTCCAGCGCGTGAAGCGCGATATAATGCGTCAATTAATTCACTATCAAGCAGCGAATTTGCCTTGATCCAAATATTTGCTGGTTCTCCTGCATTGGCATGGGTAATTTCATCTTCTATAAGGGAAAGTAAGCTCTTTCGTAAGTGAAACGGTGCAATGATAACTTTTTCTAAGGACGGAGGCGTAATATCTACAAGGCTTTTTTTAGTGGATTTGGCTGTTTTCTCTAAGTAACTAAAAATTTTTGCGGCATCTCTACATAAAGGAGGGGAGCAGGTGAAATAAGATAAGTCGGTGTAAGTTTTTGCTGTTATCGGGTGGTAGTTTCCTGTTCCATAATGAGCAAATTGTTGATGCTGGCCATCAATCACGCGAGTTACTAAAGAAATTTTGGCATGAATTTTTAGATGAGGAACAGTAAAAATTACTTTTACTCCGGCCTTTTCTAATTCTGTGCCCCAGCTAATATTTGCGGCTTCATCAAAACGTGCTCTTAACTCTACAACAGCAGTAACGTGCTTTCCATTGCGTGCGGCATCCAGCAATGCGTGAACGATAGGAGAATTATCACTGGTTCGGTATAATGTTTGCTTGATATTTGTAACTCGGGGGTCTTGTGCTGCTTGCTGTAAGAACTGTACAACAACGTTAAAACTTTCATAAGGGTGATGGACTATAATATCTTTTGCGCCAATTGCAGCAAAGCAGTCCCCTCCGTAATCATCTATTCGTTCAGGAAAACGGCTATGGTAGGGTAAAAATTTTAAAGGGTCTCTATCAATTTGACATAATTCTTCTACATTATTTAAATGTTGAAAGCTGTTGGTTTTAATAATACAAGACTCATCAGCATCAAGTGATTTCAAGGCCGTCTTTAGTAAGTTAGAGGGGGTATTATCATAAGAGTAAATGTGAATTATATTTCCTGATTCACGTTTTTTTAATGCTGACTTTACGGATCGTAATAGGCTGTCCGTATCACTGTCTAACTGTAGCTCGCTATCTCTAATAATGCGGATATATCCCTGAGATTTTATGGTTAGGTCAGTGAGTGTATGATCTGGTAATATTGTAGAAAATAGTTGTAGTTGGAACTGCTTCAGCATGTCGTCAAGCAGTATAAATCTAGTGAGTGTACTTTGTGCGGGTAGCTCTACAAAGCGCTTAATATCTGTTGGAATAGGAATTGTTGCGGTAATATTATGATTTGTTATATGATTATGGATATGTAATAGGCGTGCTAATCCTAAGTTAGGGAGAAAAGGAAAGCTATTTTTATTCTTTATTATCGCAGGCTTCAGCTCAGGGATAATTTTTGTTGTAAAATAATCTTTTGCCCATTGCTGTTCATTTTCATTAAGGTCTGTAAAATTTACGATATGAATTGAATTTTTATAGAGTTGTTTTTGTAGTTGAATCCAACATTTTTCTTGTCTTTGTAATAATATATCAGTCGCCTTAATAATGGCTTTAAGCTGTTGTTCTGGTGTGAGGCCGCAGGGTGGGGTGTGAAGTGGTTCATTGCGAAGTTGATAGTGTAAATTAGCTACCCGTACAGTATAAAATTCATCAAGATTATTTGCCGATATACTTAAGAATCTAATACGCTCTAGAAGTGGTGTGCCACGATTTTCAGCTTCTTCTAGTACACGTTCGTTAAATGCTAACCATGATAACTCGCGGTTAAGAAAGCGGTTATCTGGAAGTGGAATTATACGCATTTCTTGGTGTAAAGTTTCAGGATGTGGAGGTTTTTGATTCAAGTAGCTCTCTCCATTATAACTGGTGCGTCTTAATTATTGGTATATTATTGAGAGTTAAACTATTATAACATATTGAATATGTAAGTAATATACCATTTATATGATAACATAAAAGTTGGATAAAAGTAGAAAAAACTGGAGCATAAACACAATGCTATGATATGACAGTAAAATGTTATGTAAGAGTTAACGCTGCTTTTAGAGAAAATATATAGACTATGCCAGCACATTCTGAAATTCGTCACTCACCTTACACTACGCAACAAATATTTGATGTAGTAGCGGATATTGAGCAGTATCCTAAATTTATTCCTTGGGTGGTGGCAACTAAAATTAAGCAGCGTAATGGTACAGAAGTAATAGCTGATATGTTGGTTCGTTTTAAAGGTATTAGTGTTAGCTATACTTCTAGGGTGGAGCTATTGCCCCCTTCATCGGAACAAGGGAATGGTGAAATTACAGTCTATTTAGAGAAGGGTCCATTTCGTCATTTGCATAATAGGTGGGTGTTTGAAGCATCAGAAAATGGTGGAACAGACATTCATTTTGAGCTGGAGTTTGAGTTTGCAGTAAAGTTATTTGAGAAGATGATTGGTAAAGTGTTTGAAAAGGCTGTAACAAAAATGAGTGAAAGTTTTGAGCAGCGCGCCGATGCATTATATAAAAATAATAGGCCAATGTAGAAATTATAGATCCTGCACCCATTCATAAAGGGGCTGCATATCCTTAAATTTATTGAATATCTCATCTGCTATTTTGGGTGTGCTGATGGTTTTGAGGTCTTTATATTCATACCAAACTACTAGACCTTTCTTGCGCAGCAGATGTTCTCTTGGGTGGTCTTTTGTGAATCCAGTTGGTATGCGCTTTAATTCAGGTGGGGCAATTGTAAAATTTGGTTTTTCTACAAAGGAATTAAGTAAATTTTCTAGTTCAGACCCCGTATATTCGGCATTAATTTTATAGCGATAACTTTCTAATGTCTCTTTAGGAAACTGATAACTGCCAGCACCAATAGTAATTTTTTGGGGGCTAAGTGAGAAATAAAATGAAGGTTCTGATCCGCAGTCATGCTTACGGCTATTCGCACAAGAAAAAAGCATTCTTACGTGAGGGTTATAGGGAGTTTTGTCCTTACTAAATCGGATATCACGATGAATGCGGAATATTTTCCCTTTAATCGGTGTTTTAGTTATTTCCGGTAGGCGATTGATCATTTCATCTAGAAATTTTTTTGCAGGGGCCTCTACATAGTCTTTATATATAGTACGATTGTCAGTAAACCATGTGCGGTTATTGTTTTGTTCGAGCGCAAAGAGAAAGTTCAGACCTTCTTCTGGAAATCCGTTAAACATATTTTCTCCAATTTGAATCGCATGATAGTGTCAGTATAATTTGTCATAGTATTACTGACAGCATACTGTCAGTAATGATGCAGTGTTATTAAAAATATATGTAGAACAGGTGGAATAACAGGTGGGGTGCTTTAGGAGGATTGCTTTAGAACAAAATATGGAGGCCGAGGGCGGAATCGAACCGCCGATAGAGGATTTGCAGTCCCCTGCATTACCACTTTGCTACTCGGCCCCACATAGAATTTATCTAATGTGGTGGTTAGATAAAACTTGAGCACGCTTGATACCATAAAAAATGGAAAAGAACAGCAAAAAATATAGAACATCTTTAAATGTTTTTGAATTATATCAATAAAAAATAGCTAAAATTAAAGCCCCTAACAGTTCTCTGCTAGGGGCTTTAACGTTAGGAGGTGTAAATCCCTCCCGTCTTGCTATGTTTCAGTGAAACTAGCCTTCTTGACGCTTAGGACGACTTACTTGGTCGCTGATATCATCGCCAGTTTCTTGGTCTACTGATTTCATGCTTAATTTAACCTTGCCCTGCTTATCAATACCGATACATTTTACCTTAATATGATCATTCTCTTGAATAATATCGGTTACAGCATTAACTCTGTAAGGTGCCAATTCTGAAATATGAACCAGTCCTTGGTTCTTTCCTAGGAATTCAACAAATGCACCAAAATCTACCACTTTTATAACGCGACAATCATGGTAAATTACACCTTCTTCAGCTTCAGCAACGATATCTTCAATCATGTTTAGTGCGATTTGAGCTGATTGGCCATCTACTGCCGCTACATTGATGGTTCCATCATCTTGGATATCAATTTTAGCTCCACTGGTTTCGCAAATTTCACGAATAACCTTGCCGCCACTACCAATAACTTCACGAATTTTATCGACAGGCACTTTAATCGTAGTGATTTTTGGTGCGTTATCATTTACTGTTCCGCGTGATTCAGTAAGTGTGTTAGCCATTTCATTTAAGATATGGTTTCGGCCTTCATTAGCTTGGTTAAGTGCTATCTCCATAATTTCTGTAGTAATGCCTTGGATTTTAATGTCCATTTGTAGGCTAGTGATACCTTCTTCTGTACCAGCTACTTTAAAATCCATATCTCCTAGGTGATCTTCATCACCTAAAATATCTGACAATACAACAAAATCCTCGCCTTCTAAGATAAGGCCCATTGCAATACCTGAGCAAGGGCGTGCCAATGGAACACCTGCATCCATCATAGCTAGTGATGAGCCACAAACAGTAGCCATAGAAGATGATCCATTTGATTCTGTAATTTCAGATACTAAGCGAATAGTATATGGGAATTGATCTTTTGATGGCATTAGTGGATTAAGAGCTCTCCATGCTAGTTTACCATGACCAATTTCACGTCTGCCAGGTCCGCGTAGCATTTGCGTTTCACCTACAGAATATGGAGGGAAATTATAATGCAATAAGAAGTGCTGAGAACCATCATCGTGTAAGCTATTATAACGTTGCTCATCATCACCAGTTCCTAATGTTGCAACAACAAGAGCTTGTGTTTCTCCGCGAGTAAATAGAGCGGATCCATGTGTTCCAGGTAGAACACCAACTTCACCTACAATTTGGCGAATGTCAGTTGGGGAACGTCCGTCAATACGCTTCTTTGTTTCTATTAAGCTGCCACGAACAATTTTCTGCTCTAGCTTTTTGAACAAAGTACTTACTACTGAGCTATCAAGCGAATCACCCTCGGCTAACTCTGCTTGTAGGCCTTCTATTGCATCTGCTTTGGCAGAGTCAATTTTACCACGACGCTCTTGCTTATCTAGTGTTTGGTAGGCGGCACGCAATGGTGCTTCAGCTAGGGACTTTATTTTGTCCGCTAACTCAGAGTGGTCAGGTTTTTCTACAACCCAACGCTCTTTTCCAGCTTCTGCTGCAAATTCTGTAATTAAATCAATAACAGGCTGCATTCCTTCGTGAGCAAATACAACAGCTTCAAGCATTTTCTTTTCTGATAATTCAGATGCTTCAGATTCCACCATCATTACAGAAGATTTTGTACCTGCAACAATTAAGTCAAGGCTAGTTTCTTCCATATCATCCATGGTGGGATTAAGAATAAATTCATCATCTACTAAGCCAACACGTGCGGCAGCTAAAGGACCATTAAAAGGTAGTCCAGAAATTGCTAAAGCCGCAGCAGCACCAACAATAGCTGGAATGTCTGGGTTATTGATGCGGTCATATTCTAATACTGTAGTGATAACTTGAGTGTCATTACAAAAACCAGACTCGAACAGAGGGCGAATAGGGCGGTCAATCAGGCGTGAAACCAAAGTTTCATTCTCAGAAGGGCGACTTTCGCGCTTAAAGAAACCGCCAGGTATTTTTCCAGCAGCAAATGCTTTTTCTTGATACACGCAAGTTAGTGGAAAGAAATCAATTCCAGCTTTAGGCTCTTTTGCCGAGGTGGCAGTACATAGAACGCTGGTATCACCAAAGCGAACTAGTACTGCGCCACCGGCTTGACGAGCAATGCGCCCTGTTTCTATTTCAAGTGTTTGTCCTGCCCATTCGATGCTTTTTTTTACGACATTAAACATAATTATTTTTTTCCTATTTCCTACAAAATTACTTCTTTAAATTTCTATACCTACAAACTTACAACTAACATTATGTTTGTTATCGTACTTGAATATTTTTTATACCAAAACATCCATTTCACAGGCAGAACACAATAATCTATCAACTAAGACTATTTACGCAGGCCAAGCTGTTTGATCAATGCTGCATATGCATCATTATCTTTACGTTTTAGGTAGTCTAGAAGGCTGCGACGGCGTCCTACTAAAATTAACAAGCCACGGCGAGAATGGTGGTCTTTTGCGTTAACTTTGAAATGTTGAGTTAAATTATTAATACGCTCAGTTAAAATTGCGCATTGCACTTGAGGTGATCCCGTATCGGTATCACAGGTGCTAAATTCTTTGATTAATTCTTGTTTGCGTTGTGCAGTAATCGACATCGTAAACTCCTTATGGTTATAATATATTATTAAAGATTAAAAATACGTATCGGTGTAAGGGTGTGGTGTTCTACTTTTCCAATAGCAAGCAGGATGTTGTCATGAAATACACGTATCAAGCTACACTGTGGAAAGGATACTCCGCCAATCTTTTGGCCTTGGCGTAAACGCAATGCCTCAGATTCCTCAAGATGCAGCACCGGGATGTCGTCTAGCACTGCGTCTGCCGATAGTAATATTGCAGACAATTCGTCTGCAAGCGGTGCAACATGCACTATTTTTTCTATATTTTCCAGTAAAATCGTATGATCAAGCTTAAAATTTCCAACCATAGTTCTGGTTAAGCGAACAACATGGCCTAGGCTACCGGTAGCGATGGCAATATCCTGGGCTAGTGAGCGAATATATGTGCCTTTGCTGCATTGGCATATTAGGGTAACTTCATTTTCTTTTGTAACCAATTCCTCATGAATTCTAAGGCTAAAGATATGTACTGGTCGTGGTGACATAACAACATCTTCGCCATTTCGGGAGCGGGCATATGCACGTTGGCCATCAATTTTAATGGCAGAATAAGCAGGAGGAACTTGCATAATATCGCCTGTGAACTGATCAAGAACATCTCCAATTTCTTGTGGGGAAGGGATATAAGTGCAGGTTTTTGTGATTTCTCCTTCTTGGTCGGCGGTGTTCGTTTCTTCTCCTAGACGAATAGTAAAAATATACTCTTTTTTAGCATCCATCATATAAGGCACAGTTTTGGTTGCTTCTCCTAATGCAATTGGTAATACGCCATCTGCTGCGGGGTCAAGGGTTCCGGCATGACCAACTTTTTGGGCTTTAGTTAGCCATTTGATTTTAGAAACAACTTGGGTGGAGGTCATACCTTTGGGTTTTTCTATATTTAGCCAGCCGTGAATGGGTATGCCTTTACGTTTGCGCGCCATGAAATATCATCGATGTTGTTTTGTTTGTATATTGCCGTAGGCAAAAAATATTTAGGAATATTTAGCCTAAATGATAGTAAGGATTAAGTCGAAGGATCAGTTTGTGAGTCGTTATCGTCTGAATCATCAGGTTTTTCAATATCGCGCCTGACATCCTCTCGCTTTAGTACCGAATCTAGTGCACTAGCTTGGTCAAAAGTGGTGTCTAATCTAAAGGTTAGTACAGGAACAAAGCGTAAACGCAATAATTTTGATAATAATGTTCTAATTTGTGGGCCGTAGTTATTCAGAGTCTCTGTGGTTTTCTCTCTATTTTTTCCGCCAAGAGGCATGTAATAGATAGTAGCATTACGTAAATCAGGGCTTACTCGTGCTTCGGATATGGTAACACTCACCAGCTCATGGGTGTCGCTAATATAAAAATCTTCTTTCATGAAGATGCCAGACAGTGCTTGGCGCAGTTCCTCGCCTACACGTAATTGCCTCTGAGATGGGGCTTTATGCGTTGAGTGGTGTTGCATAAGTTTTTTCTCCGAATGCTGCATTCCTCTTTGGTTTAAGAGTTTGCGCGGGCTAATCTAATATGCGAGCTTCTTGAACTGTTTGGAAGGCTTCAATCATATCACCTTCACGCATATCCTCATAATTTTCAAAAGCCATACCACACTCATAACCTTCTTTGGCCTCGTTCACATCTTCTTTAAAGCGCTTGAGTGTTTTTAGGCGTCCTTCATGGATGACCACATTATCACGAATAAGTCGTACTCCAGATCCGCGCTTGATGCTGCCATTACGAACAATGCAACCGGCTACTTTTCCGTATTTGCTCATCTTGAAGATTTGCTGTATTTCGGCTGTTCCTGTGAATTCTTCACGAATTACTGGTGACATCAGGCCACCTGCAACAGCTTTCATGTCGTCAATGAGGTCATAAATAATAGAATAGTAACGTATATCAACTCCCTCTTTTTCGGCTAATTCAATTGCAGCCGGGTTAGCGCGAACATTAAAGCCAAGGATTAATGAGCTTGTTGTTGCGGCTAAAGAAACATCGGATTCAGTAATTCCGCCAGCTCCAGAGTGAAGAGGGTTGATAATTATTTCTTCATTATTGATCTTATGAAGGCTTCCTGTGATTGCTTCACAGCTTCCTTGTACGTCACCTTTGATAATTAGGTTAAGTTCTTTCTGACCGCCAGCCGCAGTTTTAAATAGATTCTCAATGCTTGTTTCTGCTGCTGTTGCAGAGCGCTTATCGCGTTGATTTTTGAAGCGATATTCAATAATTTCACGAGCTTGCTTTTCTTGTTCTACAACTGCAAAAACGCTTCCTGCTTCTGGTAATTCATCAAGGCCAAGAACTTCAACTGGTTGAGATGGTATAGCTTCTTGCAAAGAGGATCCTTTGTCATTATGGAGAGCTTTGACTCGACCATATCCCATTCCTGCGACAACAATATCGCCTACAGCAAGTGTTCCTCGCTGAACTAAGAGGGATGTTACTATACCTTTTCCTTTATCAAGGTGGGCTTCAATTACAATACCGCCAGCGCGTTGTTTTTTGCTTGCTTTAAGTTCAAGCATTTCAGATTGCAGAAGTATAGCTTCTAGCAATAGGTCAAGATTTAGTGATTTTAATGCAGATACTTCTACTGTTATAATGTCACCGCCCATATCTTCTGGCACTAATTCATGTGATAGAAGTTCTGTCTTAACCCGATTAGGGTCGGCATCAGGCTTGTCCATCTTGTTAATAGCAACAATAATTGGTACTTCGGCAGCCTTTGCGTGATGAATTGCCTCAATAGTTTGTGGCATAATTCCATCATCTGCAGCAACAACTAAAATAACAATATCGGTTACTTTTGCACCACGTGCCCGCATAGCTGTAAAGGCTTCATGACCCGGTGTATCGATAAAGGTAATAAGGTTTTTTCCGCCATATTTTACTTGATATGCCCCAATGTGTTGGGTAATTCCGCCGCTCTCATTGTTGGTAACATTGGTGCTGCGTATTGCATCAAGTAAAGATGTTTTACCATGATCCACGTGTCCCATCACAGTAACTACAGGAGGACGGGATTCCATATCTTCTTCGGCTGCTTGCTCAATTTTGATAACGTCTTCTACGTCAGCGTCGGTTACCCGCTTAAATTTATGCCCAAATTCTGTAACAATAATTTCAGCAGTATCGGCATCAATAGGGGCATCTGGTCCGGCCATAATACCAAGTTTCATAAGTTCGCGTACGACATCTTGGCTACGAACCGCCATCCGGTTAGCTAGTTCTTGTACTGCAATATTTTCAGGAATTGTAATTTCTCTAACGGTACGTTCAGCTGGGCTGGACGATGCTTCGCCGCTTTGGCGTTTAGCCTTTTGGCGTGCGCGTTTAATAGAGGCCATACTTCTCATGCGCTCTTCTTGATTGAGTGCATTGGTAATGGTTAAGCGTGTTTTGCTGCGTTTAGGCTCTACTGTACGTGTTTTTGTAAGTTTAAGTTCTTCTTTTCCCGTAGGTGATTTGCGTTTATTAACGGGGCTAGATGTTTCTGCTGGCTTTGCTTTTTCTTGGCTCGTGCGCGGCTGCTTGGTAACTTCCTTAGCGTCTGGTACGGAAATTATTTTTAGCGGAGCAGAGCGCGGAATAAGGTCTTCGATTGAAAATTTAGAAGAGTCATCTTCTGATTTTTGATCTTTGCTTACTTCTTCGGCTTCTTCTTTGCTATCTTCTTTTTCTTCTTCTACAGTTATTTCTTCAATTGAAGATTCTGCAGTGTCTTCGTTATCAGTCTCTTCCGCAACCTCAACTATTTCCTCTTCTATTTCTTCGTTCTCGGGAAGTTCTATTTCTGTGGATTCAGCTTGAGGTTCAGCCTCATTGCTTTTTTTATTTTCTTCATCAATTTTTTGGTCTTGGGCAAGTTTAAGGGCTTCTTGACGTGCGGTTAGTTCGCTTGCCGTTAAGTTTTCTGCTCCCTCTGGTAGTGGAGCGGATGCACTGTCGGAATTCAGGTCTTTATTTTCAACCATTGTTCCATGATCACCGCGAGAAAATGTGCGTGTTTTTTTCACTTCAACGGTAACGGTTTTTGACCGACCACGTGCGATATTTTGCTGCACTTTTCCTGCGTCAACACGAAGCGAAAGTTGCAGTTTTTTTGGTGCGGCATCTGTTTTTTCGTTATTACTCATAAGTCTCGTCAAATATTCCATTCCAGTTTGTAGCAGCAGTATGCGTGTTTCCCTTGCATTAGCAACGGAAAACTTTCTAAAAGTTATGCAGACTGTTTTTCACTGTCATCCGCTGCATCATCGGCATCGCTGACAGTATCTTCTTCTTCGGGGAACCAATGTTCACGTGCTTTCATGATAAGTGCGTTTATTTGCTCTTCAGTCAGTCCAGAATCAGGAATTAGTTCTATAAATTCATCAGCAGCAAGGTCGCCAAGGTCATCTAAAGTTTTAATTCCTTTTTCGCCAAAGCTTACCATGAGTGTGTCAGTAACTAAGTCAAGTTCAAGCAGTGAGGCATCTACACCTAGCTTTTTCCAAGCGCTCTCTGTTTTTTCTTGCTTGTCTGTTAAATATTCTTTTGCACGGTTTTGAAGCTCTTCTGCTATCCCCGCATCAAAGCCTTCAATGCTTGCAATGTCTTCTAAGGGGACATAGGCAACTTCTTCAAGCGTCTTAAATCCTTCAGACGCTAATAATTGTCCGATGATTTCTTCTACAGTTAATGCAGAGCTGAATAATTCTGATGTGCTGTTGAACTCTTCTACGCGACGTTTTGATTCATCGCTTTCAGAAACTACATCAATGTTCCAGCCAATTAGCTCAGAAGCTAGACGTACATTTTGTCCGCGACGGCCAATAGCAAGGCTTAGTTGGTCATCTGGCACAACGGCTTCAAGTAGGTGGCGGTCTTCATCAATGATGATTTTGCTAACCTCTACCACTGCATCGCGAGATTTAGAGGTTAGTGCATTAACTGCAAAAGTTGCTAAATCAGGAGACCATTCGATAATGTCAATTTTTTCACCCTGTAGCTCATTATAAACTGCGGTAACGCGAACGCCGCGAGGTCCAATACAAGCTCCCGCTGGGTCAATGGAGCTGTCATTAGATGTAACAGCGCATTTCGCGCGACTTCCTGCATCACGTACAACGGCTTTTATTGTTACTACGCCATCGTAAATTTCCGGTACTTCTTGAGCAAAAAGCTGACGCAAGAAATCTGGATGAGTGCGTGAAAGAAATATTTGCGGTCCTTTTAATTCGCGGCGAACATCTACGATGTAAGCGCGGATGCGATCGCCAACGCGATAATTTTCTCGCGGTATTAATTGATCCCTTGGAAGGATGGTTTCTGTTTTGCCAAAATCAATAATAAGATTGCCGTATTCAATACGCTTAATAACACCTGTAACAATTTCTCCAATACGATCTTGGAAATCAAGAAATTGCTTTTCACGCTCAGCATCCCGAATTTTTTGAAGGATAACCTGTTTGAATGTTTGTGATGTTACACGACCAAAGTCAATAGGAGGTAGGGGATCTAGTACATGGTCGCCTAGCTCTAGTTCAGCATCACGCTGCTTTGCATCTTCAAGGGAGAGTTCTGTATCAAAATTTTCAACCTCTTCAACAATTTTACGGGTGCGGCATAGTGTGATTGCGCCGGTTTTTTGGTCAATTTCGGCGTGAATAGTGTGTTCATGGCCATATTTGCGTTTGGCAACTGTTTCAATGGCTTCTTGCAGTGCGTTGATAACGGCGTCGTGGGGAATGCCTTTTTCGCGTGCAACAGCGTCCGCAACGTGAAGAATTTCCATATTACCTGTGATCGCAAAATTTGTAACCATAGACTTTTCCTCTTGATATTTTTTATAATTCAGTTTGTTAATAAAAATAATTTAATTTTTAGTACTATTACTTACTTTATACTAAATCGCCGTGTTTTTTCTGGTGATCGGCTATTAGTTTATCTGTTAAAATTAATTTTGCATCTTCAACATTGTCGACAGCAATAACCGTTTCATCAGGTAGGTCTTCTAATTTAATGCGTAATGCATTTTTTTCCGTGTTGAGTCCTAGTAGCATTCCACGATAACGGCGACGGCCATCAATAGGAGTGCAGGTGGTTAGTTTAATCTCATTTCCTGAAAAGTCTTCAAAGTCATGAGCTCTAATTAACGGGCGGTCAATGCCCGGTGAGCTAACCTCAAGGTTATACTCATCCTTTATTGGGTCTTCTACGTCTAAAATAGCAGATATGGTGCGGCTTATTTTTGCGCAGTCATCTATATTTAATTCTCTATCGCTTTGTCTTTCAGCTAAAATTTGTAGTGTTTTTCCGCCTTGATCATGGATACGTACGCGCACTACGTTATACCCTAGGCCATTGATAGGGTGGTCTATCAGTTCAGAAATTTTTTGTTCCATCGGGCTTTGTTTCATAATGCTTTTTGATGTCTTATCAATAATATTATCTTGATGTTTTGTTTATGCTTATTTTCTAATAATCAATTAATATTGTTGGTTATTTGTCTATATAAATATTTTATTATACTAACTGTTTCCTAACTAGCCACTGACCTTTTGATTAAGTTGCAGGGCAATGTTTGCGGCAATAAAAAAGGTGAGCGCAAGCTCACCTGTTTTTAAATAAACAGTAATTTGTTTGGTTCTTTTAGCATGATATTTTGTTGATAGCAAGAGGGAAGTTCGTTTGTTTGTTGTGTTGTTCTTGACAGTGGTAATTTTCTCTCTATTATGCCACGCCTTACTCACATTGCGGGGATGGGCCCTGTAATAGCGCAACTTGGCACCAATTAAGCATTATTTATATAATGTATGGCTAAGTCCAGGACGCGTATGAGAAGCAATTTAATGCCTTAGAGTATGGAAATAATATGTCAAAACGTCATAGTGCAAAATATAAAATTAGTCGCCGTTTAGGTGAAAATCTTTGGGGTCGTGCTAAAGATCCTGTAGAGCGTAAAAATTACGGCCCTGGTCAGCATGGTCCTTTGGGCCGTCGTCGGATGCCTTCTGATTTCGGTATTCAGTTAATGGCTAAGCAAAAGCTGAAAGGGTATTATGGTAATATCTCTGAAAAGCAATTTAAGCGTACATTTAAAGAAGCATCACGTCGCAAAGGTGATACAGGTGCAAATCTTATCGGTTTGCTAGAACAGCGTTTAGATGCTGTGGTGTATCGTATGAATTTTGTACCAACTGTTTTTGGTGCTCGCCAATTAGTCGGTCATAAACATGTTCTTGTGAATGGTAAAGTAGTTAACGTTCCTTCTTATGTTGTAAAAGAAGGTGATGTAGTTGAAGTTCGGGAGCGTAGCCGTAATATCCCAATGGTTTTAGAAGCTGCTCAAACTCCAGAACGTGGTGTTCCAGATTACATGGAAGTGGATTCAAAAGCATTCAAGGGTACTTTTGTTCGTGTTCCTGCGTTGGATGAGGTCCCTTATCCAGTGAAAATGGAGCCAAACCTAGTAGTCGAATTTTACTCACGTTAATCGTAGTAATGTTTAGATTTATATTGAAAATGGGGTGGCTCTTGCTTGGGCTGCCCTTTTTTTTAGTATATAGCTTGGCATGAAATGAAGTTTGCGGGGAAGTTGGTAGGGGTTTGGTGATTCATAACTAAATTTTTTGTGTTAGGGGCAATTGTAATGGAGTCATTTGGTATGGTGGGGAAATTTCCTGATGTTCGTATGCGGCGTATGCGTCAGTATGCTTGGTCGCGCGATTTAGTCGCAGAGCACCAGCTAACAGTGAATGATCTTATTTGGCCAGTATTTGTTGTTGATGGTAAGGGGCAGCGGCAGGATGTGCCTTCAATGCCTGGTGTGCAACGTTATTCTATAGATATTCTAGTTGATGAAGTGCGTAAGGCGGCAAGTCTTGGTATTCCTGCAATTGCTTTATTTCCTGTTGTGGATAATAGTAAAAAAACAGAAGATGGTTCTGAAGCTACTAACCAAGATAGTTTGATTTGTAAGGCAATATCTGAAATTAAAAACAAAGTCCCTGAAATTGGTGTGATTGCGGATGTGGCGTTAGATCCATATACGACCCATGGTCAAGATGGTATCGTTGAAAATGACCAAGTAATGAATGATAAAACAGTTGAAGTTCTTTGTCGTCAGGCTGTTGTTTTGGCTGAGGCCGGTTGTGATATTATAGCGCCTTCTGATATGATGGATGGTCGTGTTGGCGCATTGCGTAAGGCGCTTGATAAACAGGGCTATACGATGGTGAGTATTTTGTCATATGCTGCAAAATATGCTTCTGCTTTCTATGGTCCGTTTCGTGAGGCTGTTGGTTCTGCAAGCAATTTAGGGGGCAAAGGTAAAAATAGCTATCAAATGGATGTTCGTAATGGTGATGAGGCAATGCGTGAGGTGGCATTAGATGTTGCAGAGGGGGCGGATATGGTAATGGTTAAGCCTGGAATGCCTCACTTGGATATTATATGTAGGGTAAAGGCGCAGTTTAATGTGCCTGTGCTTGCGTATCAAGTTAGTGGCGAGTATGCTATGATTAAGGCTGCGTCTGATAGAGGGTGGTTGATGCAGGAACCTGTAATTTATGAAAGCTTGATTGCTTTTAAGCGTGCGGGAGCTACAGCAATTTTAACATATGCCGCTAGAGAAATGGCATCATGGTTAAAGGATCATTAAATTATAGGGATATTAATTACAGCTAGCCTGTATTAAATCGGAGGAAAAAGTGTTGGGTATAGTGTTACGTAAATTTCTACTGTTAGCAGGCGTATTGATAATATGCAATGGCCAGCCATTATTAGCTCAGTCAGATTTAGAAAATATTCTGGTAGGAAAAGAAGAAGTAAAATCCTCTGAAAAAAGGTCTGCTATATCAAGGAAAAAAAGTTCGGGAACCTCTGATGGTGATGTGGTCGATAGTAATGCAGGCAGTGGTGAGGTCGTAAGCTCGCAGAAAAGTTTAGAAACCCTTAAAGCTGAAGCAGAAAAAAGTAAAAATCCGGTTCTTTGTTATAAAATAGCACGGATGTACCAAAATGGTGATGTTACCGGTAGTGTAGAAGAGAGAATTGCAGCGGACTGGTTTGAGAAAGCTGCCAAAAAAGGTCATGTTGCATCAATGCTTGAGTTGGGGCTGTATTATAAAAGTATTCGCCAGCAGAGTAGAGCTAGGTCATGGCTTATTAAGGCCGCTGATAAAAGGAATGGGCGTGCTTTATTCGAACTTGGAGTGATGTATGAATACGGAACGGGTGTGTTTCAAAGTTATAAGAAGGCATTACGCTATTATCAAAATGCGTCTAAATCTGGAGAGTTAAGTGCTCATATGAAGTTAGCCAAATTCTATAAGGATGGAATTGGCACTAAGCCAGATATTAAAAAGGCAGTACGTCACTTATTGATATTGAAAGATAAAACAACAGATCCTGAAATGAAGGATGAAATATCTGCGCGTCTGGCCGCAATATCAAGGCTTATTGCTCTAGAATCTCAGGACCCTGAAACCCGCTTTAAGTGGTTAAGGAGTGCCGCAAAGGGTGGAGATATTGCATCGGTTCTGGACATTGCATATATGTACCAAAATGGCATTGGTGTAGAGCAGGATTATGAACAGGCTATTTTCTGGTATAATAAGGCCGTAGGGCGTGGAAGTGTATCTGCAATGACAAATTTAGGATATATCTATGCTAATGGATTTGGAGTATCGGTTGATTATCCTACAGCGTTTCATTGGTATAAAGAGGCGGCAGAACTTGGTGATTCTGATGCGGCATGGAACTTAGGGAATTTCTATATGAGCGGCTTAGGAACAGATCGTGATGTTGCTGAGGCAAAAAAGTGGTTCGAGCGTTCAGAGGCTCTAAAACGCAGGCATGATGCAAAGAAAAAGTAACTAATGCAATTAATGAATCGAGGACAGGAATGAGGGGTGATGCTAAAGAAATATCAAAGCCTAATTTCTTCATCGAATCAGGATATAATGACTCAATAGTTGCTGGCGTAGATGAGGCAGGGCGTGGACCTTGGGCTGGACCTGTTGTTGCGGCAGCGGTAATATTTATTGATCAGAAATCAGCACCTTTGGGGTTAAATGATTCTAAAAAACTAAAGCCCCAGCAGCGAGAAGATTTATTTGATAAAATTATGACCACTGCTCAGGTAGGTGTTGGTGTTGTATCTGAAAAAATAATTGATGACATAAATATTCTACAAGCCACGTTCCGCGCAATGAATGAGGCAGTTCTGTCCTTGCCAGTCGTTCCAGATGTGGCACTAATTGATGGTAATCGTGCGCCTACAATATCAGGAGTGAGTATGTTGCAGCCCGTAGTTAAAGGGGATGCTCGTAGTTTGTCCATTGCTGCTGCATCAATTATTGCTAAAGTAACGCGGGATAGGATTATGATGGAAATGCATAACCAATATCCAGATTATGGGTGGGATAGTAATGCAGGTTATGGAACAAAAAAGCATCAATTAGCATTGCAGCGTTATGGTGTTACTCCTTTTCATCGCTTAAGTTATAAACCAATAAAAGCAATTAATAATTCGCCCTCAGTAGTTGAGGTATAGGTTTGTTATATTGGTTGGGTCATAGGTAATATGGTGAGTAGAAAAGGCGGAGACAGAAAATTAATTGCTCAGCCGCTTGCTGCTGCGTTAGATAATGTTCTTAAGCCTACGTTAAGTCGCTATAGTCGTGTGGAAGCCGAACTATTGGTCCATTGGGACCTTATTGTGGGTAAAAAATTTGATGCAATATGTCGTCCTGAAAAGGTGTTTTTTTCTCGGGGTAAAAAGCAAAACGGTACGTTAACATTATATGTATCTGCTATGGATGCCCTAGATATTCAGCATTCTACACCGCAAATTATTGAGAAAATAGCCGTTTATTTTGGTTATAAAGTTATTGCACATATAAAAATTCATCAAGTTGATGCCGATTTTTTAGATAAAAAGTCGGATAATGTGAAGCCTAGTTCTTTGCAAAAAAATATTACAAAAAATATATCTCCAAGTTCAGGAACTTCTCTTCCAGCATATAATCCAGTAAAAATAGAGGGGATGGATGATGAGTTATGCGCTGCTTTAAATAGTCTTGGTAGTACCTTAAAACATATGGAAACAAAAAAATAATAGTTAAAAAAATAAAAAAATCATGGAAACCGTGCAATAGAGGACGTATGATAACCTATAATTTAAATTATAGAATTTTAGGAGTTGAGTAATAATGAAACGTGTACTGATGTCAATGATGGTGCTAGTGATAGCTAGCATGTCCTTACCTTCAATAGCAGCATCTGTTGTTTCGGATGAAGAAAAAGCTGCGGTAGATAGAGAGTTTATTCTTGCTCCAGGTGATTTTGAAATAACATTTGGTGACCCTAATGCGCCAGTGGTTGTAACTGAGTATGCATCACTTTCTTGCGGTCACTGTAAAAAATTTCATGCAGATATTTTTGATAAAATAAAAGAACCTTATATTGATAGTGGTAAGGTTTATTTTGTTTTTCGCTATTTTCCATTAAATCTCCCTGCACTGCGCGCAACACAATTATTGCATTGTCTTCCAACAGACGCACAGAAAAGAACATTCTTAAGCGCTTTGTTTAAAGCGCAGAGCGAGTGGGCTTTTGAGAAAGAAGAAGATGCTTTTCTAGAGAAAATAAAAACGATTGCTCGCATTGGTGCAATTAACACTGCTGGGTTTGATAACTGTATTGCTAATAAAGACTTGGAAGACATGATTCTTATGCATCAAATGACATCTAGTAAGCAGGCAGGTGTTCGTGCCACACCTGCAATCTTTATTAATGGTGACAAGTATGTGGATGATAAATTATTAAAGCCATTTACTGCAGCACTTGGTAAGGCACTGAAACAGGCAGAAAAAAACTAAAGATTAAGTAAAATAGTGTTCTTTCTATTTGAAAATAAGAAAAGGCGGTGGTTTCAATTGAGGCCATCGCTTTTTTTTGCTGAAAACGTTAACATTTGACCACAGGTAAAAAAAATATGAAAGAGTCAGAAGAAAAAAAAGCTTTCTCTGAATTAGAACAGAAAATATCAGCAGCTAAGAAGCAGCAAAGTCAAGTTAGTAGCCGAATGGCAAAAGATAATAGTCCTACTCGGGCTTTGGTGGAAATGGTTGCTGGTGCCGTGGTTGGGGTGCTTATGGGGTGGCAGTTGGACACATGGTTTGAAACAAAACCGCTATTTTTTATCATTGGCTTCTTTTTTGGGGTTGCGGCGGGCGTATTTAATATCTATAAACTTGCCACCAAGGGAGATACTGTTGAAAAACTGAAGCCAAAATTGGCTGAAGATAAGAAAACAGATACCCCAGATGAGATGTGAAGCATTAAAACAGAAGTGAAAAGAGAGCTTTATGGCTAGCGACCCATTACAGCAATTTGTCGTAACTGATCTATTTGCAAAGAATGTGCTTGCAGAGGGAGAGTTTATGTCTCCGTTTGCATTTACCAATTCTTCGCTATGGATGATATTATTATTGGTTACCGTTTCCGGTTTCCTGCTTTATGGTATTCGCCGCCACGCGTTGGTGCCGGGCCGTTGGCAGTCTCTGGTGGAACTTTCTTATGAATTTATTGCCAATATGCTTAGTGAGAATGTAGGCGCGGCCGGACGGAAATATTTTCCTTTCGTGTTTACTCTTTTTATGTTCGTTTTCTTTGGTAATATGCTGGGTATGCTGCCCTACAGCTTTACGGTGACAAGTCATATCATTGTAACATTTGCGTTATCAATGGCAGTGTTTATATTGGTGACAGTTATTGGTTTAGTAAAACATGGCACACACTTTTTTAGTCTGTTTTTGCCAGAAGGAACGCCATTATGGATGGCGCCGATAATGATTCCGATTGAAATTATTTCTTACCTTTCACGACCAATGAGTCTTTCTATTCGTCTTGCGGCAAATATGATGGCTGGTCATGCAATGCTTAAGGTAATAGCCGGATTCATATTCGGCCTAGGGCTATTCGGCATCTTCCCATTAGGGTTTGTTATGGTGCTGATTGTATTCGAGCTTTTGGTCGCATTTTTACAAGCTTATATCTTTACGATTCTGACTTGTGTGTATTTGAGTGATGCAATTCACCTGCATTAATTTGATTAATTTCGTTTAACTGAAACTTAGAGGAATAATAACATGGAAGAACAAGTAATTGAGGCGTTACCACAGATTTTTAAATATGTTGGTGCTGGTTTAACAACATTAGGTATGCTGGGTGCCGGTATCGGTGTGGGTATTGTATTTGCTGCTCTACTAAATGGTATTGCGCGCAACCCTTCTGCTGCTACAAGCATGACTAAATTCGCCTTTATTGGTGCAGCATTCGCAGAATTTATGGGCCTATTAGCATTCGTAGTAACTATTCTAATCCTGTTTGTATAAATTGAATTAGTAATAGGGCAAAAGCAGGCTCCTTTATGGGGCCTGCTTCCTACATCCTACTCAAGTACTAAAGAGGTATTTCTTCATGCCACAGCTCGATCCTACTAGTTTTCTATCACAGCTTTTCTGGCTGCTGATTGTTTTTTCGTTGATGTACATTATTATTGCAAAGAGTGCGTTGCCACAAATTGGAAGAGTATTACAAAACCGAAAAGAGAAAATAAGCTCGGACTTAGAGCGTGCTTCTGACCTTAAAGGTGAAGCAGAAACTTTAGAAGAAGAGTGCCATGATACCCTTCAAGAAGCAAGGGAGGCTGCATCTAAGTCAATTTTAGCTGCACAGACAAAAGTTGATGCTCGTCTTGCTGAAGAACGTGTGAAATTAGATAAAAAGCTACAAAAACAATCCGCAGATGCAGAGAAAAAATTGGCTGCAGCGCGTACGCAAGCTCTTGATGAAGTGTCGCTTGTATCGCAAGACCTTTCACAAGATATTGTGAAAAAACTGACGGGTATGGATATATCTTCTGCAAAATCCAGTAATGCGGTAAAGTCCGTTTTGAAGGAAGCATAGGCTATGAGTAAAGAAATCCGAATTGATAAAAATGAAATAGATACTGGCTTGGCAGAGGGGACAGTTGCGCTTTCTGCTAAAGACGAAGCTGTAGATCAACCTAGTATAATAGAAACAGACTCATTTTGGGTGATGATCGCTTTTATAGCAACGATGGCATTCTTATGGCACAAAGGTGCCTTCCGTGCTATCGGTGGGGCGCTAGATAAGCGTTCAGATCAAATTCGTAAGGAGCTAGAAGAGGCGCAAGCGTTAAAAGAAGAGGCGCAGGCTCTATTGGCTTCTTATCAGCGCCGCCAGCGTAAAGTGGTTGAGGATGCAGAATCCATTCTTTCAAATGCTACTGCAGAAGCTAACCGTATTATTGCTCGTGCAGAAGGGCGTATTGAAGAGGAAGTGAAGAAGCGTACAGAGCTGGCTGAACAGAAAATTGCTCAGGCTCAGGCTGCTGCAATTCGTGATGTTAGCGCGCGTGCGGTAGATATTACAATTAGTGCGTCCGAGGCGCTGCTAACTTCTGAACTAAGTGGTAAAGCATCCACTAGCTTGTTAGATGATGCTGTATCTGATGTTGGTTCTCGTTTTAATTAATTGGGCTGATTGGATGTAAAAAAAGGCTGCCATGGATTGGTGGCCTTTTTTTTGTGCTCAGTGGGAATGTATTTCATTGCCGAATTTATACAAATTATCTATTAAAATATTATAGAATTTGATGTGTTGTAAAAACATACAACACACTGTTTCCTATTCATCTCTATACATTTGTTTTCTGCTGTTTTATGGTGTTGCTCTCTTAGGAAGAGAAGAGAGTGATAATAAAATGTTAAAAGAGTATCAGCATCGCCGTGTTGGCGCGCTTTACCGTGTTTCGTGTGCAATAATAGCTTTGTTGTTATGCACCTTGCCGCAGGTGAGTAAGTCTGCTGCATGGTTGCAGGATGACGGTAGTTGGCAAGTATTGCAGACAGCAACCTACTATAAGACGGACAGCTATTATGATCCTGCTGGTGTAAGGCAGCCATCGGGACGTTTTCAGAAAAAAGAAGTGGATCTATATGCTGAATGGGGAGCGGCAGATGATTGGACGATTGGCGTGCAGGCCAGTCTTTCGCAAAGTGAGCATTATCATTCGCCCGGATCTGGAGAGTTGGTGGAGAGTGGTTTAAGCAATGTAGCATTTTTTTCCCGCCATCCTTTATGGCAAAAAGGTGAAGATATTATATCCTTCCAGCCATGGGTCAAATTTCCGGTGCAGTCATCTCAGGATATAGCCGCAGGTAATCCAGAAAAAGCATGGGAAGCAGAGCTTAGATTATTATATGGCCATTGTTTTTGTGATGATGACATTGCCAGTCCGGATCATTTCTCTAATTTGGAGGTGGCCTATAGAAAAAGATATGGTGATGCAACAGATCAACTTCGAATAGATGCTACATTTGGGTTTCGCCCTCAAGACGATATTCTTCTTATGCCTCAGTTATTTGCAACAATATCAACAAATGATGTATTTCGTGCTGGTGGAAATCTTGTAAATCCGTATGATTACAACTCAGCAAAGCTACAGTTTTCAGTGGTGAAAGATGTAGATAGGCATTGGTCTATGCAGTTTGGGGGGTATAGATATGTTTGGTCGGAAAACACCGGTGGCGGGGGCGGAGTATTATTTTCCTTCTGGTATCGCTACTAGGTTATGGATGATGTTTGGTTATAGAAATAGTGATAAAAAGCTTGGTGAATTGCTGCTGACTAACAATGTTATTAATCAGCAAGAGCTTGATAGCGCGTTAAGTGTTCAAGAAGAGATAGGATCTCGTCTTGGGCAAGTGCTTGAGGCGGATGGTAAAATTAGTGCCTTTGCGTTGCATAAGCTTCTTGCCGAACAATATGAAATGCCATTTGCTGATTTAACAGTAGAAGGGTGCGACCCGCTATTATTAGAAAAAGAAGAGAGACATATATATTTGGACCTACAGGTGGTTCCTTGGCGTAGGGCTGATGATCGCAGTGTTGTTTTGGCAACCACGGGGGTGAATGATAAAGTGGAGGCATGGGCCGCTTCAAAATATCAGAAATATCAATTCGTTATTACATCACCTTATGATGTATTATGGACGGTACAAAAGCATTTTGATAAATATAATGACAAAGAGGCGCGAGAGCAGCTTTGGCGACATAATCCGCAGCTATCTGCGCGTAAGCTTTTTATTAGCCCTATATGGACGATAATATCGCTTCTTGTAATGGTAACGTTATCTGCCACATTTTTCCAAGAATATATTTTATGGGGCGTGTTGGTTCTACTGAATGTTTTTTATGCATCGACATTATTGTTCAAGCTCGCATTTTTTGCGACAGGGCATATGGCGGAGCGACGGCGTATTCAGCGTGAAAGTGGTGTAGCAGAGAGTTTATTATACCAAGGTAAAGATAAGGATCTGCCTGTATATACGCTCTTAGTTCCGCTTTATAAAGAGAAGTCTGAAACAATCCAGTCTCTTATTTCTGCCGTGCGTAAGTTTGATTATCCTAAGTCGAAACTGGATGTAAAACTAATTGTAGAAGCGGATGATGAAGATACAATTTCTATTATTAAGAATCTTGCTTGTGAAAGTTACTTTGAAATAATTAGAGTTCCTTTCTCCTTGCCACGTACTAAGCCTAAAGCTTGTAACTACGCCCTAAAATTTGCGCGGGGTGAATATGTTACTATTTATGATGCTGAAGATAAGCCTGATCCTTTGCAATTAAGAAAAGTATTAGGTGCATTTCAGCGTGCGGCAGCCGGTACTGTGTGTGTGCAGTCTCGTCTTAATTACTTTAACTGGTCAGAAAATCTTTTAACACGTATGTTTGCGATGGAATATAGTACGTGGTTTAATCGTATGCTTCCAGGCTTGGAGGCCATGCGGATGCCAATTCCTTTGGGGGGGACCAGTAATCACTTTCCATTGGCTGTATTAAGAGAGTTAATGGCTTGGGATCCCTATAATGTAACGGAAGATGCTGATTTAGGTGTGCGTTTGGCGCAAAAAGGATATAAGACTACAGTTATTGATTCGCTGACACTGGAAGAAGCTCCAGTATCAGTAGGGTCGTGGATTAAGCAACGTACGCGTTGGATTAAGGGGTATATGCAGACCTATATTGTGCATATGCGTTCTCCGCTGGAATTATATCGTGCCCTTGGTATAAAGGGATTCTTAGGGTTTCTGTTTTTTGTTGGAGCGCCGGCATTGGTATTTATGACGTTACCAGTATCTGTTGCCTTATCTATCTATGCCATTAGCTCGGATGCCTTATCGCCTCTTCCTCAGCCATTATTATGGTTCTCAGGGATTAATTTGCTGGCATCAGTAGTCTTGCATATTATTATGGCATTAATGGTTGTGCGTATTGAGACTAAATGGAGTGGAATGGCTAAATATACGCTGTTTTTCCCAGTCTATTGGGTATTGCACGCATTGGCCAGCTATCGTGCATTATGGCAGTTGATTACTAGGCCACATTATTGGGATAAAACAGAACATGGTGTAACTAGGGTAGTTCAAGCTGAGGATGCATAGTGTTTTTTATAGAAAATGATGGGTGGATTAGTTTTACGCTATTGACATCAGCTTGGTGATGGCTTAAGAATGTGCCTCCTTTAGAAAAGGCAAGAAGAGAACAGGGTTTAAGACAATGAAAAAAGTAAATTCACTGAAGTCAGCAAAGAATAGAGATCGTCATTGCCGCGTTGTGCGCCGTAAAGGTCGTACATTGGTAATTAATAAAGTGAATCCTCGCTTTAAGGCGCGCCAAGGCTAAAAATTTTATGCCTCTGGTATAAATCTTTATTTTTGTATAAAGATTCTTATAAAAAAGGGAATGCTGGTCATTGCCCTTTTTTGCTGTGCTAATTAATAATTAATATAATTTGCAGTGTTTAATCTTAGAAAAACACGTTAAAGTGATGCCTGTTATTAACTTATTAATGGGCCGACCATGACCTCTATCACAACGCAAGCCGTTACTGTTACATCTAATCAGAAAAACTATAATTTAGTAATGGGGGAGGTTATATTGCCTCCGCTTGGTGATCATGATGTTAGGATACAAGTTGTTGCTAGTGGCATCAATCGGGCAGATATTTACCAATCTCAAGGTAGTTATCCTCCGCCTAAAGGCGCATCAGATATTTTGGGTCTAGAAGTTTCTGGTGTGATTGCAGAGATTGGGCCGGAGGTGAGGGCGCATGCCGTTGGGGATAAGGTATGTGCGTTATTATCAGGAGGTGGTTATGCATCGGAAGTTAATGTTCCAGAATGGCGTGTATTGCCAGTTCCAACAGGGATGGATGTCCTAACCGCAGCATCATTGCCAGAGGCCTACGCAACTATATATCGTAATATTATGGAGATTGGAAAGTTAAGGCCATTGCAAACTGTTCTGGTGCATGGTGGTGGAAGTGGTATTGGCACGGCAGCAATCCAATTGATAAAAGCATTTGGTGCTTCGGTGGTGGTAACGGCTGGTTCTGATGCTAAATGTCAGCGTTGTCTGACTTTAGGGGCGGATGTTGCTATCAATTATCGTGAAGATAACTTTGTAACGGCTGTAAAAGAATATACACAAGGGCGAGGATGCGATTTGGTGTTGGATATAGTGGGTGGTGATTATATTGAACAAAACTTTAGGGCGTTAGCTCGCTTCGGCACGATGATATCTATTTCATTTATACATGGTGCACGGGCGGAGGTGGATTTTTCAGGTTTATTGATGAAGAACCTTACTTTAACGGGATCTACTCTACGATCTCAAGAAGAAAAAGTGATCCATGAGCTTATGCAGTCTCTTCGTACTGTGGTTTGGCCAATGATTGAGGCTGAAAAAATAGTGCCGACGATTGATAAAATATTTCCAGCTAGCCAAGCAGATAAGGCGCATGCTTGTATGAGGGATAGTCAGCATTTTGGAAAAATATTGCTGGAATGGTAAATCTTCAGCGTAATTTTTATTTTAACTTTTGTCCTGCTATAAAACAACGCTGTAATACTAGTATATGAGGTTGTTATGATAAAAAAAATGACTGCTACGGCTTTGTTGATATGCCTATTTTCTATAGGGATAGAGGAAGTTATGGCAAAAGCAAGCGAACCTTATATGGCGAGTAAAGTTTTTCAAGAAAACTATATTACAAAAAACGGCACTATTTATAGAACGGCTGATGATGGTACTCAGATTGCAGTTCGCAAACATTTCTCTGCAGATTTTGAAAATGTTAACCAGCTAAAGGATTTGATTGGTCTAAAATATTTATTTACTGCATTTACGCTTCAGTCACCAAGGGCTGCTACAGTGAAGTCATATGTTCAGCTTAGGAAGAATATTATGGAGGGTAAAGAAAGCTTTAGAGATAATGCATTATTGCTTTCTAAAGCACCAAATGTCTATCGTGGAAACCGTGCTTTAAAAGCATATGCTGTTGCAAAAAATTCTAAAATTGGCACTAGCAAAGCTTCGCTTGCTACGGAACTATTGCATTTTGTATCTGGGGATAATTTTTGGTTTTCCGCATGGTGTTTTATTCCTTCGGGCCACCGTCCATTTGGTTTGGTAGATTTAGAAAGTACATGGGGTAGTCAATATCCTGGTATGCGTCTTGTGTTATCGGAGGAGGGCTATTTATGGGTAGAGTTAAAATCAAGGAATAAGGTAAAATATCGGCAGGTGCATGATAAGGCAGTTCCTCTTCCTCTAGATAAGTGGGTTAATTTAAAACTTCATTTCCATTTGTCAGAAAAGGACAATGAAGGCCGAGTGCGGGTTTGGCAAGATGGTGATTTGATTATAGATAAATATGGTAAAACTTTACCTAATAAAGAAACTATTTTAAATAATCTTGAAATTGGTATAACCGCACATAGTTTTGGTGAGGTTCCCGCGATGGTCTATTTTGACAATATTACAGTATCAGATAAGCCTATTATAGATAATAAATAGAACACCAATTAGATGTGTTCTTAATTTTTCCAGCCGGTTAATGTTATAATCTCAAATGTTGCTGGAATTTTTCCATCATCCGTACCAAAGCGAGAGCTATATGTTGCTGCAATTGCTGTGATAAGGTTGCGTGAGGTTAAGTTCTTATTGCGCTCGGTTAAAGCGTTACTTTCACCCATTCCACGCAAGTCATGCATTAAGGTTAAGGCATCCGGATACATCACGGTAATTGTTTCATGGGAGCTGACTGGTAGCGAAAAACCGGCTCGGTGTAATAGCTGACCTGCTTCTTTAACTTCTACAAAAGGGGATATTCGTGGGCTTATGCCGCCGGTAAACTCTAGTTCTGCTTCTAAGGTTGCCTGTCGCAGTTCATGTAGGGTGCTGCCACCAAGCATAGCACCTAAAAATAGACCATTTGGACGAAGCGAGCGTTGTATCTGTATAAGAGCGCCAGGCAGGTCGTTAACCCAATGTAAATTGAGTAGGCTAGTAATTAGGTTAAAAGACTCTGAAGCAAAGGGTAGTAACTCTTCATCGCAGACGATAGAATTTTCTGTATTTTTAATAAAGTCAAAAGCATTATCTGTTTGGATCAAACTTTGAACATCATTACGATTTTTTAGGTAATCTGATAAGTATCCGCCACGACTACCTATGTCTAGTACACTTGGAAATTTGGTTGTTATTTCTTCGTCTAATGTTTCTTGTAGACGCTGGCTTACTTCTCTAATAAGAAAATCATGCTGCTCACAATTTGCGGCTTGTCGATTGCGTTGTAATCGTTTGGTTTTACGATTGAATATGATAGGGGAAGGGGTCATAGGGTGCTTTCATTAGTGGATGAGTAGATTATTCTCTGCGACCAAAAAGCTTTTCAACATCGGAGAGTTTTAACTCAACATATGTTGGGCGGCCATGGTTGCATTGGCCAGAATGTGGGGTAGATTCCATATCGCGTAATAATGCATTCATTTCAGGGATATTAAGTTGCCTTCCTGCACGAATGCTGCCATGACAGGCAATAGTTCCGCAAATATCTTCAAGGCGTTCAGCTAATGATAAAGTTTCGCCATGTTCGCTAATATCATTTGCTAAATCATGCATAAGGCCTTTTATATCACAGTCCCCTAATAAAGCTGGAACTTCCTGTATGCTGATGGCTTTATCGCCAAAAGATTCAAAAATAAGCCCATTCTGATGTAAAGATTCTTGATGTTCTAGTAGGCGTGTAATATCGCCGCTTGTCATTTCTACAATTTCGGGAATGAGTAGCGGTTGGCGTTTAACCGATCCTTGTGCCAAATATTGTTTCATTTTTTCATAGACAATACGCTCATGTGCAGCGTGTTGGTCTACAATGATAATGCTATTTTGTGTTTGAGAAATGATATAGGTTTCATGTAATTGGCAGTGGGCAGCGCCAAGTGGGTATGAATCTTCCTGGGGCGATACGTTTGGAGATATGAAATTATTCGTATAGCTATCATGGTTGTAGCTATCGTTAGAAGATCGAGCAGAAGGGGGTGTTTCTTGGCTTGAAAACAGGGCCTCTACTTTGGGTGAGGTGGTGTTAAAGGAGGGAGAAGCTGTGTTAAAACCGAGTTGGTTTTCTGCTAATGCTTGAGGAGATGCTCCTGAATTGCTAGGGTATTGATGCCTAGATATAGCTGCTGATACATTATGGTTACTGCTGTTCATCACGGGTGTATACCCAGTTCCTCTAGGGGTAGGAGGAGCGATATGAGGTGTGATGCGTGCCAGTGCTTCATCTGCAACCGATGTAGAGGCTCGGTGCCCAGCATCTGCAATGGCATGTTTTAAGGCACTCACAATTAAGCCGCGTATAGCGTTGCTATCTCTAAAGCGAACTTCGGCTTTAGCGGGGTGCACGTTAACATCAACATCATCCATTGGTACTTGAACAAAAAGAGCGACAATAGGGTGGCGGTTTCTTGCTAAAAAATCTTGATAAGCACCGCGAACAGCGCCAAGCAACAGGCGATCTCGCACAGGGCGATTATTAACGAATAAATATTGCTCACTTCCAGTGCTGCGGTTTAGGGTGGGAACTGCCGCATAGCCGCTGAGCTGTAATTCTCCGCGTTGGCTATCTATTGGTAAAGCATTGGATGCAAATTCTTTGCCCATAACGCGTGCTAAGCGTGATAGTCTTGCTTGATGGATATCACCATCTTCTGCCGGATAATCAAATAAAGTTTTGCCATCGGAAGTGAGTGAAAAACCTGCTTCAGGATGTGCCATCGCTAATCGTTGTAGCATATCAACGGTATGTTGTTGTTCAGTGCGCTCTGTTTTAAGAAATTTTAGGCGTGCTGGTGTAGCAAAAAATAAGTCTCGTAATTCGACGCGTGTGCCATTATGTAAAGCTGCTGGTGTAAGTGGATGCTTTTCGCCGCCATCAACACGAATTTGCCAAGCGGTTTCCTCAGTGGCATGCTTGCTGGTTATGCATAATCTTCCAACTGCGCCAATTGATGGCAAGGCTTCACCTCTAAAACCAAAATGTTCAATATTTAACAAATTATCATCTGGTAACTTAGATGTGGCATGTCTTTCAACGCATAAGTTAAGTTCTTCTTGCGTCATGCCGTTGCCATTATCAGTAATGCTGATAAGATTACGGCCGCCCTGTTCTAACGCAACTTGTATAGAAGAAGAGCCGGCATCTAGCGCGTTTTCTACTAATTCCTTAACCGCAGCAGCCGGTCGTTCAATAACTTCTCCAGCGGCGATTCTGTTGATCGTAACCGGTGACAGCATGCGGATGGTCACGATGTGGATTCTCCTGTTGCAAGTAGTGACTTGGCGCGTTGCTTTCCTTGCTCTACGGCCGGTTGGTCAAAAACATTAATGCCTGAAATTTTAGCAGTGATAATGGTTTGTAGTATAAAATGCATAATTAATGCACCTAATACTTCTTCATTTAGGTAGTCAAAAGATAAGTGAATAACAGGTAGCCCTGCTGCCTGTAATGTTTCTTGTGTTGCAGTTTGTGATGCTTGCATTATATCGCCCATGGTGTGATCATGCATCCAAGTTAGTTCATCATCTTGAAGGAATTTTGTTGGTAGCTGTTGGCCTTTTTGGTTTTGTTCTAAGGTGATTAGAGTAAATAACTTATTCTTTGGTCCATCTAAATATAGCTGCATTTGGCTGTGTTGATCTAGGGTTCCCAACGCACTAAGTGGAGTAGTTCCGCCGCCATTTTTTCCTAAGCTCTCTGCCCAGATCTGACATAACCATGTGCTAAGTGCTTTTAGCCTGTCAACGTAGGGGAAAAAAACAAGTTCTGATACATTATGTTCTGTGTGCAGTAAGTGACCAATGATGGCTGCCTTTCCAGCCTCACATTTGTTGATGTCTTCATTGGTTAGGTGGTTTTTACTTACTTGAAGGGCGCCACGCCTAAGTGATTTTATATCCATTCCGGCTATAGCCGCGGGTAACAGCCCAACATTGGTAAGGATAGAAAACCTGCCACCAATCTCTTCTACATGTTCTAGAACGCGAATTGAATGTTTGGCACATATTCGTCGCAAGGGGCTGTCTTTATTATCGGAGATGCCAATAAAGTGGTTAGTTAATTCATCATCTCCGCAATATCTTGAAACTTCCTGTAAGCAAAGAGATAATTGTGACAGTGTTTCTAGTGTGCCACCTGATTTGCTAACAGCAAGGAATATAGTATGTTCCATATTGAGCTGTGAAAGTGTGCGCTTAATGGTGGTAGCATCAGTATTAGGTAAGAAATGAATTTGAGGAGACGTTAGCGGTAAACTGGGATAATAGAACCCAAGCAAGGCTTGTGCGCATAAGGTAGAGCCTCCTGTCCCTAGAATAACTACATCTGAGAAATTATGCCTTATATGCCGTGCGACCTCTAAAATTTCTTCTATATCACTGTCATCCTCATTGGGTATTAGCAGTGGTAATTCGCCGGAAAGTGTTTGATTGTATAATTCTTCGCGAATGGAAGGGAGTTCCTCCAAAAGGGTGGAGTAACGTTTTTGCAAACTAGCTTCATCTTCTGTAATGGCAAAGCAAGACAGGCCGGCGTCAGTAATATGACGATATAATTCCATTAATACTCCTCACAAACGCATGACATCCCTAAACCCAAGTATGCCTTATGGTTCGCTAAGTATAACAGTAACCGCCAAAATTGCAAATAGTGGAAATGTATTAATAATAAAAAGTCTATTGTTTTCAATGGGGGGAAGTTTCGTCAGTGCTATTATCTGTATTATTTTCTCCAATAATAACAGTTACCATATTTTCATTATGGAGCAGTTTTGAACTGGCTGCTTTAACTTGCTCTATGGTAACATTTCTTACCCGCTCATTGCGGTTGTTAAGAAAGTCTTTTCCCATATTTTCTAATTGCATAAAAGTTAAGTAACCTGCAAGAGAGGCATTAGTATCTAGCCCTAAAATGAAGGAACCAATTAAATAATCTTTAGCTGATTTTAACTCAGATGCTGTAATGCCTTGTTCACGCATTTCTTGCATTGTGTTATCAATAAGTGTTAGAGAGGTATTTACAGCATCATTTCTTGTGGCAACAGAACCTTTGATTAAATCGGCATGATTAAGCGACATAAGTGATGTTGACACAGAGTAGGCCAAGCCACGCTCTTCTCGTATTTTTTTCATTAAGCGAGATTCAAAACCGCCACCACCAAGTATATAATTTGCTAGTAAAGTGGGGTAAAATTGTGGGTCGTCATAATGTACACCCGGAGTGCCAAAAATAGCAATGCTTTGCGGCATTGAGCGTTCTATACGCACTGTTGATGGGGTTTCTGGCTGAACAAAGTCTGGAATAATGGAAGGGGGGGTAGGAACATCAATCATGGAGGAAAAATGTTTTTCTAGCAGTGTAGATGCTTGGCTTGGCGTTATATCTCCGGCCATGCTGAATGTAAGATTATTGCGGCCAACATGGGCATAGAAAAAAGTAAGAATATCCTCATGATTGATATGTTGTAGACTTTCCATTGTTCCACGAACTGGACGGCCGTAAGGATGTTTGCCAAAATAAGACTTAATCCATTGTAAGTCAGCAAGGTATGACGGGTTTGTCATGCTTCGTTTGATTTGAGCCTGAGCTGCGGCATGCTCACGAGAGAATGTTGAACGGCTTAACTTTGGCGAAGTAAGCATAAGCGATAACATATGAAATGCTTGATCTACATTGCTGCTGAGTGTTTTTAGAGAAATATAAATATGATCTCTTGAGGTGGATGCAGAAATATAAATAGCATCTCTTTCTAATGCTTCTTTAAAGGTGCGGTGATTATATTTTCCGGCTCCTTCATCTAACATTTTACTTAACAGGAAAGAGGTTCCTTCTTTGCCTGGTAGGTCATAAACAGATCCAGCATGCCGGATGGCAACACTAATGTTAATAGCAGGGACATGGTGGTCTTGGATTATCCATGCCTTAATACCAGATGGAGAAGAAACTTCATCAACCAAAGTGAAATGAGATGAGGTAAGTTCTTGTTTGGTTTTATCTGTAGTTATGTCGGTAGTTGAAGTTTCTGACGTGCCGTAATCATCTGCATAGGTGATAGAAGGGGTAGAGCTAATAAAAATGCAGCCCATTAAAAAAAGCAAACAGGGTAGATAATTTAGTGAAACAATGCCTGTATTTTTAGTCATTAATTTTCTCATTGTGCTCAATATTCATTTGGGTGTTTAACGAAGTGTTTGTACTATTGCTTGTACTAATTTCCTCTTTTGCAGGGAGTAATGTTCCTGTTACATAATGGTTGCTATTTAAAACAAGGCGAGCTGCGGCTTTGATGTCCTCATTGCTTACTGACTCTACATCTTGCGGCCAGTTATCTACATAATTGATATCAGCACCTGAAATTAGTGCGCGACCATAAATGCGAGCAATGCCAGAAAGTCCTTCACGTGCATATATGCTTTGTGCATGAATTTGCCGTTTAATACGGGATAACTCATCATCTGTAGCGCCATTTTCAATAATATTTTCTATTACAGAGCTAATGGCAGATTCTAATTCTTCTTGAGTGCTGTGCGGTGTTGGGGAGGCATAAAGGGAAAAGGTCGTCCAAGAACGTGATAAATCATCATAATAACTACCTGTATTTGTAGCGAGCTTTTTATTCTCAACAAGCTCACGATATAGATGGCTGGTTTCGCTGCCACCTAGGATATAAGATAGTACAACAAGTGCAGGGCCATATTTACTATTTTCAGTGCTAATAGAGGGAGCAAGATATAGGCGAGACCATTCTTCCTGCTTTACACGTTTATCATGCATAATGATATTATTGTTTGAAACGTCACTTCCTAAAGAGAGGATTGGTTTTTGGGGGGCTGGAAGTGCGTCAATATCGCTTGGTGGTATATTGCCAAAAATATCTTCAGATGCGGCTCTTACGTCATCTTCAGTTACCGCTCCTGAAATAATAAGGATTGCATTATTGGGGGCATAGAAACGTTTGTAAAATGTATCGACCATGGCGCTATCGTAGCTTTCAATTTCATTACGAAATCCGATAGTTGGTATGCCATAAGGATGATTGCTAAATAATGCAGCTCTTAATTTTTCGCCTAAAATTTGTCCAGGATGGTTATCTACTCTGCTACTACGTTCTTCTAGCACAACATCCCGCTCTTTAAGTACTTCATCATCGCTGAGCTGTAAGTTTCTCATGCGTTCGGCTTCTAGAATCATTACTAGTCGTAAATATTGGCGTGGTATTTTCTGGAAATATGCAGTTGCATCCTGCATAGTAAAGGCATTATCGTTGCCACCATACGCCGCTACTAAGCGAGAGAACTCGCCAGGCGTCAGATTTGTTGTGCCTTTAAACATTAAATGCTCAAGGAAATGTGCTAGGCCAGACTGTCCCTTTTCTTCATCCATTGCTCCGGTTCTATACCAGACCATCTGTGTGATCGCAGGTATTTTATGGTTAGGAATTACAACAACTTGGAGGCCATTTTGTAAGAAAAAAGAAGAGACACCGCTTTTTGTAGTAGTATCCGCTGGAAGAGAAATATTATAGTTGGCGGTGGTTAAATATTTATCATGCAGCTTGGCACTATCTTGGTGTGGCAGGGGAGATATAACATCACTTGGATCTGCATTGCCTAACTCCACATTATTGTCATGTGGCTTAATAATATCTGTTTCGGCTAAGTTAACTTCACGGCTTATTACATGATTAGTTTTAGGTTTTTTAGCTTTTATCGCAACAGTTGCTTCCTTGTTAACATCAGAGAAATAGCTGGTGTGTTGTTCTTCGCTATTGCATCCAGTTAATAAGCATAAAGAAGAGCAAATGAGTAATATATTTCCTGATTTTAAGTAAGACATCAGTGCTCCGATTAGGTTGCCTGTTTTATAAAAAAATACTGTGGGTATGTGCTAGTTAATAATTTTATTAAGAACAGAACCATTGGGTTGTGAAATAACAGGTACATTGTCACTAGTTAATGGTTTGCCTTGCTCAATATTATTGCGAATGCGATTGGCTTCTGCTTTTGCATCAATTATTGGCTCTTTTTCCTTGCCAGTGATGGGGGTAACGATGTTACTAAGTAGTGATTTGTCTTTCTGTTTTTCGGCTTGTTCAAGTGCTAATTGCTCACGGATATTGCTATCTCTTTGATTTGTTTGCGCGCGTTGTAATAAAATAGATTCGCCTGAACTTGTGGATTTTCTGACATATTCAGGGTTGTTGAATAAAGCATGCCGTGCTTGGCTTCGGGAGTGGCTTTTTCGTTTCCATGAAGGTGTATCAGTTGGTTTTGGTAAGTCAAATGATGGTGGGGCCGTTAATGTAGGGCGGGACATAACCAAAAATTCATCAGGCGCTTCACGCACTAGGCCTAAGTCTTTTTTTAGGTCGCTGCTACATCCTGATAATATAGAAATACTAGAACATAATAAGATGCAATATGATAGTTTCTTCACATTAATCTCCATGGAGGGATACAATCTATAATACTAATTCTCTATAAGCTATACACGTTAAAAGAGGGTAGCATTTCTCGTGTTTATAGTTATCTATAACATACTATTTCTGATTTTTGCTACTGTTGTCTTTTTCTGCGTCAATAGAATATACAGGCATAGCATCATCATCATCGTTTGGTGTTGGCGATGATACGTCATGAGACCGTAAACTGTCCAGAATTAACAGCACGGCTCCTATAAAAACTGCACTATCTGCAATGTTAAAAGCAGGCCAGTGATAATCATCAATATAGAAATAGAAAAAGTCTGCTACAGCGCCATAATGCAGTCTGTCAATAACATTACCAATTGCTCCGCCAATAATGAGTGCTAATGACCAGCACTCAAGCTTATGCTTAACAGAGCGAAGCCAAAAAATAAGGACTGCGACAATTGTTAGTGCTAATGCGCTCAGGATATATTCAGGGTGTTCGATTTGCTGGAACATACCAAAACTTATTCCTGGGTTCCATACCATCACCAGTTTAAAAAAAGAAGTCACCTCTATTGGGTGGTTGGCGCGTGATGCCATTATATCAATCATGATATATTTATGTACCTGATCAAGGATAGTGCATAGTAATGCAATAAATAATCCACGGCGTAACATAAATATTATTCCTCTATTGATTATTATCTAATGACGTAATGCGTTTAGCAAAAAATTGCCGAGCAATATTACAGTCTTCAGTAATTTGTGCAATGAGTTCGTTGGCGGATGCAAATTTTTGTTCAGCACGTATAAAATGTATAATACGAATGCGAATACGTTTGTTATAAATATCGTTTGAAAAGTCAAAAATATGTATTTCCGCAAGGTCATGCTTGCTACCAAATGTTGGTTTTTGACCAATATTAGCTATGGCAGGCCGCCATATTGTTTCTTTGCCTATGTTAACTTCAACAGCATATACACCAAATGCAGGGCGAATATGGTCGCGTAGTCTAACATTAGCAGTAGGGAAGCCTAATAACCTTCCACGTTGATCTCCAATTCTTACACGGCCTTTTATTACATAGTCATGACCTAGTAAAGTAGTAACGGTAGGGATATCACCGGATCTTATATGCTCACGTATACGTGTGGAGGAAAAAACCTCAGTATCATCACCGCTAAAACTATGTGTAACAGGAGAAACCTGCGTAAGTTCTATGTTTTCTTCGGATAGGACATCACGTAACAAGTCAGCATTGCCTTCACGATTATGGCCAAAAATGAAATCATGACCAATAACAACGTGAGACACCTGCAATTGCTTAAGTAATATCTCTCGAACAAATTCTTTAGCGGGCATGGTGCGCAAAGCCTGCGTAAAGTGAGCGATAAATAAAGTATCCACGCCAAAATGTTGCATCATCAATGCTTTTTCTCGGAAGGGCGTGATGCGAAAGGGGGGGATATTGGCGCGCAATACTGATATTGGGTGTGGCTCAAAGGTGAGTACTGCACTAGGGCGGTTAAGCCTTGCTGCAACTTCCTGTGCTTTATGAATAACCACTTGGTGGCCACGATGCACGCCATCAAAGTTTCCCAGAGCGATAACACTATGCCGTGCCTGTATCGGGCAATCTGTAAAACGTCGTATAATATTCACAACTAACCTGAGCTAAATAAGACTTTTTATGGGGCAGGCCTATCTAAAGGATGGTTATTTGCCGTTTTCTTTTTGGCGAGGGTCCATAAAAATTAAAATGGGTGCTGCAATATATACAGATGAATATGTTCCAATAATTACTCCAAATAACACAGCTAGGCTGAATCCATAAATAACATGGCCACCAAAAACAACTAGCGCAACCAATGCTACCACGGTTGTTCCGGCAGTTAAAATGGTGCGGGATAGGGTGTTATTGATGCTTAAATTTAATAAATCAGGCAGTGGCTTTTTCTTGAATTTACGTAAATTCTCACGGATTCTGTCAAAAATAACTACAGAGTCATTAATGGAATAACCAATAATAGTTAGGATAGCCGCAATAGAAGTTAGGTTAAACTCAATTTGCAATAGGCTAAAAAGGCCTAATGTTAAAATAGTATCGTGAAAAAGTGCTGCAATAGCCCCTAAACCAAATTGCCATTCAAACCTTAGCCAAATATAAACCATGATTGCAATCAATGCCAAGCCTAGCGATAAAGCTCCTGCTTCAATGAGTTCACGTCCAACTTGTGGGCCAACAAAGTCAGTTTTACGATATTCAATTTCACCATTAACATGAGATTCTAATAGTGTTCGTACTTTTTCGGCAGCAGCAAGCTGGTCTTTATTGTCACCAGGTTGTTTGCCAAAACGTATCATAAGATCGTTTTCTTCAGGTCCCGCCATTGCTTCAGTAATGGTTTGTAGGGATATATCACCTAAACCAGCCTTATTGAGTAGGGGGCGAACTTTAGCTAAATCTAAAGGCTCTTTTGTGCGTAGTTCAATAACTGTTCCACCAGTAAAATCAATGCCAAAATTTAGACCTTTAGTGAATAAAAGTCCTATAGAGGAAAGTAGTAAAGCAATAGAAAGTACGAATGCTATCCATCTTTTTCCTAGAAAATCAAGGGATGTGTTGGATGGTACCAAGTGCAATGGACGAAGGATCATGGAAACTCCATTAGGGTAAGGCGTTACGGGTGCTCAGATTAAGTGGTTGCTGAGTCTGATATGAAAACATGCAGTATATAACGGTTAAAGGGAAGAAAAAGCAAGTGTTTGATGTGGAGTTCTTGTCAGGGGGGATGGATATTGCTATAATGTCTAGGCATAAAATTGTTTATGACCACCGGATTATATGAGGTAACAGATTATGGGTACAGGTTCGGGTGCAGGAATAGGGAAGAAGGTTGCGTCTGTTGTTGCTGGCGTGGCGATGGCAGCGGGAATTGGTGGTAAAGCGGTGCAGGCCGATGAGGCGAGTGCAGCACCATCATCAGATTGGAATGGTGCTCATTCGCAGTCGTCTGCATCGCAGAAAGTAGTCGATTCTGTGCAGGTGAACTGGGAACGGAATCCTGATTTTAGTATAAAAACTATCAATGTTTCGCGGCTGGATTTAAAAAATAATACCATTAAACCGGTGCCGCTGGAACAAGCCCTTTCAGACTGGAAAGAAATACAGCAGGCCGCAGGAAAAACCGGCCCGGCGGGTATGACAAAAGAGCAGTTTTCTAGTGCGGTAAAGGCTGTGCCGGAGGATAATGTGTTTAAGTCGCTGGCAAATGGTACGAATGGTCATAAAGATGCCAGTAATTTTGGACAGGCTTTGGAAACCGCAGCAAGGCAGGGGCTTATTTCCGGTGCAGAGATGGATCCGAGTATCCGAGAAGCCGGAAGGGGACTGAAGGGTGTAAAGGGACATGCCGAAGAGGCAAATGCAAAACCACCCACATCTGTTTCACCATCTGCAGGAGGAACTATTCGGCAAAGTGCTGATTTTGAAATAACATTCTAACAAGTTCAGGTGGCATGGTCCGCTGATTATTATTCTGCAATAATATGCGAGCAGTCGTGTTAATATCAGGAGGCTTTTCGGTCACGCTGGCAGGGCGGCAACTCTTCAGCAGGGCCTAAATGAATTTGAATGCAATGTAACTAACCCATGCTGCAAAGAAAATACCTCCGGTTAGACGAGATATATTGGCTTTTAGATGCATTATTGCCATGAAAATAATAGTCAAAAGTGCCATAGCCATCATATCTTGTGAAAGTTCTGGAGTAATAACTAACAGGCGTTGTCCTGTTTCGGTGGTAGCAAAAAGGCTAGCTGAACTTATACCCATAAGGACATTGAAGATATTGCTTCCTACGATATTGCCCGCTGCAATATCTGCATGGCCGCGCTTTGCCGCCATTACGCAGGTGGCAAGCTCAGGAGAAGAGCTACCAATTGCAACAATAGTAAGCCCTATAACCGCTTCAGATAAGCCCATGATCCGTGCTAAATCAGAAGCTCCGGTTACTAAAATATCTGACCCAAAGGCTAGAGCAGCAGTTCCAGCAAGCAGGATTAAAAATGCAAGATCCATACGTTGTGAAGGAATTTCAAGAGTTTCTAGCTCACTGATTTCTTCTTTTATTACATCAGGTTCCATTCCTGTGGTATTAGCATTGACATTAGTAGATGCTTTTGAAGCGGACATTTCAGCATAAGAAATCTTTATTGTATAGAAAATATAGATTCCAAGCATGCCAATAAGAATCAAGCCTTCAGCAATGTTCATCGCGCCTGAATAAAAGAAGAATGTCATGAGCAGGGCAACTGCTAGCATTACAGGGCCATCCCTTCTGATGATGGTGCGGTCAATATGAACAGGTGCTATTAATGCCGTGAGGCCAAGAACCAAGGCAATATTAGCAATATTGCTGCCAACAATATTACCAATGGCAATTTCATGGGAATTATTTAATGCTGCTTGCACACTTACAATAATTTCTGGAGCAGATGTGCCAACGGCTACAACAGTTAATGCAATAACTAATTTAGGAATACCTAGACGTTCGGCTAGTGTTACTGCTGCGCGAACAAGTAATTCTCCACCAAGAAAAAGTAGAAATAGGCCGCCTGCAATTTGAAGAAATGTGATCATAATATCTATCTTCCTAGCTAGCTATATTTAGTTACAAAAAGCTATTGAAGTGCTTTTATGTAGTATGATTCTATAGCGTAGATTCTACAATATATCTAATTTAGCAGTAAAACACGCTATGCTTTCTTCTATAAAAAGCATTATGTTTACAATGGTGGCGATTTATAACGGTTTTTAAAGTCATGGTCGAGATGTAATTGGTAGGAAATTATAAAAAATGCTGTTAGTAACAACTAAATATGTAAAACAAATTCTAAACAAAAGAATATCGTAATCAGCTATAGGGGAAGTGGTGTGTCACTGGTCAGGGGGTTTTTTACCATTAGCGGATTTACTCTGCTCTCTCGATTATTGGGATTTATACGTGATATTCTAATTGCAGCCATTATGGGAACAGGGGCATTGGCGGAAGCCTTTCTGGTGGCTTTTAAGTTGCCTAATTTTTTTAGAAGGTTATTTGCAGAAGGTGCATTTAGTGCAGCATTTGTTCCTATGTTTGCCGGTACATTAGCAGAAAAAGGTAAAGAAAAAGCTGCTGAGTTTGCGCAGCAAGTATTGGCGGTATTAACATGGTCTTTAGTACTATTTGTTATAATTATGGAAGTATCCATGCCTTGGGTTATGGTTGCGCTTGCTCCGGGGTTTAGGGATGATCCCACGCAATTTGCATTAGCAACAGATCTTACACGCATAACATTTCCTTATTTATTATGTATTTCATTGGTGTCTTTATTTGCAGGAGTTCTCAATAGCTTAGGTAAATTTGCTGTTGTGGCTGCAATGCCAATTATGCTTAATATGTGCTTAATCTTCTCTTTGTTATTTGTTGTGCCTTATGCTCCAACATCGGCTCATGCATTGTCATGGGGGGTGGCGGTGGCAGGAGTGCTGCAATTAACGTGGATTATTATTATTACACGTCGTAACGGGGTGTCTCTACATCTAAAATTACCTAGATTAACACCAGATGTTCGTCTCTTCTTGCGTAAGATGGCGCCTGGAATCATTGGTGCTGGAGTGGTGCAAATAAATCTTTGGATTGATATAGTTATAGCTACATTTTTACCCGGAGCTATTGCCTTCTTATATTACGCGGATAGGGTTAATCAGCTTCCATTGTCTATAATCGGCACTGCAATGGGGGCCGCTTTGTTGCCGTGGCTATCGACACAAATACGACAAGAAAAAATGAAAGAAGCAATTTCGAGTCAAAATCGTGCGTTAGAAATCGTGCTGTTTTTTACTATTCCAGCAACAATAGCATTATTACTGATCGCTGAACCAATTATATCAGTGTTATTTGAGCGTGGAGAATTTTCAGCGGAGGCCTCGCGAGCAACAGCATATGGCTTGATGGGGTATGCGTTAGGGTTACCAGCGTTTGTAATGGTTAAGGTGTTTTCAGTTAGTTTTTTTGCACATGGGAATACAAAAACTCCAGTTATTATTGCATCAGTGGCATTGGTAACAAATGTAGTACTTAATATTGTGCTAGTATTATGGTTTCAAAAAATTGGCATTATGCCGCATATTGGGTTGGCGGTGGCTACATCAATTTCCTCATGGTTAAATCTAACAATGCTAGCTGTAACACTGCATAGATATGGCCATTTTCAGTTGGATCCAGCATTATTAAAGCGGTTACTTCGTATTTTGATAGCATGTGCAGTGATGGCTATTGTTTTAGTTGGCGCTCAGCTATTGGTGGTTGACTTATTAGATGGTGAAGGGTCCTTAAAGGTGTTGGCGCTTATAATAGTGATAGCTTCGGGAGGAATTTCTTTTATTGCGGTTGCTATTATGCTCCGTGCTATAGACGTGCCGATGGTGAAAGATATTCTTCAGCGTAGAAAAGTACGGAAGAATAAAGCAAAAAATAAAAAAGATAATGACTTAGAGTAATATATCATATTGATAATTAGCGGATGATAACCCTAATTATATCAATATTTAGATATATTCTTCTTTTGGCCAGCGTCGATGTACCCAAAACCATTGTTCTGGATATTCTTTGATCCAGCGTTCTAGTGTTTGGTTAATATCAGTCATGATATCAGTAACTGTTTTGTTATCTATATCTAGAGGTGGTTCAATGATTACCTCAAACTGAACAGGGCCAGTTCTAACACATCGAGCCATTACAATTGGAATGTGATATTTAAGGGCTAATTCAGCAATTGCTGGAGCCGTCATAGCTTGATGACCAAAGAAGGGAATGGCAATGCCATCATTCATTTTTTGATCAATTAATAAACCCACAGGCTCTTTGTTCTTAATATGACGTATAATATGACGGGCACCATCTTTTCCTTTTGCGTGAAGTCCTATATGGCTTCCATGGCGTAATTTATTAATAAGACGATCAACATAAGGGTTATTTGCTCGTCTATAGATGATGCCAGCCGAGTAACCTTCTTCTGATGCTGCGCGTGGAATAATTTCCCAATTTGCTAAATGGGCTGATCCAATAAAAAAACTTTTTTTAGACTCTGATAATATTTTGAGATGTTCAATACCGGTTATTGTAACATGACGGGAGAAACGCTTGTTATGTAATGAGCGTATATGCGCCATTTCTCCTACGGTTCTTCCTAAATTGTCCCACATTTTAGTTAGTGTTGTGTCGATTTGTTCTTGAGAAAAATGTGGAAATGCAAGGGCTATATTTTGTTTTGCAGTTCTGTGGGCACGAAGTTTTGGCCCAATTTTTCTGGCAAGGAAACTGCCAAAATTAGAAGCAAATTTGATGCCTATAATGGCAAAAAATATAAGAAGGATATAAACAATGCATGCTTGAATAATGTAGCGTAGTTGTTTCATCGGCCTATTTTCCCGAAGCTGGTTCTATAGGGAAGTCAGTTAAGTAATCTTTAATTAGTAATGCTAGTGCTGTTGGGTCATGCCACATAACGTCAACGGGTATAACGGCTACATCTTTTTGCATTTCTGGTGATAGGCGTACAAAATCCTTAGTGGTAGTAAGTAGCGTTGCTTGTTTTTTCTGCGCAAGGGTGAGTAACTTGGCTTCATCCTGTGCGCTATAGGGGTGATGGTCTGCAAATGGAATTTCTTGAAGTACATTAAGTTCCATTTTTTCTGTTAGCATGGTAAAGAATTTTTCTGGCAATCCTATTCCTGCAAATGCAATATATTGATTAGAATTTTCGGTATCTTCTGGCATGTTATGTGGTTGCAATTCTGCTGTTAATATAGGGTGTGTGTGCGAAAGTCGTGCTGCAATTTTTCGTTTATCTTCTCCTAATACTATAACTGCATGTGCATCTTGCATGGCTGTTCGTAGGTCATCTCGCAAAGGGCCTGCGGGTATAAGTCGTTCATTTCCTGCGCCAAATGCCCCATCAAATACAGCAAATGTCAGATCTTTATATAGTGATGGGTTTTGTAATCCGTCATCCATAATGATTATATCTGCGCCATTTTCTGTAGCGGCGATGGCGCTAGCAATTCGGTCGGATCCTATCCAACAAGGGGCTGTAAGTGATAAAAGTAATGGTTCATCTCCAACTTCATCAGCAGTGTGAGCTGTTGGGTCCACCAAGACAGGTGCGTTTGCTTTTTTGCTAATTTTTCCACCATAACCACGGCTTAAAAAGGCGGGGCGTAATCCAATTGAGATGAAATACTGGGCAATGGCTAAAGCAACAGGAGTTTTTCCAGAGCCTCCGGCAACGATGTTGCCAATGCAAACAACAGGAACGTCCGCATGAAAAGGTTCTGAGCCATCCGATTGTTTCCATCTTATTATTCGAATGTAAATTAAATAGACTAGTGAAAAAACAAATAAAACATCAGACCAAAATCCGCCCTTTCTCCAGAAATTAGGCGTTTTCATTGTTGGGTTCCTGCCTAGTTAGTGGTTTTAAATAGGGAGTAATTTCTTCAATATATGCTGAAAGTACTCCACCTTTGCTTTCCATAAGTTGAAGGCTTGTTGCCGCTAATTTTTCTTGTATGTCATGGTCAGTTAGTAGCGTTTCCACTTGTGATAAAAGGTCTTTTTCATTTTGTACAATGCGTACAGCTTCAGCATCCTTTAATTCTTTATAGATGCGCATAAAATTAGTATGCCAAGGTCCTGTAATAAGTGCGCATTCCAAGCGTGCTGGTTCTAATGGGTTTTGTCCGCCATGTTCTACTAAAGACCCGCCAATGAAAACAATGCCTGCAAGGCGGAAAAATATTCCAAGTTCGCCAATGGTATCGGCAATGTAAATATCTGTTTCCTGACCAATTTCTTGCTTCATTGATCGTAGTGCAACACTAAGTCCTTTATTTCTAAATTCGCTCTGCAATGCTTCTCCACGCTCTGGATGACGTGGGATAATTATGGTAAGTAACCGATCGTGATTTTCCTTAAGGGCGCAATGCACATTGCTGATAATGGTTTCTTCACCAGGGTGAGTGCTAGATGCTACCCAAATTGGGCGATCTCCAATCATTGTGACAAGTCTGCCTGTTTCTTTTGGATCTGCTGGAAGGGCGGGAGCATCAAATTTCAAGTTACCTAAACATTTAACATGTGGCGCACCAAGTAACTCCAACCTTTCTTGGTCTTCTTTGCTTTGGGAAAGAGAAAGGCTAAAGCAGCCTAATACATCGTGTGAAAAGTTTCCATAGCGTTGCCATTTTTGTACAGAATTTGCTGAAATACGGGCATTGATTTGTATCATTGGGCAACCCGATTTTTGGGTTTCAATCACTAAGTTTGGCCATAACTCAGACTCTACCCATAAGGCTAAATTAGGATGCCAATGCGCTAAAAAGCGTCGTACAGTTACCATTTTGTCAATAGGAACATATTGATGAATGACCCGCTCAGGCAAGCGAGGCTTTAGCATTTTTGCTGAGGTAACCGTGCCGGTAGTAATTAGGATATTAACGTCACTATATTGCTTAATCATATGCTCAATGAGTGGCAATATAGAGGTTGCCTCACCAACACTGGCAGCATGAAACCATACTAGTGACCCTTTTGGGCGAGGGAAACCTGGATGGCCTAACCTCTCAGGAAAGCGCTTATGGTCTTCTTTTCCCTTGCGGCGGCGATAAATAAGCCATAAATCAATTATAGGGCCGATTAGGGTTGTAAGCCAGCGGTAAAGTTTTAAGTACATGCATCCTCAATGTATATTTAGGTGGATATTTTTGATTAATTACCTTTATGCGGGGTCCACCGGAGTTTGGTTGCAGACGGTATCCGCCATGCTTGTGATAGTGTTTAACTGATTTTCCAGTATTTTTCCAGTATTTTTCAGGTCACTATTAGTGTGGTTTGAGTCACCATTTGTACTTTTTTCATCAAGCGGTGTTGGATCTCCAATTACAATATGTAGTCTACTAAATGGTAAGGGGAGCATAAACCTATCCCAGCTCTTAACAATTTTTGCTCGACTCGACGAAAAAGCTATAGTTATGATGGTTGCGTTAGTGCGTTGAGCAATAGGTAATATATTAGGTTTTAAGCGCATACGAGGACCCGTGGGACCGTCAGGTGTGATGCAAAGTATGTCGCCATTGCGTAAAATGGTAAGCGCGTGGCGTAATATTGTGCTGCCCCCTCTGTTTTGAGGCCCTTTTTTATGCTCTTTTGTTCGGTTGGATGATCCGCGTACATGGTCAAAACCAAACATATCTAAAGCCCGAGCAATCATTGCTCCGTCATTATGGCGCGATATTACTGTAAAAATTCGACGACGTTTCTTGTTGAGAGTCATAATATAGGGGGTCATAAATAAACGACCATGCCATGTCATAATAACTATAGGGGTATTTGAATCTAGTAAATCATCTAGTGCTTTTTGGTTATCAATTGTGATTCGGCATGTGATTTGTATAAATTTAAAATAAAGAAAAAAGAAACTTGCCGCAAAAAGGTGAAACAGGCGGGAGCGTAGGATTTTCTTAATCATGATGCTGCTCCTTTTTGTTTGGGATTTTAAAAATATAACGTTGAATATTACTAAGCGATCAAGCTAATATTTTATAGTTCATAGTAATAGGTTATTCATTGTCATGTAAGTCAAACTGACGACGGCATAAGTTATAGTATGTAGATTTTTTAGCCAATAATTCCTGATGAGTCCCTGATTCAGATACGTGACCATTTTCAATTACATAAATGAGATCTGCGTCCATAATGGTGGATAAGCGATGGGCAATAACAAGAGAAGTCTTGCCTTGCATTAGGGTTTCTAAAGCTTGCTGCACTTTTTGCTCTGATGCTGTGTCTAGTGCAGATGTGGCTTCGTCTAGCAGTAATATAGGAGCATTACGCAGCATTGCACGTGCAATGGCAAGCCTTTGTCTTTGGCCGCCTGAGAGGCGGAGGCCATGCTGTCCAATCTGTGTACTGTATCCTTGGGCCTGCTCTGTAATAAAATCATGTGCAGCGGCAGACTTTGCTGCTTCAATTATTTCTTCATCAGTTGCATCTGGTTTGCCATAGCTTATATTTGCGCGTATCGTATCATCAAATAGTGTGGCCTCTTGGTTTACAACAGCTATATGATTGCGTAACGAGTCTAAGGTTACATGACGTATATCAGTTTTATCTATTGATATTGTTCCGTTATCAGGGTCGTAAAAACGAAGAATCATGTTCATTATAGTGGATTTTCCACCGCCAGAAGGGCCAACTAATGCAACACGTTTGCCAAATGGGACAGTAAGAGTTAGGTCCGTTAATGCAGGTCTTTCATCATTATATGAAAAGTTAACTTTATTAAAATTGATATCCCACTGGTTGGTACTTAGAGGTTTTGCGCCTTTGGTATTTTTAATTGATGGTTCTGCATCCAGAACAGTGAAAAGGCGGGATACTGCTGCAAGAGAATCCTGCAAATTATTATTCAAACCAGACAGGCTTTTCATTGGTTTATAGGCCATTAAGAGTGCTGCAATAAAAGAAAAGAAAGCTCCAGGGGAAGTTTCTCCAGTTAAAACTTGATCCCCTCCATACCAAATAACAGCTCCAATCGCAACGCCTGCTACTGTTTCCATGATGGGGGAGGCGGCAGACTCAGTGCGAGCGGATTTGACATATAGTTGGTAAATACGTTCGACAACTGTGCGAGCTTGATTAATCTCGCTTTCTTCACGTCCATAGGCTTTTACAATTCTAACTCCTTGAAAAGTATCATCTAGTTTAGAAGTAAAAACGCCCAACTCTTCCTGTGTCTTGCGCGATACTCTGCGCATTCTTTTTCCTAAACGCAAAATAGGATAAATTACTGTAGGGAAGATCACTAATGTAAGCAAAGTGAGCTCCCAACTTTGGTAAAACATTAATCCAAACAGGCCGACAAGTGTCAAGGTTTCTTTAGCGAAACCGGTCAAGGCTTGGGTAAAATTGCGGCGGATGATATGAATATCATTGGTGAAGCGAGAGATAAGAGAGCCAGATGATTGGTCGCTAAATGTTTTTATATCGGCATGTAACAAATGGCTATACATATCCATCTGCATATCCGTTGTGGCGCGCTGCCCAATGGTTTTCATGATAACCGATTGAGCATAGGTGGCGATGCCTTTAATAACAAAAATTGCGATTACACCGCCAACAATAGGTAAGATTAAATCTCGCCTCTTATCAACAAAGATTTCATCCATTACAGGCTGCAGCATCCATGCGCTTGCTGCGGTTGCTGCGGCAGCAATTATCATGCACAAGATGGCAAGAATTATGCTTTTGAGATGATGGCGTACATATTGACCTATCAGTCTTTTGACTAAAGTGCCGGTTTTGTCTGCGGGCGGTAGGCCGGACTGTTCGGAATACGTGTTTGACACAGGTATGTTTCTACATAATTTAATGTTCGATAGGTGGCAAGTTCACCGTATAAGGCCGCATAATACGGTGAACAGCTTTTGTATGCAAGGCAGTATAATGTTTGAAGTAAGGCCGAACTATGTAAATCTAAATCATTGTCTTAATTAGGCGACGTATTGCATCCTGCTGGTCAGCGGATTTAATTTGAACAAAGTCTCGGATAATATCTACGCATACACGCTGACGTTCGATATGTTCTAGCGACTCACTCTTCTTTCCTTCGTCAAAGAAGTAACCAACATGCACTTTTAGAATTACTGCAACATCAGCAAGGCGGCTAGCACTAATGCGGTTGATGCCTTTTTCATACTTCTGCAACTGTTGATGTGTGATGCCTAGCTGCTCAGCCATCTCTTGGCGAGTTATTCCCATTGAAAGGCGTAACTGATTAATTTTCATGCCTATAGTTCGATCAGTCTCATTTACATCTTTTGCTTTCATTATCTGTCCTTTTAAACATATTCGTTTTCTATATTCTAGTGTATGCAGAGCGATTTGTTAATACACAGCAAAAGGACAGTTTGCTGTTGGATGTTCGGTTGTATTAATAAAATCCCTAATCACGCATAAATCTAGGGTATGGTTTAAGTAGGGTTTATAACCTAAAGATTTTACTCTGCCAATAGTGTTTATAGGGTGGGATAAAGATACATCCTATGATTGCTTGACCCATTATGGGTCTGGTGATATATTCATGCTTCTCAATAACTTACGTGTAGTTGTATGATCTTTTGTTTGCGTACATTACAATGAGTTGAGAAGGGAATAAACTTTTTGGGGTTATTTTAGATACTTGGAATTGTGGGTTTCTATAACAAAAGGGTAATAGTTGCTATGGTAAAAGATGAAATTGAAAAAAAGCTCTATAAAATATTTAAGCCTACGGTGCTTAATATTGTTGATGAGTCTGAGAAGCATAGAGGTCATGCGGGGTGGAGAGAGCAGGGTGAAACACATTTTCATGTTATGATCATTTCAGATGAATTTTCTGGAATGAGTCGGGTGAAAAGGCATCAGGCTGTATATTCTGCTCTTGATGAGGAAATGAAACAGTCTATTCATGCGTTATCTTTGGATATTAGATCTGAATAAGAGTTGTGATATAAAAATAACTGGTGTTTGCAGGATTTTATTCACATTAGGTGATCTATAATATGTTATTTATAGATTTATATTTTGACCTTGTCAAAAATGTCTAATTATAAGGTTTAAAATATGTAGGGTAAAAACAGAAAAAGGGTGGTTTGTACCACCCTTTTTTGTGCCATAAAGATTGCAATTATTATGCGGCTTCTTTAAGTGCAATCCGGCTATTTAATGTTGCTTGCGCAGCTGCCAATCGGGCTACAGGGACGCGATATGGTGAGCAAGATACATAATCTAGGCCAACTTTCTGGCAGAAATATATAGAATCAGGATCTCCGCCATGTTCACCACAAATTCCAAGTTTTAGACCCGGCCTAGTTTTGCGTCCACGTTGTGCTGCGATCTCAATTAGTTCTCCTACACCATCAATATCAAGTGTAGCGAATGGATCCTGCTCTAAGATTCCATTATTGATATAATCGCCAATAAAGCTTCCAGAATCGTCTCTAGAAATGCCTAATGTAGTTTGAGTAAGGTCATTTGTGCCAAAGCTAAAATATTCAGCTTCTTCTGCAATAAGTCCGGAGCGTAATGCCGCGCGTGGTAACTCAATCATTGTGCCAATTTGATACTCAATAGTGTTTCCTTTTTCTTCAAAAACAGAATTGGCCACAGAGATTATCTTGTCTTTTAGTATTTTGAGTTCACGGACATTCATTACTAGTGGAATCATAATTTCAGGAAGTACAGTTTTTCCTTCAGCCTTTATACTTAATGCTGCCTCAAAGATAGCGCGAGCCTGCATTTCATAAATTTCAGGATATGAAATTCCTAAACGACATCCGCGGTGACCAAGCATTGGATTCTGCTCAAAAAGTGCAGCAGCTCGTTCTTTAATATGTTCAATCGACTTTCCACAAGAATCTGCAACTGATTGATAGTCTTCATCAGTATGCGGTAGGAATTCATGTAGTGGCGGGTCTAATAAGCGAATATTAACAGGTAGACCATCCATAATGCGGAAAATTTCAGTGAAATCATTTCTCTGGAATGGAAGTAGTTTATTGATAGCAGAGCGGCGATTTTCTTCTTTATCGGCAACAATCATTTCGCGGACGGCTATTATGCGCTCTGCATCAAAGAACATGTGTTCTGTACGGCATAGTCCTATTCCTTCAGCGCCAAAACCGCGTGCCGTTTTTGTATCTAGCGGAGTTTCTGCATTTGTACGAACTTTTAGTTCTCGAATGTCGTCAGCCCATTGCATTAAGCGAGTAAAATCATCGGATAATTTAGGCTGTAATGTTGGAACTTGTCCTAACATTACTTCTCCTGTTGAGCCATTTAATGTGATAAAATCTCCGGCTTTAACGACATGGCCTGCAGCACGAAATTCTTTTTTATCGTAAGAAATATGAACATCTCCTGCGCCAGATACGCAGCAACGTCCCATGCCTCTTGCAACAACAGCGGCATGTGATGTCATTCCTCCGCGGGATGTTAAAATTCCTTCCGCAGCGTGCATACCGTGAATATCTTCAGGGCTGGTTTCTACTCGTACTAAAATCACTTTTTCGCCATTTTTTGCTTTTTCTTCTGCTTCATCTGAAGAAAATACAACTATGCCAGCCGCAGCACCGGGTGAGGCCGGAAGTCCTTTAGCAATTCTGGTTTTCTGAGCTTTAGGATCAAGTGTTGGGTGCAATAATTGGTCAAGTGAGGAGGGGTCTATTCGGCCAACAGCTTCATCTTGCGTGATAAGCTCTTCCTCTACCATATCCACAGCAATTTTTATAGCAGCAGCAGCAGTTCGTTTTCCGCTACGTGTTTGTAGCATCCATAACTTATTATTTTGCACGGTAAATTCAATATCCTGCATATCCTTATAGTGCTTTTCAAGGTTATGATATATGTCTACTAAATGATTGAATACCTCTGGCATTACCTCTTCCATAGCTGGGAGGGTAGATTCATGTTTTTCTTTACCTTCAATAGTAACTTGTTGAGGTGTGCGTATGCCTGCAACAACATCCTCGCCTTGTGCGTTTACGAGGTATTCTCCAAAGAATAGCTTTTCACCAGTAGATGGATCGCGGGTAAATGCAACGCCAGTGGCGCAATCTTCACCCATATTTCCAAAGACCATGGCCTGCACATTAACGGCTGTTCCCCAACTGGCGGGGATGTCGTACATTCTGCGGTAAGTGATTGCTCGGTCATTCATCCACGACCCGAAAACGGCACTAATAGCTCCCCATAGCTGCTCTTGAGGGTCTTGTGGAAAATCACGCCCTAATTTTTCAGCAACGCGAGCCTTATATTCAGATACTAAATCCTTGAGGTCATCTGCAGTAAGGTCCGTATCTAGAGTGATATCGCGGTCTTGTTTTTTAAGTTCAAGCAATTCTTCGAAATGGTAGTGATCTACACCTAGCACTACGTCAGAATACATTTGTATGAAGCGACGGTAGGAGTCATATGCAAATCGTTCATTGTTACTTTTTTTAGCTAATCCAGCAACGGTAGCATCATTAAGGCCAAGATTAAGTACAGTATCCATCATCCCAGGCATAGACGCGCGTGCACCAGAGCGTACAGAGACGAGTAATGGGTTGTCAACATCACCAAACTGAGTGCCAAGAATTTCTTCAATATATGAAACAGCAGCATCTACTTGCGTTTTTAGTTCCGCCGGATAGTTGCGATCATTATCGTAATAAGATGTGCAGACCTCAGTAGTGATGGTAAAACCGGGAGGAACCGGAAGGCCAAGGGAGCACATCTCTGCTAAGTTTGCTCCTTTACCACCAAGAAGGTTACGTAATGTAGCGCGGCCTTCGGCTGCGCCATCGCCAAATGTGTACACCCATTTAGACATTGGACATTATCCTGTTTTTTTAAAGCGTTGAATGTTCATACTCCCTGCCGTAATCCTTGCAAGGTTTTTATATAAAATGTGAGCGAACCATAACGAAAAACATCAAATGTGCAAGGAATTTATGCGGCTGGTAGGTTGTTGCATTAAGTTAGGGGTAGAGAATGGTGGTAACTCAATGTGATAATAGGCATCGATGGGGCAGGAAGTTAATGCATTATTAACCAGATATGTGCTAAAATATTTGCGAATTCTTCAGTTTTTCTAATGAAAATTCTTTTCAGGTATATTTTTTTATACCTTTTTTCTGTTGTTTTACAGTCAACTACATAGGAGATGTGTCAATGAGCACCCGTGTTCAAATTGGTCGTTTTTCGTTTTCATCTGGCTCAAAGAAAATTTTTGGCCTTAATATCAATAACGTTGTAACAGGTTTGATAACATTGCATTTTAGTGTCATCAAATCGTCCGTCAAACCGTTCTTAATTGCAGCAGTACTCGCAATTATAGCTCAGTTTGCTCTTGGACCTCAATATGTTACTGCAACATTTTTCGTATCATTCATCCTTCTCATTGCATTTAAATGGTGGAGCAAGATGGAAGTTGGGGAAATGTATGGTTTGGTGGATGTACAGCAATATTTTCGTTCTGGCGCAGTAAATAGAATGAAAGATATCGCAATGCTACATGTTCACGTATTTGGATCGCAGTTACTAGCACTTTGGTTCAGTATTTGGATGGCGCAAAATATCCCTCTCTTTACCGGTATCTTTGCTTGGTTATTAGGGGTTATTTGTTATAGCGCTTTTGTTTTTTGTTACTGGAAATTTGGTGCGCTTCGTAAATCTTTATCTGATGTCGAAAATTCAGATGCGGATGAAGAAGATGTATTAGATCTTGACTACGTCAAGCAGCGTCTTTTAACTTCGTCAAATTGGGTTTTGGTTGAAGTTGAAGAAATTGTTAAAGAAGGTACTCATCGTTCTTGGAAACGTTGTGAAAATGTCGGTGATTCAGGAAGTTTCATTGTGTTAAACAAACAAAGTGAGACGGCTTGCGTGATTCAGGGAATTGTACTGGATGCAAATGAAGAAGCCTACAAAAACGTTTGCTATTACGATGATAAACTTGGCGCAAACTACTACGGCCTTGTTTCATTCGATGACGTTTTGAAAGATTGTCCAGAAGAAGAAGTGTCAGAAGTTACAGCATAAACATTCAAATATAACAGTTAGTATTATACTTATTAGGGGAGCAGCTTTACCGCACCCCTTTTTTTTGCCTAAAAATTGATTTAACATATGGCTATAAATGTGTATTTACAGCTTAGTGTTATGGTGTTTCAATTAGGTCAAAGCAGGCAATATCATTACACTGCTCTCGTAATAAAGCTAAGAGCTTAAGGCGATTTTTGCGGGTATCATTATCATCGCAATTTACCTGTACATCATCAAAAAAAGCATCAATTGGAGCACGTAAATTAGCTAAGATTTCCATTGATTTCTCAAATTTATCATCCTTAAGTGCTCGTTTTATTTTATCCCGACTTTCTGTTAGCGCTTCAAACAAATCTTCTTCTGAAATTGCAGTTAAAAGTGCTTTAGAAGGCGTGCCACGATAGGGTCTTTCATCCTTCTTTTCTTCAATGCGAACAATATTGGCAGCCCTTCTATATGCTGCTAATAGGTTTTCACCGTCATCAGTTTTAAGGAATCGATCTAGTGCTGCAACACGGCATACGGCACGTAGTAAGTCATCTTCTTCGCCATTATCAAAAACAGAAGATATAAGGTCATGTCGTACATTATCGGCTTTTAGCAGAGCTTTTAGGCGATCCCCAAAAAACACGAGTAGTTCATCGACAACATCTGCAGGTTTTGTGCGCTTTCCAGTTAATTTATTTAATAATTTTCGTGTGCCCTTGTCATCATTATTATCGTCATTTCTATCAAGGCGGAAAACTGATGATGGGTATGATTTAATAGATTGCTCTAGAACCAAACGTAATGGAATAGATAATCTATTCTCTAGAATAATTCGGATTACGCCCAATGCTGCACGACGGAGCGCAAAGGGGTCTTTTGAACCAGTAGGTTTTTCATCAATCGCAAATAGCCCCACAAGTGAGTCTACTTTATCCGCAATGGAAATAGCTATGCTTACGGCTTGTGTTGGGCAGGTGTCGCTTGGACCAAGTGGAGCATAATGCTCCTGTATTGCATTGGCAACGCTACTATCTTCACCAGCATCAAGTGCATAATATCGTCCCATTATTCCTTGTAATTCTGGAAATTCACCGACCATTTCAGATACAAGGTCGGTTTTACACAATGTAGCAGCACGTGTTACCTTTGGTAAATCTGCATGCGGTATCCAAACAGCTAAATATTTTGCAAGACTGGTAATGCGGTTTGTTTTATCCGCAACTGTACCTAACTTAGCATGGAACACAACGCGCTCAAGCCCCGCTGTTAGGGTGCTAAGTGATGTTTTGCGATCTTGATTGCGGAAAAAGCAAGCATCAGATAGCCGCGCGCGTAATACACGTTCATTACCGGCAACAATTTGTTTGCCTCCATCTTCAGTCTTCATATTTGATACTACAATGAAGTGAGAAGAGAGTTCGCCTTGTTTATTGCGAAGGCAGAAATATTTTTGGTGTGTACGAATGGATGAGATAAGAACTTCTTCGGGCAAGTCCATAAAATCATCGTCAATTTTGCCCAGAAGTACTTGTGGATACTCTACTAATCCTGCTACTTCTGTTAATAAGTTATTGTCTTCTAGTAGTTCTAGCCCTTCATTTGACGCTAATTTGCGGGCCTCTTCTAATATGTATCGTTTGCGGATTTGTTCGTCTAGAGTCACAAAGCGTTTTTCTAGTCCGGACTTGTAGCTATTTAAATCAGTGGCTTTAAAGCTATTTGGCGATAAAAAACGATGACCTTGCGTAGAATTTCCTGCAGTTATAGGGCCAAATGTAATAGGTAAAATATCTCCGCCAAAAACGGCTAATATAGATTTTAGTGGGCGAACCCAACGCACTTCATGATCGCCCCAACGCATGGATTTAGGCCATGTAAGAGAAGGTAAAATATTCTGTAGCGCTTCTACTAATACATCTTTGGTTGGGCGGCCCTTTTGCTCAGTTATTGCAAAGTAAAACTCACCCTTGCCGGTGTCGCGCGTGGTAAGTTGGTTCTTGGTAAGGCCAGTAGATCGTAAAAATCCATCCAATGCTTGTTGTGGGGCATCGATGCGAGGTCCACGTTTTTCTGTGGTAATATCTTCCTGAGTTAGGCTTAGGCCTTCGATGGATAATACTAAGCGTCGAGGTGTGCTGAAGCTTTTAATGGAAGAGAAAAACAAATTTTCCTTATCTAACCATTCTTTCATGGATTTTTGTAAATTCTCTGCCATTGGCGTTTGCATGCGTGCAGGTATTTCTTCACTAAGCAGTTCTAGTAATAACTCAGCCATTATTCTTTTACCTCATTGTTATCATCTAACAAAATTGCTTTGGGTATCCAGTTGCGTGCTTCTTCTTCATTCATTTGTATGAAGGCGGCAATGATAACACGATCTCCAACAGATGCCTTATGTGCCGCAGCGCCTTGGATGCTGATGGTTTTACTGCCAGCAGGGGCCTCAATTGCATAAGTTGTTAGGCGTTCACCACTGGTTATATTGTAAATATCCACTTGTTCGTAAGGTAAAATCCCTGCTGCTTCTAGTAGGTCTGTATCAATGGCAACAGAACCTTCATAATCTAAATTAGCACCGGTAACGACGGCTCGGTGGAGTTTGCCTTTAAGTAATGTAAGTATCATAATATGTAATAATTATAAGGTTATAAATATATTTTAAAATATGTGTTTGTTATGCTGCAGATGCTTCGGATTCTTCTGCTTGGTTTTTAGAGTCTTTGTTTTCTTCAATTTTTTTAATCCAAGCTTCGCAACATCCTTTTGCCATGTTTCTAACTCGGCCAATATATGATGCACGTTCAGTGACGCCAATTACGCCACGAGAGCCAAGCAAGTTAAATAAGTGTGAAGCTTTAATACATTGATCATACGCAGGAAGAGGTAGAGATTTTTCTAACAGAACAGAACATTCTTTTTCAGCATCATTAAAATGTTGTAATAATTTATCGGTATTAGCATATTCGAGATTATATGCAGAGAATTGTCGTTCATTTTCTAGGAATACGTCGCCATAGCTCGTACCTTGTCCATTAAAGTCAAGGTCGTACACATTCTCTATTCCTTGGATGTACATTGCCAAGCGTTCTAAGCCATAGGTTATTTCCCCTGTTACAGGGCGGCAATCAAAGCCTCCAACTTGTTGGAAATAAGTAAACTGAGTAACTTCCATGCCATCGCACCAGACTTCCCATCCTAACCCCCAGGCACCAAGTGTAGGGGATTCCCAATCATCTTCAACAAAACGAATATCATGTTTGTTGCTGTCTATGCCTATAGCTTTAAGGCTTTCTAAATAAAGTTCTTGGATATTGTCAGGTGATGGCTTTAGCATTACTTGGAATTGGTAGTAATGCTGTAGGCGGTTTGGGTTTTCACCATAACGACCATCAGTTGGGCGGCGGCATGGTTGTACATATGCAGCCTTCCACGCTTGGTCTCCAAGGGCGCGTAAAGTAGTCGCAGGGTGAAAGGTTCCAGCTCCCATCTCAACATCATAAGGTTGAAGAATTAGGCAGCCCTGATTGGCCCAAAATTGCTGGAGTGTAAGAATAATATCCTGAAATGATTTAGCCATACCTAAATGCCTTTATTGTGTTTTATGCATTGCTAGTTATTGGTTTTGCTCAATCCATTTGCTTTTATACGCACTGGGAATGGCTTTACTAAAAAATGTTATATTTAAATTCACATATGAAGAATTTATCTGAATATTTTTCAGCATGTTTGCTATATTGAGAAACCTATGCACTATTTTCATATGTTTGGCAAGAATTCTGTCATGTATTTGTAGCAACAATTCACTGGATATAGGTTAATTATGTGGTTTGGTGTTGATTCTGGCGTTGCATCCATGTAGTTACGCAGGCGTGTTATAATATTATTTGAGGATATTCGTGTGAATGACAGGAAAACATTATCCCCATCTTTGACCACGACTAGTATAGCCGAGGCATCTGGTGGTAGTGCGCTAGCAAAATGGCGACCGCTGTTTGATGAAGAGTTGGCGCAGGTGGACGCGGTAATTCTCCAGCAAACAGAAAGTGAAATTACGCTAATCCCTCAAATGGTTCAGCATATTATTAAGTCTGGAGGGAAGCGACTGCGCCCTATTCTGACAATCCTTTCTGCTAAGTTGTTTCAATATAAAGGAGCTCGTCATGTTAACTTAGGTGCAAGTATTGAGTTTTTGCACACGGCCACATTGCTGCATGATGATGTGGTGGATGAGAGCGAATTACGGCGTGGAGTGGATACGGCCAACATAGTTTGGGGTAATGCTGCAAGCGTACTGGTCGGAGATTTTCTGCTTAGTCGTGCATTTCAATTGATGGCTCGTGATGGGTCGTTGAAGGTGCTGGAATTATTATCGGATGCATCTGCTGTAATTACCCAGGGTGAAGTGCAGCAACTGATGGCTGCTAATGATATTAATACGGATGAAGAAACGTATCTTGAAATCATATCTTCCAAAACGGCACAACTTTTTGCTGCGGCATGTTGCATTGGTGCGGTAATTACAGAGCAGGATGAAGCAACGCAACAGGCGCTATTTAAATTTGGCTTGAATCTGGGGGTTGCTTTTCAGATCGTGGATGATGCTCTGGATTATTCTGCTCGTCAGGAAGAGTTAGGTAAAACAATCGGTGATGATTTTAGAGAAGGGAAAGTGACTCTGCCAGTTATTATTGCTTATCACCAAGGTAAAGCTGAAGAAAAGGCGTTTTGGGATATGGCAATTAGCAATGGCGGTAGTGATGAACAGCTTGTGCATGCATTGGAGCTTGTTCGTAAGCATCATGTGTTGCAGGAGGTTTTTGCAACAGCGCAAACTTATGCCGCAAAAGCAGAGGAGGCGCTGACTGTTTTCCCAAATAGTGAGGTTAAAACTGCTTTATTGGACTTATTGCATTTTTCAGTAAATAGGCCGTATTAGGGGTGCGTTATATAGGGGGGTGATAAGTGCTGTTTAATGCTTCAAAGGCAATAGTATTAAAGAAAATAAGCGGATTTACTCTTGTCGAAATGTCGATAATTTTAGTTATTATTGGCTTGATTGTTGGTGGGGTTTTTGTAGGAAGAGATCTTATACATAATCAAAAAGTGCAAAAAGTAATACAAGATATACAGCAAATAAAATCATCAATAGCGGCATTTGAGTTAAAGCATGATGCTTTGCCCGGGGATATGGTAGATGCCTACAGTTACTGGGGAGCAAGTTGCGCGACGAGTGCGCCTGCATGCAATGGTAATGGTGACCGTAAAATAACGTCAACAGGAAGTGAAAATAGAAAAGCTTGGCGGCATATGAATCTTTCTGGAATATATCCCGGCAATTACTCTGGGGTATTTGACCCTACTTATACACCAGGGGTGGCCGTGCCGGAGGGGCCTATGAAAGGTACTGCATATGATATTGCTGTTGCTACATGGGTCGGCAATAACCGAGAAAATCTTCAGCTTATTTTTTATGCATCTTCCGGTGGAGGTGGCTGGTCTAACAGTTCGCTCAAGCCAGATGATGCTTATTCAATTGATATGAAAATGGATAATGGAGCGCCTCTCACCGGAAAAATAGTGGCTGCTGCTGGATATAGCTCGATTACATTATCTTCAGACCCAAACTGCTTAACAGGGTCTGCATATCAATTAAGCCATCCAGAGCCATCATGTCGGTTGGAATTCGTTATTGAGGGTGGGGGAGTGGAGTAACTGTTATTTGGTGTCGATGATATTTCATAGGCTATTTTAAGCCTTTACGAATGAGGTTGCAGCCATTAAAAGACATATTCCTTGTTTTGTATAAAGACAATGATCCCGTAGCTCAGTAGGATAGAGCACCAGATTCCTAATCTGGGGGCCACAGGTTCGAATCCTGTCGGGATCACCATTTACAGGAGCTTTTACGGCTAAGCAATTAATTCTCCAGCCTCTTTTTTAGCGCGCTCTATAGCGGTTTTTTGCATTTCAAATACTTTGTTTGCTACTTTATTATTTTTCAGATTAATTATTTTTAGAATATTCCATTTGAAAGATGGAGTCTTATTTTCTTTTATCCATTCTTCAAATTGGTTTAATAGACTATCTGCCGTTAATTTATCAACTTCATTATTATTAAGCCAACTACTTATCATGCTTTTTTCTTCATCATCCATCTCTTTTACTTTAATAAAGAAGTTAGACATTCTCTTGGCTTGTATTTCAATTTCTTGGCCATCTTCAATTGCTTTTTTTGTTTTTAAGGCAAGTAAATAATCTTTGTTCCTTCTGTGGTCTGATATGTAACGACTTATTCTTGCATTTAACTTGCAATTATCGATAGCATCACCGAGAAAGTCACATAGTGAAAATAACGTCCTGTAATTACTGTTTTCATATGCATAATTTGAAGAAGATGTATATATTGAGTTAGTTTCTTGAACAGTAACTGTCGTGGATTTGTATTTATACGGCCACTCTTTCCCCCAAAAACAAGCTTCAACACAGTAGGCAAGTGGCTTATTTTCAATTAATGGGCTTAAAAAAAGCTTTTTGATCCCTTTTTGTATTTCAAATTTTACTTCCTTAAGTTCACTTTCTGACTCAAACTCATATCCATGAAAGTCTTTATCAGAAAATACATTTCTATCGTAACTAGGTGACCAATCTCTGTGCCTAGCCAACTTATTTAAATCAAATCCAACGTGAGTAATACAAAGACTAATAATAGGAACTGAGTCAAGTTCAGTAAGTGCTAAAGGGGACTGAATACGGAATGGAATAACTTTGCTACCCTTAATCAAAACACCTATATAGTCAAAATCTGGCGGCTCGCACCCACTAATCAACCCAATAATCTTCAAACGAAAATCTTCGGATGATTTAACCTCTAATCTGCTTTTTCCTATAAGAGCTTCCGAAACACGTATTCGGAAATTTTTTATAGATTGTTCATTCTTTTTATAAGATTGCACTCTATCTTTGAGGCTTCCTTTTGATATCCAGTACATAACTGCATATATTAACGACCACCCGTAAAGCATTGCTCCTACAAAGAACCATAATAGGTACTTTGTTTTCTCCAAATCGTCCGTGAATGCTATATACCCCTTATAAAAACAATAGGCTCCAAATAGGATAAATCCAGGTATTCGACATAAATTACGTTTCAACTCATCCTTAATGAAAAACTGAATTGAAAAATATAAAGCACCAAGTATCCAGAAAAAGGCGATTTCTTTTGGGAAGTCTTTGGAAGCATTAAAAATACAAGCTAAAGTACCTATGCCATATACATATTCCGCCTATTTCCGCTTACCAGTTTACCCATTTCATATCTCTTTATTACTATGTTAGTAACTTTACTTGTAATTGTTATTAACTTTCGTAGCAATATTTTTCGCCATTGCTTTTTTGTACCCTCCGATCTGTAGTTAATGTAAGGCATTTTGTTTTAATGTCTGGGGCTTAAGGACCTCACACAGAGCGGAAGTAACATCAAACTGCCATCTCGACACTTCGTCTGGGTGGTGGCGTTATACAACAGGTCTCGCGACCGAAGGCGTCGCGGTTATCCAATTATGACTTCTTAACACCCCACACCATTGTGGCTTATATCCAACTGGTGCCTTTTATTAATAAATATGGGAGGTTTGATATGGTCCTAAAAAAATGCAAAATTGTGGAAACGAAATAAGCAAAAAGCCAAAATCTTGCTTGAGCTGCGGAGCATCCAGCAGGCCACAGAAAGCTTCTTTATCTGCTATATTTAGCACGTTCTTGGTTCTTGGATGTAAGCATAATTACTTGTGCTTTATCATCTTTAGTAATTTTATTATATGGTATAACTGCTAGATCAGGTTTTCCATTTCTTACTGCGTTTAGAGAGTTTATGTCATTATTGTATTCTTTAACGACTTTGCAGGGTTGAACAAATTTGTTCATGAATTGACAAACCGCATTAGAATTATTTCCTCCAATTGTAATTGGGGTGGTTGCAAAAAGTGGATTACTACAAAATAGTAAAGCTGTTAAATAAATGCTAAAGGTAATTTTTTTAAACATAATATTCTAAATCTAATTCTGTTGCGGTGTTAAATTGTAATTCATTCTTCAATACGAAACGACATATTTTTCTACTATTTTCTACCAAAAGATTATAAAAAGATATCACCTGAAGTTGTTGACAAGATGATTTCAGTTGTATACATTTGTATTCACTTTGGGTTTTATTAAAACTAAAATTTATGTCTAGAGGGCAGTAAATGGCAAAAACAGTACCCATATCCGTTAGATTTTCTCAGGAGGATGCTGAATTTATAGCAAATCTTAAGATAGATAATGCCATTACGCCGAGTGATAAGGTTCGTGGAATAATTAAGGAAGCAAAAAAGCAAAAAGAACGTGTTGTTAATTATGAAGGTTGCCTTAAAGTATCTCGGGAAGCACTTAAGGAATTAAGTCAGGATATTAAATTTGCTGAGTTAGAAGAGAAAAAACATTCAGAATTAGTGAATAGTTTTAATGACTGGATTGTAGAGTCTTTTGCATATATTGCATCTGTGAAGCATGGTGTGGGTGGAGAAAAAATAGAGTTGAACCATCTAGAAGATGGAATTTCAGAAAGAGTTTTTCGGCTTTTTGAAATTGTTCTTCGTATGGGCGTAACATCAAAAGCTCCTTGCTATGATAAGGAGATTATAACAAAAGGATTTGTTCCAGTGCTGGAGTTAATCCAACTTATTAACCAACGTATAGAAAAGGATAAATAAAATGGTAGAAGGACTAACTAAGCGAGTGGGACGTATTATAAGTGGTAGCATAAATGCAATTGTTGATGCTGTTGAAGGAGTTGCGCCAGAGGTGGTAATGGAGCAAGCTATCCGTGAAATTGATGGGGCCGTAGAAGAAGTAAGAAGTGAATTAGGTAAGGTTATAGCGTCTAAGCACCTTGCTAATAAGCGCCTTTCAGAAAAAAATACCCGTCATGAAGAATTGGCAGAAAAACTTGAGATAGCTGTATCTGAGGGGCGTGATGACTTAGCTGAGGCAGCAATTTCAACACAGTTAGATATTGAAGCGCAAATTCCCGTGCTAGAGCATACAGTTGTAGAGTGTGGAGATCGTGAGAAAGAGCTTGAAGGGTATATTACGGCTCTGCAAGCCAAAAAACGTGAAATGAAAGATGACCTTAAAATATATAGAGAAACTAGTGCAGAAGCATCAGTAGATGTTGAAGGTGACATTGGTGGAAATAGTCAAGGGAAGGTGAATAAAAAAGTTGATCAAGCTACTTCTGCGTTTGATCGTATACTTGAAAAACAAACAGGGCTTGGTGGAATAAAAACATCTAATGGACAGGATGCTGCTAAAATGGCTGAGCTTGAACAGTTGGCTCGTAATAATCGGATTAAGGAAAGGCTTACGGCTATAAAGTCTGGAAAAGAGGATAATTAATTAGGCTAATATAATGTTTGAATTTATCACTTCCCCTGAAAATGTTCCCTTCGCTGTAGCACTCGTGGTTTTACTTGTTATTGCCGCCTTGGAGGGAGTTGGTGCTCTATTTGGGGCGGGGTTATCTGGATTGTTTAGCAATATAATACCAAATGTCGATGTTGAATTTGAAGCAGATTCTTCAGATGTAAATTCTCATGGAGTATTTGGTCGTGCACTATCTTGGTTAAGGGTTGGGCAAGTTCCGGTTCTCGTTATAATTATAGTTTTTTTGGTGGGATTCGGAATTAGTGGTCTAATACTTCAGAAATTTTCTCTAGTAATATTTGGATTCCTTTTGCCCGCTTCTATAGCTTCCATTTTAGCATTTATAATTTCATTGCCAATTATAAGATTTTTAGGGGCAGGGTTAAATAAGATGATTCCTAAGGATGAGACAAGTGCAGTTTCTAATGAGACATTTATCGGCAGAGTTGCAATAATTACTATTGGTGAATCAAAAGAAAACAGTCCTGCTGAAGGGAAGGTGAAAGATAGTTTTGGTAAGTATCATTACATTATGATTGAACCAGATAATGTAGGTGATAGTTTTTCTCAAGGTAGAGAGGTTCTATTGGTGAGGTTGGAAGGTTCAAAATTTTACGCAATCGCTAACGATAATAAGTTAATGGTTAGGGGTGAAGTTGAGGTGAGTTAAATCTAGGGCTGTGTCCCTTGATGGTGATGGTAATAAGTTTAATAATACTTGATCTAAAGTAGCCACCTAAATATCTGCAAAATACACATAAATATAGAGGGTAAAAATGGAAGTTATAGAAATTGTTGATATCGGAATGTACTCAGGCATTATTATTATTTCATTGCTAACAATTGGGATAGTATTTTCACGCCTATATAAGCGTGCTTCCAAAGAAGTATCCTTTGTGCGTACAGGCTTTGGTGGGCAGAAAGTTATAATGAATGGTGGTGCGTTGGTTCTTCCTGTTTTGCATGAGGTCATTCTTGTAAATATGAACACCCTTCGCCTTCCAGTTAATCGTTCAGACAGTCAGGCGCTTATTACTCGTGATCGGATGCGTGTGGATGTGGTTGCTGAATTTTATGTGCGTGTACAGCCTACTATTGAGTCTATTGCTAACGCAGCACAAACTTTAGGTTCTCGTACTTTACGTCCCGATGAATTGAAAGAGTTGGTTGAAGGTAAGTTTGTTGATGCATTGCGTTCTGTTGCGGCTGAGATGAGTATGGAAGAGTTGCATGAAAAAAGAGTGGATTTTGTTCAGAAGGTGCAGCAGGTAGTTTCTGAAGACCTTCTTAAAAATGGTTTAGAATTAGAAACGGTGTCATTAACGGGGCTAGATCAAACTGGCATGGAGTATTTTAATGATAATAATGCTTTTGATGCAGAGGGGTTAACACGCCTTACAGAGGAAATTGAAACTCGTAGAAAAATAAGAAATGATATTGAGCAAGATACAGCAGTGCAGATTAAAAATAAGAATCTAGAGGCTGAGAAACTTAAGCTTGAGCTTAGTAAAGAGGAAGAATATGCAAAGTTGCAACAGCAGCGTGAAATAGAAATACGTCGTGCAGAGCAGGTTGCGGAAATTGCAAAAGAGCAGGCTGCTAAGCAACAGGATTCGGAACAGGCGCAAATTGTTGCCCAACAACAGGTGCAGCAGTCTAGAATTACTTCTGAGCGTGCAGTGGAGGAGGAAAATATTGCGAAAGAGCGAACAATTGAAGCTCAACGTATTGAAAAACAAAAAACTATAGAGATTGCCTCTCAGGATCGTGAAATTGCTGTTGCAGAAAAATCTAAAGAACAATCTATTGCTCAAGCAGAGGCCGATGAGGCAAGGGCTAAAGCCGTTGAAGCGGAGGAGCGTGTAATAACTTCCCGTGAAAAGGAAGTTGCAGATCGTCAAAAGCAGATTGAGCTTATTGAGGCTTCTAAAGAAGCAGAACGTGAGGCAATTACCATAAAAGTGGCAGCTGAGGCGGGTAAAATGGCGGCCGCTGATACGGCGGACGCCCTGCGTGAAGAGGCGCGTGGAGAAGCTGATAGAACAACAATTATTGCAGAAGCAGAAGCAGAGGCAGAAAAGGCAAAAGCAGAGGCTTCTGAAATTAGATATGCAGTTGAAGCCGCGGGTAATAAAGAGCTTAACGAAGCCGCTAATATACTATCTGATCAGCAGATTTCAATGAAAGTAAAGTTACATCTTATTGAAAATCTTGAACAGATTATCCGCGAAAGCGTTAAGCCGATGGAAAATATTGATGGAATTAAGATTATTCAAGTTGATGGTTTAAATGCCGGTGGTGGAGTAGGGGGTTCTGCGGAGTTATCAAGCGGAAATGGCGGTAATCTATCAGACCAGATTGTAAATAGTGCATTACGCTACCGTGCGCAGGCTCCACTATTAGATTCTTTATTGAAGGATGTTGGCATAGAGGGAGGCGATATTAATTCTCTTGCAGATGTTTTGAAAGATGGCGCTAGTAAAATAGATATTAAGAGCAAAGGTGATAAAGAATAGGTAATTTATCTTTACTGCATCAAGCTTATGATCAACCTTTATTTCCTTATATAGGGGTGATGGAGATTATAGCAATAATATCCATAATTTAGAAACTATAATTAAAGATTTAACGAAAGAACCTGAATATCAAATAACCTAGCTTGGGTTTGATGTACTGAATACAATTAAACAACCAGAAGTAATATGACGACAATTGAATTATGGAATCTAATTTTTAGTGGTTTTACAGCAATTGGTACAATAACTGCTGTTTGTATATCTTTGTGGTTTGCTGTTGGGAAGAAAAAGCGCTTTTCAATTAATGATGCTCGTATGCAACTGAATCGTACAGAAAAAGACGGTGAGCTTATAGATGCAGGAAACTTTCTATATCTCAGTTTAGAAAATCATCTTGAATTTGAAATGAAAGTTTTTGAAGTGGTTATTGGCTATCAGTCTAAAAACAAAACAGGTTGTCTTGGAGGTAGGGTGCATTTAGATTGTGAGGGTTCCCCTATATTTATTCCAGCGATAAGCCAGTACGACATTAAAGTTCAAATACCACGTAGAACTGAGGTTGGTATGTATAAAAGTGCTAAACGAATTACATTATCAGTTTCTACTAGCTTTGGTAATAAAACGATTCCATTTCCAAATAAGTGGCTTCCGCAGCTAATTGATTCAATAGAGAAAAAGTAATAAGCCTAAATGGAAAAAAGCAAAATAATTAATCAGATAATTTTTTGAAAGAATATCCGTACCTTAAATACTTTCAGTTTATGTTACAGCAGTTAAATCAAGAGAATCACAGAGGAACAGTCATTATATAGATGATCAATTGCGAAATATAATCTCATCCTTCCTTATTAAAAAACAAAGAGTCTGATAAACTATTTGAAGGCTTTAATGCCCCGCTAGGAAGTTTATCATTCCGTGCAGCAATAACATTTGCCATGGGGTTGATAAGTGAAAGCTAATGCAATGAAATAAAAATATTAAAGAAAATACGTAATAAATTTGCTCATAACTTTAATGTTAATTTTGAAGACACTAAAATTATAGCATTATGTGATAATTTGAATTATAGCGCAAAAAGCTATGGGGAAGTAGTTGTAATGCTTTTGAAAAAGATAAGTTCGTCAGCTTGTTTTACCTAATCTGGGGGCCACAGGTTCGAATCCTGTCGGGATCACCACTTTGTTGGGTTGTGGTGCAAGTGCGATAATTAGTTATGTGAGGTAACTATGACAATTTTTCACATATTATTAATTGTAAGTATTGTCTTATTATTATCTTCTGGGGTTTGGGGAATACTTTTCATTATATATATTCTTGTAGTTGTGGCTGTGGTTGCTCCTATTTTTAGTCTTTTAAAAAGTATGTTTAATAGAATAAAAAACCCTGTGGAACAGGGTGATCCTAAAAAGTCTGTGAAGCGGGATGAACCTATAAATCCCGAGAAGCAGGAGGAACCTAAATCAGGTATTCCAAAAGATGTCATTATATCGCGCAATAAGAAACCTCTATCTTTCAAATACATTATGTTGATCGCTAATATAATACCAATTGGATTTATTATATTAATCCTCTTCAATTGTATATTTGATCCCAAATGTAACTTTCTCAGTTTAAATCTGTATAAAGTACTGCCTATAGTTTTTATAGCGAGCGTTTTTGGTTTTGCTTGCTGGATATTTACACGCGAACTTCCTGAATCTAGGCATGGAAATGATGATGATAACCTTCAGACTAAGGGTGCTGTTAGTAATTTTCAAAAGGGAGTTGATCTAACGGAAGATGCAGCTTTGTTAGCATCAGGCAAAAAAGAAAAGAGCTCTGTTGTAACAATTCTTATTGCAACCTTTATTGCCGTTTATGTAGGCTATCTTTTTAACCTAAATAGAGAAATTAATAATAATATTGTAGAGCTCAGAAAATTTGATCGCATAGGAGAAGTGGGAATAAAGCCAAGAATAATAGCGCTTGGTTTTAAGCCCAGTTACCATCTAGTTAGTCATCTTGATAAAAAAGTGCTATGCGATGCACTTTGTGCTTATTTTCTTTATACCAATCAGGCTGATGAAATTATAATGTTTGATCCCGATATGGAGGTAAATAATAGGTTTAACGCTACACCAAGCGGTGTGAGTTATTATTTAGAGAAACGATCTGATTGCCCTGAACTAATTAGGCCTAAGCAGAGACAGTCACTTTCTAGTAATGGGCTAAAAAAATCTCTTAAAGTAACTAATATGGCGCTTTCACAAATTGTAAACGGTAACTGCTTGATTTCTAGAAGTGTAATGAATGCCAAAGTTGATGCAATTGCGCGATTAGATGCATTTACATGGAAGGATCTTTATAATGTTAAAGGAGGGGATCTTCATCCTAAAATTTCTTATTTTGGAAAATTATTGGTTGGAAAAGTGGAAGGGGTAAATATTGATTGGGTTACAGAACAAACGGGAATAAGAACAAAACCTCTTATTGAGCAGGATGCTCCTCTTATTGCAGGAAAAAGAATAAATATTTTTAAAGCAGCACCCTTAATTATTCAAACGATGGGTTTCGATTTAGCGTCATTGGAAGCAAAAGTGGCGAATAGAACATCTCTACAAGAAAGTAGGTCTAATATTATTAGAAAGCTAAGCGATGTTACGTACAATATTAAAAGAACGGATATTGATGTTATAACTTTGTTACTCTATGAGATTGCAGAAAATGAACTTAGTAAAAGTGACCTAGATTTCCTACGTCTTATTATTTCAGATATACGGGTTGGAAAAGTTAATCATAATGGCTATCTTGGTAATGGGCTGCTTCGTCTGTCACTGGCTCATAAAGGTAAATTGTTCCCTTTGGCAGAGTCTGTTATTGCAAGGCTTGAAGGTAATCCCGGAGAAATAGAGAAGTCATTGCGCGTAATGCTATCAAGATTAAATCTGCCGATATTAAAAAAATAAAAACGATCTCTTTGTATTTAAAATAGAGGATAGCAAAAATAAACAGAAACGGGTTGTATTTATCTGTTTATAGAATAGTGTAGGTTTTTATATATCTTAGCATTGTTCGGGTAAAAATGTTCGGGGGGGCGTATGGAAAAGGCATTATATGAACGGCTTGGCGGTTATGATGGAGTTGTAACGTTTGTAGAGGATTTGTTGCCTCGGTTGAAAGCAGACTCGCAACTAGGGCGCTTTTGGCAGAACCGTGGAGAGGATGGTATAGCGCGGGAAAAGCAGTTGCTCATTGATTATCTATGCCACAATGCTGGTGGTCCTATATATTACACTGGTAGGGACATGAAAAAATCACATAAGGGCATGAGGATAAGCGAGAGTGATTGGACAATCTTCTTGGGGCATGCCGGAGATGTTATGCAGAAATTGCAAGTCCCGAAACAAGAATGTGATGACATAGTTGCATTCGTGTTAAGTTTGAAAAATGATATTGTTGAGGCGTAGCCGTAAAATATACCCTACCTAAGTCTCAGTTGATTTTGACAGGGTGTTGCAGGTGTGGATATGACTAAGGGCGGGCGTTTATGCAAAATATTGCTCGGAATCAATAAGCCATAATGCTGTGGCTTGGCCATTTTCATCCATATCATATTCCACCTCATCCATATCTATAAGGGGAACAATTGCCTTTTCTAGTTCTTTATCAGCATCAAAACCTGCGGCAATAAAAGCGTCCTTAAGTGCGGGTATAAGCATGGCGCTATCTTCGTTATTTGCGTCATTTTTTCTTAAAATTTCGAGTACAGTACTACTAGCATCTGGATTAGCCATGGCGGACCTCATTTTTCCTTTCATTATTTTGCTTTATCTAACACAGAAACTTATAAAGGCTCAATGGTTTTATTAGATATTTTTTGACGAATCGCGGTAGAAGATTCTGTGTTTGGTCGAATGTTAAAGAAAGTCCATGCTGGTGCATTAGAAAATGGAAGTAGTTTGCCATCATTTTCGTCTAAGCGAGCATAAGAATAGCGTTGTGCGGTGAGGCTATTAAGGGCAGGGTAGGTGTGTGGCTTTCTGTTAAATACGGCAATAGGTACATGTTCTGCAATCCATTTCCACCGGTGCCATCTATGAAATTGCTGCAAATTATCTGCACCCATGATCCAAGTAAATTGTATGTGGTGGAAGCGTTGCTGGAGTGTTTTAATAGTGTCCGCCGTATATTGTGTGCCTAGTTCTAACTCAAGCGCTGTAACATAAATATATGGGATATGCGAAGTGAGTTCACGTGAGCGTTCTAGGCGCTTATCCAGTCTGGCCATTTCATAAGGTGACTTTAGCGGGTTTTGCGGTGACACCAGCCACCATATCTCATCAAGGCCTAAATGTTTATAGGCTTCACAACTGATATGAACATGCCCCCCATGCGCTGGATTAAATGATCCACCCAACAGTCCAACAGAACATGATCTATCCACAATGTGCTTCATTGTTTAGGCTTTAAAGTGCGGCATCTTGCGGTGCGCTATAGCTTATGCCTTTTTCATTGAATAGGCTTTGTAGTTCACCAGATTCTGTCATCTCGCGGATGATATCGCAGCCGCCAATAAATTCACCTTTTACATATAGCTGAGGAATAGTAGGCCAGTCGCTAAATATTTTAATAGCTTCACGTAACTCCATGCTATCAAGTACATTATAATCTGCAAAATCTACATTTAGCGTTTGTAGTACATGTACAACGGCTGAAGAAAAGCCACATTGTGGAAATGATTTATTGCCCTTCATAAATAGGGCTACATCGTTATTGGTAACAGCGTTACGTATTTCTTCAAATATGGGGGATTCTTGATTCATAATTAAATTCTTTGCAAAATAAGTTTATAAAGCACTGGTTTTTATTGCCAGAGCATGAATATCTCTTCCGGCCACTGCGGACTGAACTGCGCGATGTTGTTCAATCCTGCTTTTTCCGTGGAAGGAAGGGCATTTTATTGTAGTTGACCAGTGGTCATCATCGCCTGCTAGGTCCTGGATTTCAATAGAAGCATCAGGGAAAGCATCGTGCAATAGGTCATGTAATTCTGTTTGGCTAATAGGCATGAAGCAGATATAGGTGGTTATACATTAAAAAGCAAGTATATAACCAACCATATTGCAGGGTTATTATGTTGGAGTAGTTTTTTGTTGTATGATGGTATGGAGTTCTTGCTGTGTATCGGTGGTGTTTGGCGTATTTATATTGATACAATTAGCAATATGAACAACGGCATCAATGATGGCATTGGTCTCTAATGGTTTGTTAGATTCAAAATCTTGCAGCATTGATGGCTTGTGGTTTTTAGAGCGTTCATTTATGGCGATGTGGCTATTTATATCGAGCTCAAGTGGTAAGTTTAGTGCGGCAGCAATTATTTGCATTTCTTGCATAATAGCAATTGCTCTATTGCGAATTTTAGGGTCATCAATTAAACCGCCATTAGGTAGTTGATATATCACGGAGAGGGGGTTAAATGCTGTATTCCAGCATAATTTTTTCCATATATCTACGCGGATATTATTAGATAATGGTTTTTTAAACCCTGCTTTATCTAAAATATTTACTATGGGCTGGCATCTAGAATTTTTATGGGGATTGGGTTCTCCAATTATTAATCGTGTTTGGGTTCTGTTTATTACATGTCCGAGGTTGGTAATGCTGGCACCCATATAGAGTAATCCGCCAATTATACGGTCTTGATCAATGTTTTTGTGTAATATGCCGCAAGGGTCTAATTGGCTCTCTAGGTTTATCTCCCTTTCAAACTCTGTTCCATGGAAAAACCACCAAGGTATTCCATTGCTGATGGGGATAATAATAGTCTCTTTATGTAATAACGGGGCGATATTGGTTGCCATCTCAGGTAGTTGTTGGGATTTTCCTGCAAGGAAAATAATGTCTTGTGGCGGGAGATCGTTGGATGAGTCTGTAGCAAAAAAATGGTGTATAGAATCATTGCCTTTACTATCGGTGAAGTGTAGGCCTTTTTGCTGTAAGGCTATTAAGTGATTTCCTCTTGCAATTAGGCTAACAGTAACTTTGTTGTCAAGCTGTGCTGCAAGTGTGCACCCTGCAGCTCCTGCGCCGTAGATGCACCATTTATCCTGTGTTTTGTTTGTGTTTCTTTTCATTAATTGAGCGCTTTGATTAAATTTTTCTTGCTCCATATAGTATCACAAAAAGGTTGCGATGAATTTCTAAATGAGTAAAAAGTGCGCTGGGTAGGACTAGAGGTGGATTAAATTGTCATTTCAACAGATGGGGGTTTTTCAAATAGTAATTCAGCTTCTATTTGTTCATCGAAGCTGGTGGGGGTGGGAGGTATGTGAGTGTTGCCATCGAGTGCATTGCTTTGATTAAAGGCTGTCTCAGCGCGTTGTGCATTTTGCTGCGTTTGAACTTCTGCTGAAGGAAATTCAATAGCAAATGATGAAAGGTTAGTAGCAGGAGTAGCGTCTTCTCGGCTTGTAGTGCGTTGTATGGCTTGTATTTGTTGTGCCGGTTGGCTGTTCTTGCTTGCACTGGAGCTAAGAAGGGGGATGTCTGGCATGGCAATATTTGTTTTGGTTTGAGATGCTTGGCTGGCTATTTCACTAAAGTTAGTGTTATTTGTTATTTGTTGCGGTTTTCCTGCCATGCTTGGCTTGTATTTTATTTCTGAGTAGGCTGCAATGGCTTCATATCTTGTACGGAGTGTTTCTCCAAAACGTGCGGATTGGGCAATAAGTTGAGTAAGGAATAGGGTATCGGATTGGGTGTTACGTAATGCCGATGCGTTTCCTGCTTGTTGTCGGGCAGACTGTAAAGCTGAAAAGCGAGTTTCCTGCGCAATAGGTTGGTTTTTAAGGTTATTCTCTACTGAATTTATATTATGTACAGCAGGGACAACGCCCGGGCGCACTGTATCCGTTCTCACGGCGTCGTCGCCTGTGATACCGGTGCCAAAAAGCGCCGCCAGTGCTGGCGGCTGTGATGAAAATGAAACTAACATCTCTCTTCTCTTGTATTCTCTCAGTCCTAATTATAATGGATATATCAAGAAAAGTCAATATTTTCAGTCCTATGTATGTGAAATTTTGTGTATAAGGATAGGGTTTTTATTGCCAACCTTATTGGTTGAGTTATGAGACGGGGTATTGACTATCTTGTATAAGCTATGTTAGATTTTTTAATAATGAATAATTCTGATTATAAAAACATCCGTGGTTTTACACTTGTTGAGATGTCTATAGTCTTGGTGATTATTGGACTAATTGTTGGTGGGATTTTGACGGGCAGGGAGCTGGTTGAAGCAGCTAAAATAAGGAAGGTAATTGCTGAAGTAGATAATATAACGATGGGAATAGCCACATTTCGCGACAAATTTGATGAGATCCCTGGTGATATGCCTAATGCTACCTCTTATTGGCCCGGCGTTACATCGGACGGTAATGGTGATGGGATTTTATATGTACCAAGTGATGACCCGCGTGATACAGAAGGTGGATATTTATGGCATCATTTAAGTCTTGCTAAGTTATATCGCTATTTTCCTCGGCCAGCTAGTGGTAATTGGACTCTTGAATATGGGGTTAATACGCCTGAAATTATAGAGGGGACATCGGCAGTTGGTAGTTTTGAGAAGCGTTATCATACGGCCAACTTGATTAATGTTGGGGTTCCTAGCCCCGGTGCTAGGAATATCCGGTGTGGCGATGCCATAGATCACATGATGGCATATGCTATTGATCGTAAATCAGATGATGGTTCTCCATCATCAGGTCGAGTGGTTGCGTTTACACAAACTTCACCTTGTTCAACATCGCCTTCTAGAAGTACATGTACTTCTTTTTCAGGGCAGTATGATTATCAAGAGAATGTAGGAACAGTTGACTTTGATCTAGATAAAGAAGACAGTAAATGCCGTATGGCATTTTTTGTATTCACAGATTAGTTTTTGTCTCTTCTAATTACTATAACTATATAATAGTTATAGTAATTATGCCTTGATTTATGCTACATTTATCAATGATGAATAATTGCTTTAACAGAGATAACAAGCGTGGTTTTACACTTGTTGAGATGTCTATAGTCTTGGTGATTATTGGACTAATTGTTGGTGGAATTTTGACGGGCAGGGAGCTGGTTGAAGCAGCTAAAATAAGGAAGGTAATTGCTGAAGTAGATAATATACAGATAGGGATTGCGACATTCCGCGACAAGTTTGATGAGATCCCTGGTGATATGCCGAATGCAACAGTTTATTGGCCCGGCGTTACATCAGATGGTAATGGTGATATGATGTTATCTGCTTCAAGTGATGATCCTCGCAATACAGAAGGTGGATATTTATGGCATCATTTAAGTCTTGCTAAGTTATATCGTTCATTTGCTCGTCCCAATAATGATAATTGGTCTAGTACTTTGGGGGTAAACACACCAGAGATTATAGAGGGGACATCAGCAGTTGGTAATTTTGAGCAACGCTACTATACAGCTAATTTGATTAATGTTGGGGTTCCTAGCCCCGGTTCTAGAAATATCCGGTGTGGCGATGCTATTGACCATATGATGGCATATGCCATTGATCGTAAGGCGGATGATGGGTCTCCCTCAACAGGGCGTATGGTTGCTTACACTCAGACTTCCCCATGTGCAACATCGCCAACTCGGAGTACCTGTACGGCATTTGTTGGTAGGTATGATTATGATGAAGCACCAGGTACAGTAGATTTTGATCTAGATAAAGAAGACAGTAAATGTCGTATGGCATTTTTTGTATTCACAGATTAAATTATAATTTTCTATCTTTTACCTGCTCTGCTTTGAGTTAAAAATATATAACATACTTAGTGATTCTTATTGCTTTATAGGGAATTTATTTCTAAAGCATAGTAGTGATTGCTGCCTAATGTTAGGGTGGCTACATCTTTTGGTTTGGGGTTTGTATGACGTGTTTTAAAGATTTGCAGAATTTTATATCGCAGTTAGAAAAAGACGGAGATTTGGTGCGGATTACTCACCCCGTTTCTTCTCAATTGGAGATGACAGAGATACAAACTCGTGTTTTAGCGCAAGGTGGTCCTGCATTATTGTTTGAAAACGTATTAATGGCAGATGGTAAGAAGTCGCCTATGCCTGTCTTAACTAATTTATTTGGTACGGTAGGAAGGGTTGCCAAAGGAATGGGGCGTACTCAAGATCAATTAAAAGAAGTGGGGGAAACGCTAGCATTTTTGCGTCAACCAGAGCCGCCGGGCGGTTGGAAAGAAGCTGTTGAGATGCTTCCTATACTGAAAACTGTGATGGCAATGAAGCCAAAAACAGTGAGTAAAGCCCCTTGTCAACAAGTGGTGCTGGAAGGAGAAGATATTGATCTCACATCCCTGCCAGTACAAACATGCTGGCCAAAGGATGCAGGACCGCTGATGACGTGGCCATTAGTGGTGACGCAGGGACCAAATGTAAAGGAAGATAAAGAGGACTCGTTTAATATTGGTATTTATCGTATGCAAGTTCTGGATAAAAATCGAGCTATCATGCGTTGGCTTAAGCATCGGGGAGGGGCGCAGCATCATCGTAAATGGAAAGATGAAAAAATAGAGCCATTACCGGTAGCAATTGTGATTGGTGCAGATCCAGGTGTTATTTTGGCCGCAGTAACGCCGGTGCCAGATACTTTAAGTGAGTATGATTTTGCAGGGCTGCTTCGTAATAAAAAGGTGGAGCTAGTGGATTGCAAAACAGTTCCTTTAAAAGTGCCTGCGCATGCAGAAATTGTAATAGAAGGTCATGTTAGCTTAGAGAACTATGCGGATGAGGGGCCATTTGGTGATCATACAGGGTATTATAATGCAGTTGAGCCATTTCCTGTTTTTACTGCTACTGCAATAACAATGAAAAAAGATCCTGTTTATTTAAGTACTTATACAGGACGTCCACCTGATGAGCCATCTATTTTAGGGGAAGCGCTTAACGATGTTTTTGTCCCTTTAATTAAGCAGCAATTCCCAGAAATAGTTGATTTTTGGTTGCCGCCAGAGGCATGCTCTTATCGTATGGCAGTGGTATCTATCAAAAAGGCATATCCTGGCCATGCTCGTCGTATTATGATGGGGGTTTGGTCGTATTTACGTCAGTTTATGTATACTAAATTTGTTGTTGTGGTTGATGAAGATATCAATTGTCGTGATTGGAATGATGTTATTTGGGCTTTATCAACACAAGTTGATCCTGTACGGGACACTATGATGGTAGAAAACACACCGATTGATTATCTAGATTTTGCTTCAGAAGAGGATGGGCTTGGAAGCAAAATGGGCATTGATGCAACAAAGAAACTGCCTCCTGAAACGAAGCGAGAGTGGGGAGAGGTTATTGAAATGGATGATGAGGTGGTTAATAAGGTGACAGATAATTGGCCTCTTTATGGTATTCCGCTGGATGGTAAGCCGATTTGGAAAAATAAGTAAGTCTTAGTTAATAAAGAATGCTATGCGGCAGGCAGGGGTGGAGATTGAAAGGTTGTAATATCCTGAAGTTGTAGCAAGAAGGTTTACGCCACTAGTGCATTTGAGATCAAATTTTTTGTCTTTAATATAAACAACTGCCCAGACAATAGGCTATGTGTGCATTGCACAATACACTTGTAAAAAAAATCAAATTTCATACAACCTTTTGCCTTGAATATTGAGGCGTCCGCGCTTATTGTGCGCACCCGCCAAAAGGGGTTGGCGCTAACTAAGGTTTTGCTAATGCAATGCCTATACTTATATTGAGGAAAATACGTGAAAGCACACGCTAGAGACGTGGTCGTTGCTAAGAGGCCGCATCAGAAAATTAGACTTCTGCGCAAGAACCGTGGTTTGACTATGAAGCAGCTTGCGGAACGAACCGGCACATCACAGCAGCAGATTGACAGGTTAGAAAAAGGGTATCGTCGCTTAACGCTGGAGTGGATGGAAAGGTTAAGTGATGCATTGGATTGTCGGCTAACAGAGCTATTGCCGCCAGAGCACCATATTCTTTCTGAAAGTGATGTTGTTGAAGAGGAAGGAAAAGAGGCAGAATGTGCCGCAAGAGCTAAGGTGATTGGAGTTGTGTCTGGCGATGGGGGGCTGGAGTTCTTCGAAAAAGCAGCCCGTTATACTGTTATGTTTGGCCGGCCTAAACAATTGCGTGAGTTGCGTCTTTTTGGTTTGCAGGCCGCGGCTGGTGGCGTGTTGGGTTTTGCGGAAGGGAGTGAGTTAATATTTTCAGAAGTTAGCCCAGAAGATGGATTAGTGCAAATACCGGATGGTTCTTGTGTGATTTGTTTGGATAATGCTTCTCAAGATTATTTTGTTACAAGAATACCCATAAGCAATCCTGCGTTGGTGATTAAGGCCGTGCTGGTGAAAAGTATCTGTGATGAGCTATAATAAGTTTGTTATGGAAGGTGTTAGTTGGGTTTTATGGCGTAATGTGAGTACGATACTTAGGGTGTAGTGAGTTATATAATGTGAATTAAAACTAATATTATATTTGTAATATTTATATGCTCTCTAAATTATTGATATAAATCAAATTACCATTTTTTTTCAGTGTTATTAATAGAGAAGATATAAAATATTTTGTGTCTTAGGCGGCTGCAATCTCGCCCTGAGTAAGGTAGTTCTGCCGTGAGTTGTGTTGTTTTGAAACTGGACCATCTTGTCAGTGTTTCGTTGCTGGTGTAGATAGGGCGCATATGGATTTTCAATTTAGGGTAAGAAGTATAGATGAGTCAGGCTATAGACAGTAAAATAGGTGAGCGACTAAGGTTCTTTCGTATCGCAGCTGGTATGAAGCAAAGAGAGTTAGCTGAACAGCTTAGCTTATCCTATCAACAGGTTCAGAAATATGAAATGGGTAAAGACAGACTAAGTGTTAGTCGTCTTTTGGAAGTGTCAGATATTTTGGGTGTGCGTCCTGTTGATTTTTTAGATCCGGAGAAAAATAGCAATAATTTAATCCATAATCGCCAATCACTTAACCTTATGCGACTTTTTACAGCAATAGATGATGAGAAAGAGCGTCAGTTAATTGTAGATTTGGTGAAAGGTCTTGCTGAAAAGTCAGCTCGCAAACGGGAATTAAATAAAGAAGAGTCCTAATTATTTAGATATTAGGACTCAATTTGTGTTTTACCTATGCGGTATTTTTGGACTATTTTCCAAGTTAAATGAATAACAAGCAATGTTATAAGCGCACCAAATGTTACATCACTAATAAAGTGCTTTCCTTGCATAACGCGAGCTGTTGCAGACATGATGCCAAAGGCAAGTCCAGCGCAATAAGCTCGTCTACGATATTTTGCAGAGAATAAGAAGGCAAAGGCTACGGTATAAAAACCCATTGATGCGTGGCCGGATATAAAAGATTTCCCTACTTGTCCGGCGGGGATAAGTGGTGGAGAAAAATGATAGTTTCCGCCAAATTCTTGAATCATTAATGGTCTTGGTCGGTCCCAATTTTCTTTAAAAACATAATGTACTATAACCCCTGGACCTGCCAATAGGCTTATCATTAAAAATGATAATGCATAATAAGGAATGCGGGTAAGCTTTTTCTGTAGAGGGCTTTTTACTATTTTGAGTGCAAAAAATAATGTTAGACCGCCGCCAACTACTGTTCCTATAACATAAATTAGGTAATACCATACAACAAATAAGGGATAGTCTAGCAGGTAAAATCCGCCACGTGCTTCGTCATAGAACCAGCGGCTAACAGTGAGGTCAAGGTTTGGAAGTAATGCAAAGACGGCTATTGCGATAGCAAGAAGTAATAATAATATCCGCATATACTTAATATCCTTTAAAATTCTGAAGTAGGTGGACGGTAAATTCTTTGTTTACACTTGTGAAGCGCTCAATCTCAGTGCCGCTATTAAAATGTTCATATACCGAGCTAACATCCTGCATGCGTGTGACGAAGATAAAGTTTTGACCTAAGTAGTCATTCATATTGGTGATCATGTCATAATGGTCATGCGGTGTTTTATCTGGATTCCATTTAAGAACAGTATAAGGCTCGCCATCACTAGTGCGTAGATTATACATTAGTGTAGCCACCCCTTTTCTTTCATCGCTTAGAAGGAATGTTCCGGGGTTGTCATGTAGTGCTTTAACAGCATGTGGGGCAAGCGTATTCCATAAAGTGATGCGCGCTAGTGGATTGTAGCTTCCCAAGTGGTGTGACAATAGTGGGAAGTTGCTAAATGCTAACAAAATAACAGCATGTAAAATAAGTGCAGACCGAAGCCACCTAACGCGGCTTGTTTTTTGCTGCAGCCAACGTACTACTAACAATGTTCCGCTGATATAAACCGGTGCTGCCCAGTGTGCCTGTGCACCAGATGCTAAACTAATTGCAATGGCCAGTAAAAATAAGGGAAAGGTAAAGCATAATAAAAGGCGTGTGTTTTCTTCTTTCCATAATGATTGTGCATCTTTTAATAGCCATAGCAGTACAACAAATAGAATTGGACCAAAAACACCAAATTGTGCACCAAAAAATTCAGCAGCTAACAATGGATAAACAGAGAATCCATGTGAAAATACGTTATCATTTGTATGTACAAAGCTTATAAAATCATTGGACATATTCCATAAGAAATTAGGGAAGTAGATAAGAATAACGATAGCCACTACGCTGAGGATTCCAACATTCCAAAGCAACGCACGAATGCGTGGTGTGTACATAAGAAATAAAACTGCACACGGGAAAAATACTATCATAGTATATTTACTGAGTAAGCCAAGGCCGCCCATAATGGCCATATATGCCCACCAGTGGTCGCCTTCACGTTGGATAGCGCGCGCAAAGCAGTAAATACCCGCTGTCCAGAAAAACATTAATGGAACATCTGCTGAAATAAAGGCGGATGATGCGGTTACACCGGGTAGTAATAAATAGGTAATAGCGCTCCAAAAGGCATATCGTTCGTCTTTGGGGTATAATACTTTGGCGATTTGATATACGAGGAGGGCGGTGAGGCCATGCACTAAAGGGGCGCCAACTTTAATGCCAAAAGCCTCATTACCAAAAAAGGCATTACCAAAAGCAATTACCCAAGCCACAATAGGTGGTTTGGAATAATATCCAAAATCTAATTGCTTAGACCAAGTCCAATATTGAGCTTCATCAAAAAATACCCCAAATGTGCCGATCCATAAATAGTAAACACGGATTAATGTTATGGCAGCAATAATAGTAATTGTGCTGTTAAAACTGGGAACCAGCACCAGTTCAATTTGCTTTAGTAGCCATTTGATAAGCCTAATCACCTGCTATATTCTCCTCAAGCAACTAATAATCTTATATGTTGTACTGTGCTTTTCTTTCTTGCGCTACTTATCTTTGCGGCAGGTGATAGCATTGCTTTAATGTAGGTTATGCCTGTATCAGTCCGGTAACGGGAGACGAGGGGGAACCAAATTGTTTGCGAGGCATGCGTCCTGCACGGTAGGACAAGCGTCCGCTTTCAACAGCGGCTTTCATTGCTTTTGCCATTAATACGGGGTTATCTGCATGTGCAATGGCAGAATTTACTAATACTGCCTCACAGCCAAGTTCCATAGCAACGGTTGCTTCAGAAGCGGTTCCTACACCAGCATCTACCAATACAGGTACATTAGACTGTTCTACAATTAAGCGGATATTCAGAGGGTTCTGAATGCCAAGGCCAGAGCCAATTGGTGCGCCTAATGGCATAATGGCTACGCAGCCAATTTCTTCAAGTTTTTTGGCAATAAGTGGGTCGTCATTTGTGTATGCCATCACATCAAATCCTTCAGAAACAAGCTGTTCGGCAGCTTTTAAGGTTTCTACTACATCAGGATAAAGAGTCTCTTGGTGGGTGAGGACTTCAAGCTTTACTAAATTCCAACCCCCTGCAGCTTTTGCTAATCGTAATGTGCGGACGGCTTCTTCGGCGGTGTAGCAACCGGCTGTGTTAGGTAAATATGTGTATTTATCAGGCGATAAAAAATCTTGTAACATTGGTTTGCCTGGTTCAGAGATGTTAACGCGGCGAACAGCAACTGTTACAATTTCAGCGCCAGATGCTTCAATAGCGGCTGATGTCTCTTCAAAGTCTTTATACTTGCCTGTGCCAACAAGTAGACGAGAGTTATACGTCTTTCCTGCAAGAATAAGAGGAGAATCGTCTGTTGCATTGATAGGATTGTCTTGGTTGCTTGGTTGTTGTATTGGTGCTGTGTTCATGGGTTCATCCTCCGCCGATAAAATGTACAATTTCTAAAATATCTCCATCTGCTAATGCTGTTTTGTCAAATGATGATGGAGAGACAATGTTGCGATTATGTTCTAAGGCAATTTTACGTGCATCCAACTGTAATGCCTCTAACAGAGTAAGGGCTGTCATAGGTGAGTCAAAAACTTTTGACTCGCCGTTGATGGTCAGTTGCAGTTGCGTCATAACTAGGTCCTGTCTTCGGTGTGACTAGTTTAATATTTAGCGTTTTGCTGTACGATGCGTGCGCTGAGTGTTATAAAGTGTGTGTTATAGAAAGGTAACGGTATCACTACAAGGATAAACAGGCGCACATGGCAAAAATATTAATACTTAATGGTCCAAATTTAAATATGTTGGGTACAAGAGAGCCAGAAATTTACGGCTATGAAACATTAGCTGATATTGCGTCATGCTGTGAAGAAGATGCGCAACAACTTGGATTGGATGTAGATTTTCTACAAACTAATTCAGAGGCAGAGCTGGTAACATTAATTCAAAAGTCGCCAGCAGAATATAACGGCATTATTATAAATGCAGCAGCTTATACGCACACATCCGTAGCGTTAATGGATGCGTTGCGTTTAGTGGATATGCCAGTGATTGAGGTTCATTTATCTAATATATATAAGCGTGAAGAGTTTCGTCATAAGTCCTACATCTCTCCGGTTGCTACAGGGGTTATTTGTGGCTTAGGTGGTATGGGCTATCGATTAGCATTGCGTGCATTGGCAGAGGAAGTCATGGAATAGGTTCTTAATTGAGCTCTAAGGTTGGTGAACATCATCTAAGGTAAAAGGTTATGGTGATGATTATTGGGCACCGAGGGTATTCCGCTAAGTTTGATGAAAATACCCTTCCTGCATTTAAAGAGGCTTTACAGGCCGGGGCTGTTGGGGTGGAGCTTGATGTTCATGTGTCTGCTGATGGTCAGTTAGTAGTTGTGCATGATGATAATTTACAACGTGTAACCGGGGTAGATAAGTTAGTTTCTACCAGTTCGTGGCAGGAAATCGAAGCATTACGAACGCATAGAGGTGAGAGAATTCCTTCGTTAGAACAGGTGCTTGATCTGATTTATAAAGAGGGTGGGGGCATGGTGTTAATTGAGCTAAAAGCTAGAGAGGCAGCTCCGCAGGTTGTTGACTTGATTGAGAGTCAGGTAAATTCAGGGCTATTTTCTTACGAAGAACTTTTGGTAATTAGTTTTGATGTGGAAGCATTTGAATCTGTACGTAAGCTAAGCTCTAAGGTGAAATGCGGGGCTACGATTGCAGATAGTTCTGGTGTGAAGATGCCAGATGGTGTCAAAATGTTTCCTTTTGATCCGAATAACCCTTTACCAAGTACGCAAAAAATTATCGAGCACTGGAAGCCTGATTATATTAATCCTTCGGTGGATATTGTTGATCGGGATTGGGTGCAGGTAGCGCAAGCGCAAGGGGTGAGGATGAATTGTTGGACGGTGAATACTCCGCAGCAGCTGATTAAGGCGCTAGATGCTGAGGTGGATTGCATTATAACTGACCAAGTGGAGCCTGTGTTGCAGAAAATTTATCGGCAGGAGCAGGGGGGGTAGTCGGGATGGAAGACATTACGCCGGAATTGCTTTGGGATGCGTATCGGTCTGGCTATTTTCCAATGGCAGAGGGGGCTAATGAATCAGATATTTACTGGTTCCATCCAGAAAAGCGAGGAGTTATTTTCTTAGATGAAGTGCATATTCCTCGTAGTTTAAAGAAAATTATACGCCAATCGGTTTTTGAAGTTCGTGCAGACACTGATTTTAGGGGAGTGATTACGGCCTGTGCCAATACTCCGCGTAAATATGAAGATGACACATGGATTAACTCACAAATTATTCAGCTATATTGTCAGCTAGCAAGCCAAGGGAAAGCTCATAGTATAGAGTGCTATAGTAAGGAGACGGGGGAGCTAGTCGGTGGATTATATGGTGTGTCAGTAGGGCGGATATTTTGTGGTGAAAGCATGTTCAGTTTGGTGGCAAATTCTAGTAGGGTAGCTTTTGCTTATTTAGTCTCTACTTTACGTGAATGTGGTTACCAGATGATTGATACTCAATTTGCAAATGATCATTTACATCAATTTGGATGCCGTGAAATATCGCAAGACTCATATGTAGGAGGATTGATTCAACTGCGAGATCAAGGAGGTGGTTTTGTTCAGTCTGGAGTTTTAGAATATAGATGAAATATATTTATAATATAGTGTATTAGAATTCATCACTATAGTGTTTGTTTATATTTTTGGATCGTTCTGGATATAAGTGGAATTGCCATGCCGGGAAAGGGGGGTGTACAGTAATTTTATGATGTGGATTTTTATACCAAGTAATAATTTCTTGCTGCCAAACGGGCCAATTGTTGGGTTGGGTATGATAAAATGATACAAAATAAGTTCCATGGATAAAAATAACCCATGCCAGCATTAATCTACGTAGGAAAATGCCTGTAATATTAGGGATTTTACGCGCGGCTTGCCATAATATGATGGAAAGAATAACCGATGGCGTGTATCCGTAGCGTGGCGCGCTTTCTCCGCGAATTGAAAATAGAGTTAATAATATAGTGATCAGTAAGAAGCTCCCTATTAGTTGGTTTCTAATTTCGTTATCTTCTATGTGCTTTCCAATGCTGTAGACCGCGCCAGCAATTGCACAAACTAACAATATTGTTAGCCACCATTGGTCAGGTTTTATAATGGATTGAACATTACTGTGTGCTGTTACTGATGCATAAACTCCAGTAGCAATTGAGGCGATATTATAGGAAATAATACCTGCAGTGAACCCATTGGCGGATATTTTCTCTAGTCTAGCATTAAAAGCGCTGTCGGCTCCTTGTGTGATGGTTGTTGCGGCATGGAGGAAGCACCCTAACAAAAGTATGGCACTAATTATTGTTCCGGCAGTGCTGCGGTTGCGGCAATATTTCCACAAAAAGAGGGGCGTTAAGAAGCAGCTAATAGGGCCGGTGGTGGCTGCAAGGAGCGTGACTTTTATAGCGAAGGCTTTTTGAATGCGGGAATGAATGTCCGATATTAACAGAATTGTCATTGCTAATAATAAGTGAAATTGGCTGTTGATAACATTAAGCCATATATTGGGGCTGTTATTGACCAATAATATTAGTAATAGTGCGACGGTTTTATTTGCCGCATTGGGCCATAGTGAGCAGGGGAAATAGATCACTATAAGGCAAGGTATTAGTTGGATAGCGAAGGAGATGGCAAGCGTAACAAATGGGGCATATTCATAAGGTATATATGTAGCAAGCCATGTGGCAATAGTGGGTATTAAGGAGAAATAGCCCATATGTGTTGCTGTTAGTGTTTCGATTGCAGGGTGCTCAACAGCATATTTGAAATAAACTCGACCTTCCTCAGCCCAGAATCGAGGGTTAATAAAAAGTGATGGATCCCGTAAGATAGTAATTATAATTGCAGATACTAAAAGTATAAACATCGCTTTGGTGTTTTTATTTTCTGTAGTAAAAATATTCAAGCATTTGCAATAAGGGTTTTGCATTAGAAAAGACTTCCTTGATTTTCATCCTTAGTAGGAGGAGTGATATTAGGTTTAGTTGTTTTCTTCTTTTGTATTGTATTGCCAGCGCTTGCATTGGCTATGGCGGATATTTTTCCATCTGCAAATTCAAGAACTAGTGGCATATTTTTTGTAATAGATTTTGCTTTTGTGACAACGTTATTATCATCAGTGCGTATTAAGGCAAATCCTCGGCTAAGAACTTTTTTATAATGATAACTTTCCAGAAGTTTAGCATTTGTTGTTAATGTTTGTGATAATAATTCAATGCGTTGTAATATTGCTTGGGGACGTAAATTTCCTCGTGCTTGTAATTTCTGTTCCATGCGCTCTTTTTGTATAACCAGCGTGCGAGGTGTTAAGCGTGGTGTGATGGTTAACAGTTCTTTTCCTTTGCGCTCTACTAAGCGTGGTAGACTCTCGCTTAAGCGTTCGCTCCAGTCATCTAGCCGTTGTATCATTGTGTTTAACAGTGTTTGAGGGCTTGTAATACCGCGCGATAATGCTGTTAAATATTGTTGACGGTCATTTAATTTGCGGTGAATGCCAGTAAGTAAACGTTTCTCATGGTCATATATAGTAGCAAGTAATTCTGCACGTACAGGCACAGCAATTTCTGCTGCTGCTGTTGGGGTTGGTGCACGTTTGTCAGCGGCATAATCAATCAATGTAGTATCTGTTTCATGCCCAACGGCTGAAATAATCGGTATAACAGAATTAGCCGTTGAACGGACAACTACTTCTTCATTAAAGGCCCACAAGTCTTCAAGGGACCCTCCACCACGTGCAACAATAAGTAAGTCAGGTCGTGCTACACCACCAGTATCAGGTAATGTATTGAATCCATCAATTGCCGCAGAAATTTGATTGGCAGCACCCTCTCCTTGGACCAGAACTGGCCATAATAGAATATGTACAGGGAATCGGTCGCTAATACGGTGAAGTATATCGCGTATCACTGCGCCAGTAGGGGATGTAATAACGCCAATAGTTTGTGGCAGATATGGTAATTGCTTTTTCCTATCTTGTGAAAAAAGACCTTCTTTTTCTAATTGTTTGCGTCGTTTTTCTAACAAAGCCATCAATGCGCCAGCGCCAGCAATTTCCATTGAATCAATAATGAGTTGATAGCCAGAACGTCCAGGATAGGTAGATATCTTTCCTGTGCATATAACTTCCATTCCATCTTCTGGGGCAAAAGAAAGTCGTGTAGCAATGCCTTTCCAACAGATGGTGTTAAGAACGGATTTATCGTCTTTCAGGCTTAGATATATATGGCCACTAGCTGCTTTTTTAAGTCCTGATATTTCTCCGCGTATGCGTACAAAAGAGAAGGCATCTTCAACAGTGCGTTTTAATGCTTGCGAGATTTGGCTTACGCTAAACTCGGGCTGATTATGGGTTGCAGGTTGTTGGTCTGGTATCACGCAATGCTCCTAACTACTATTTGCTTAAACGCAGTTTGGCAAGTTATAGGGTTAATTAATAATATAACTATACCTTATCTGAGTTGGGTTGCCATTGCATTTTTATGCAAACAGGTCTATACCCACGCAGCAACAGGAAGAATAGAGAATTAAGCAATAAAATAAAGTAAAACTAACGCAGGGGAAGGTGATATGAATGTATTGGTTATTGGTTCAGGTGGACGTGAACATGCATTGGTATATGCATTAAATAAATCATCTTTGGTTACAAAAATCTTTGTTTGCCCGGGTAATGGCGGTCTAAACAATGATGCGGAGCTAGCCCCTGTTAATGCCGATGACTTTGCCGCAGTGGCAAGTTTTTGTAAAGATGCAGAGATTGGTTTGGTTGTTGTTGGACCTGAAGCACCGTTAGTGGAAGGAATAGCTGATTATTTAACCGGTGAAGGGATTAATGTATTTGGCCCAAGCAAGGCAGCCTCACAAATCGAAGGTTCTAAAGACTTTATGAAGGCAATTGCTAAAAAATATGGTGTACCCACCGCAGAATATGCAACATTTAGCGATGAAGCCTCAGCGATTGCGTATGTGGAAGAAAAAGGTGCGCCCATTGTAGTGAAAACAGATGGTTTAGCTGCGGGTAAGGGTGTTACTGTAGCGCAGACAGTAAATGAAGCTGTTACTGCAATTAAGGAAAATTTTGCAGGGCGTTTTGGAAATGCTGGTAAGAAATTGGTAATCGAAGAGTTTTTATCTGGAGAAGAGGCTAGTTTCTTTGCCATTTGTGACGGTAAGACCGCAATTCCATTTGGTTCAGCGCAGGATCATAAAGCTGTAGGAGAGGGGGACACTGGACCTAATACAGGAGGGATGGGTACATATAGTCCTGCGCCAGTGGTTACTCCTGAAATAGAATCTTCCATTTTTAATGATATAGTGCTTCCAGTTATAGAGGGCATGGCCCGTGATGGTGTGCCTTATCAAGGGGTTTTGTTCGCTGGAGTAATGATTGGTGCAAGTGGTCCTAAATTGATAGAATTTAATATTAGATTTGGTGATCCTGAGGCGCAAGTTCTCATGCAGCGTTTAAAGTCTGATATTCTACCAATATTATTGGCAGCAAGTGAAGGTAAAGTGAGTGAGTTGCCTAAAGTTGAGTTTGATAACAAAACAGCAATATGTGTAGTTATGGCTGCAAATGGTTATCCAGGTAGTTATAAGAAAAATACTCCAATTCACAATGTTGATGCTGCTTCAGCAATAGATGGGGTGATGGTCTATCATGCTGGAACGAAGCTTGACTCTGAAGGGCAGTTGGTTGCCAATGGTGGTCGTGTGTTGGGTGTAACTTCTTTAGATAATGGTATTATTGAGGCGCAGACAAAGGCTTATCAGGCGGTTGATACAATTGATTGGGAAGATGGTTTTTGTCGTCGTGATATTGGATGGCGTGCAGTGGAAAGAGTGAGCCAGAAAGAAAGTGCATAATATTATGTAGTGGTATTGCTTTTTCTGTATCGTGTTATGTAGTGATATTAGTCAGCGGAGCTGGCATATTTATATAGTAAAGATTTATCTATTAGCGAGGGGGCAATATTATGCCACATAAATTCTTTTGGACAGTTGCTGTGTTGGCAGCTATTTCGTTTGCTCTTCTGCAAATTACTACAGCACGAGAAGAAAGTTACATTTTGGATAATCAAGAGCAGGCTGGTAAGGTTCTTGATCGTCCGAGCAAGGCATCTGGAAGAGCTGATATAGGCGGTAATTTTTCATTAATAACGCATGAAGGCAATCCCGTAACGGATCAAGACTTTATTGGAAAACCAACTCTGGTATTTTTTGGGTTTACGCATTGTCCAGCTATTTGTCCAACGGATTTGGCGGTATTATCCAATGTGTTAGAGCAGTTAGGTGATGAATCTAATAAAGTTAATGTGTTATTTGTAACGGTAGACCCGCAGAGAGATACTGTAGAAAAATTAAAAAATTATATGAAGGATTTTCATTCATCAATTATTGCTTTAACAGGTACGGATGAGCAATTGAAGGAAGCCGCTGAAGGCTATAAAATATTTGCACGGAAAATAGAAAACCCAATGATGGAAGGCTATATGTTTGATCATAGTGCTTACACCTATCTAATGGATAAAAAAGGTGAGTACGTAACGCACTTTAATCATGATAGCGATCCAGATGCTATTATTTCTCGCTTAAGGCAGCAGTTCTAACGATATATCGGTCGTTTGATAATGTGCTTAAAGGACTAGTATAAAATTATTTTATTTCTATAAAGCAGTTGTGGCTATGCTGTTAGGGTGATAATTAGAAAACTCTAAAATAAAAATATTTATCTGTTTATATGGAAACATGTTAAGATTCTATTAACCGGCTTTATGTTAGATTACGCATATGTATCCGTAACTACTTCGGGGCGGTTAGCATACTGCCCCGTATAAGCCTAAATTTATATAGGCACTAACCCAAGCAATAGAGTTTACTATATGAGTGACAAGCCATCACCAACCCAAGCAATACGTGCTGATGCAAATCCAGAAAAATTAGAGCAATTTCTGCATGCGTTTGGAGCAGATAGTAATGATTTGGGTAATTTGTTTCGTGAGCACGGTGCAGAGCTATTGCGTCCGGAAAAATTAGTAGAAAAACTACAAGAAAATCATCAGCAACAACATGGCTATGCTGTAGATAAAAATATAGATACAATTACACAGCAATTGGCACGTAATACTACACCTAAGGATACTCCTACAGGCTGGTCGGCCAAAGAGATGAATGATGTTCTGGTAGGTGCAGCAGATGTTTATAGTAAAGCAACTGGCAATCCTGCAGCGGTGATTGGCTTTGATATGAGTGCGCTTGGAAGTAGCAATAATGCAATTGGTCGTGATAATACTGACTTGCTAATGCGGATATTCGGGGAGCAAACAAAGCAGTCGGTTGATTATTCTCCTGATAGTTTAAAAAAAGATGTAAAGGATGAAGCATTATCGCATGGCAGGAAAGCAGCACTTCCTGTGGATACTGCTGATTTAATCGAAAACCCCCCTACAATTGTTTCTGTTCTATCACGCCGCGGTGGAGATGAACCATGGCTTATTGTTGCTGGAGAGAATATTACGCCTGACAAGTTTAATGACTTGATGGAAGTTTCATTGGCTAATAGTCATGCGAGTGCGCAGGCTTTTACAATTGAAACTGGAACCGCCCAAATTTTTAATACAAAATATAAAGATAATCCTCATCGTCATGGTGCTTGTATTAGTGGTGGTATTAGTACTTTAGGGCAAGGTAAGAGTGGTGATGCGATTCAGGTAGAAGTGGATGCTGGAATTGATCCTGCAAAAGATGAAATGGGAAAATTGCGAGCTTTTCTTCCTCAATCTTTACGACAAGATTTGCCAACAAGAGCAATTGAATTCCATATTAAGAACCCAGATACTGGCCTTCGTAAGGTGGATTTAGTAACCATGGCGCTTGATAATGAAGCGACTAAGTTAAATATCTCTCGTGCGCCAAAGTCCGGTCGTGTAGTAGAGCCCGTAGCATTTCCTCTGCCAGTTGAATGGAAAGAGGGAGGGGAATATAAAGATACAACTACACTGCAAAATATAGCGATTAGGAAAAGTTCTGAGGCATTAAATGTCCCCGAAGAAGTAAAGAAATTATGGCAGGATACAACGAACTTACGAAATGCTCCTGACCCTCTAACTGGGTTGAGTAGTCGTCGTAATTTAGGAGAAGATGTTACACGACTTACGCAATCTTCAGGAACAAATCACCTAATCACTCGTATCGTGCCAGATAATATTTCGGGTGCTAATACTGTTTTTGGTCAAGCCGGAGGGGATAAGATACTGGGCGATATAATGCATCGTACGCAAGAAAAGCTAGATAAAATATTAGATATTGATTCTAGCAGGAGTGCATATGTTAATAGCAGTGGATCTTTATGTGCTGATTTATTAACAAACGGCATTCCCGCCAGAAAGGTGCAGGCTGCAGTTGAAAGTGCAAATAATAGTATGGCGATGTTAAACGATAAGAAAATAACGGATTATTTCAAAGGAAATGATGAAGTTCTGGACTATTTTAAAGAGCAAATACAAAAGCATCCTGAGTGGGAGCTAACGGAAAATAGTACTATTGGTGATATAAAACATCCTAAATACGGTCAAGAAGTAGAGCATGAGCGTGGAGTAGGGTTAACAGCCTATACATTAGAGTTATCATCACAAAAACATGAAGCGGATATATTTCCTCATACTATGAATACATTGGACATGATCGATGAGGCATGGACAAAGACGCGCGAGAATGGAAAGGTTTCAACTGAAGATGCTGCTACAGCGCAAAGTGTTACAGCATTGAATGTAAAAGCGGAAATTGATGCGCTTGTAGGTCGAAGAGCCGAAGGGCAATTTTGTGAAACATTTGCTATTACTTCCCGTGGGTGTGAGCAAGTTGCTAATAAAGCTCATGTTTGTGACATTGAGCGGTCACAAGAAGCGCGTCGTAAACGACCTCGTCCACCAAGGCCTGATTTAGAAATCATAGGACCGCACACTTCTGCAGAGGCAGAAAGAAAAAAAGGTGGGTTGATAACTAATAACGGTAAAGGTTTTAACGGACGTTCATAAGCGTATAAGAACACTATATAGCTAGTGATCTTATACAAACTATACCCTGATTGGTATGAGGTGTTGAAGATTCAATTATTGGTATAAAATGAATGACGCTAGTTAAAAATGCCTTGAATTTAGTCCCTTGAGTAATATATGAGAATGAATAATCTAGCTCTAGCATTCTGGTAAGTAACGTTAAATAATGAGTAATTACACATAACTCTATCTTATCAAAACGCATCTTAACCGCACGCCTCTTCATTATAAAAGGGAACTATATTATATAATACAGCTTTTTCCTGCTTTAACTTTCTAATGAGCTACAACGTCTTGGCTTTTATTAGAAACTGCAGCAGTGGCTGCCGTAGCAGCAATTTCGGCCATTGCTTCCTCTCTGCTGAGTGGTTTAAGTGGCTCTAGCAAGGCGTGACGTAATACTTCATCTACAGTGGTGACGGCTATAATCTCTAGACCTTCTTTAACATTGCTAGGGATTTCTTCTAAATCCTTCACATTCTTTTCTGGAATAAGTACTTTGGTTATTCCGCCACGCAATGCAGCAAGAAGCTTCTCTTTAAGGCCACCAATAGGCATCACCATACCGCGTAAGGAAATTTCTCCAGTCATTGCGATGTCCTTACGCACAGGAATGTGGGTGAGGGCCGATACAATAGAGGTGCACATTGCAGCTCCAGCGGATGGGCCATCCTTAGGAATTGCCCCCTCAGGAACATGTATGTGAATATCATTGCGTTGGTAAACGCTAGGTAGAATGCCAAACTCATGGCTACGTGATCGCACATAGCTCCACGCTGCCTGAGCAGATTCCTGCATTACGTCACCTAATTTTCCTGTTAGGGTTATTTTTCCTCTGCCACCGGGAATAGTTACCGCTTCAATGGGTAGTAAATCACCTCCTACTTCGGTGTAGGCAAGCCCAGTTGTTACGCCTATATGGTCATCTTTGTCAATTTTTCCATGCTCAAAACGCTCTATACCAGCATATTTCTTAAGATTTTTAATCGTAATAGGTATCTTTTTTGTATCGGGATTTTTAACTAGTTCAGTAACAGATTTTCTTGCAAGTTTTGCAATTTCTCGCTCTAAATTACGTACGCCAGATTCCCGAGTGTGATGACCAATTAAGCCATGTAATGCTCCGTCAGTAATCGACCATTCTTTTTTCTCTAGTCCATGCTTTTTTAATTGCTTAGGAATTAAATGACGCTTTGCAATTTGGACTTTTTCATCTTCCGTATATCCAGAAAGACGAATAATTTCCATTCTATCTAATAGCGGACGTGGCATATTCATTGTATTTGCAGTTGTAATAAACATCACATCAGACAGGTCGTAGCCAATTTCCATATAGTGGTCATTAAATTCATTATTTTGCTCGGGGTCTAACACCTCTAGCAAAGCCGCGGCGGGGTCCCCTCTGAAGTCTTGGCCCATTTTATCAATTTCATCTAATAAAAAGAGCGGGTTAGATGACTTGCCCTTTTTCATGGCCTGTATTATTTTCCCAGGCATAGATCCTATATAGGTTCTGCGGTGACCACGGACTTCTGATTCATCCCTAACTCCACCTAGAGATACTCTAACAAAGCTACGACCAGTGGCACGAGCAATGGATTTTGCAAGAGATGTCTTTCCTACACCCGGAGGTCCAACAAAGCATAGAATGCTGCCTTTATGAGATTTAGTTCGTTGCTGAACGGCTAAATATTCTATAACTCGTTCCTTAACTTTTTCTAACCCGTAATGGTCAGTATCCATAGTTTTTTGTGCACGGGCAACATCGTGTTTAAGTCTGGTTGGTTTTTTCCAAGGGATGCCAAGAAGCCAATCTAAATAATTGCGTACCACTGTTGCTTCTGCAGACATTGGACTCATTGCGCGCAGCTTTTTAAGTTCAGATTTTGCTTTCTCTTGAGCCTCTTTTGAGAGCTTGGTATTTTCAATAAGTTCAGCTAGTTCTACTAACTCATCCTTTTCTTCTTCGCCTTCAGAAAGTTCACGTTGGATGGCTTTCATTTGTTCGTTTAAGTAATATTCTTTTTGCGTTTTTTCCATCTGACGTCTAACGCGAGATCGAATTTTTTTCTCAGTTGTTAGAACGCCAATTTCACGCTCAAGAAATGAGTAAACCATTTCAAGCCGCTGGATAATATCTGCACACTCCAAAATACCTTGTTTTTCAGGAATGCGGAGCACTAGGTGCGCTGCCACAGTGTCAACAAGTTGTGCAGGGGCCTCAATTTGTTGAATGGTGCTTAAGACTTCAGTAGGAATTTTCTTATTAAGACGAGCATACTGATCAAATGATTTGACAATAGAGCGAGCTAAAGCTTCTGCGTCTTTTGTGGAGGGGGTGTCGCAAACAATAGGCTGAACACTTGCTTCAAAAAAGTTATCATTTTCTAAATAGTAACTAACTTCAACGCGGCTATCACCTTCAACTAATACTTTTACTGTGCCATCAGGAAGGCGCAATAATTGGAGGATATTTGCTACAACACCAATGCGATAAATATCATCGGGCGAGGGGTCATCTTGGCCGGCATCTTTTTGTGCAACAAGCAAAAGGCGTGCATCAGTTCCAACCGCATATTCTAGTGCACTAACGGACTTCTCTCGCCCAACAAACAAGGGGACTATCATGCCAGGGAATACTACGATATCCCTTAATGGTAGTACAGGGCACATCATTTTTTTGATATCTTTTTCATCGCTCATTTTTATTACCTTCCCTCGCTAAAACACGTTATTAGCATAGACAGATTATGCACTGTTTACTAGCTAAAACTGGATAACAAGTAATAGCGCTATATGGGTATATAGGGATTATTTTTTGTATTTCAAGAGGTGGGTGCTTGAAGTTTAATTCACCATTGCATATCATCAGTTTCAACCGCATATTCTAGTGCACTAACGGAAAAGACCTCACCAGATATTAATCCATAATATGTGGTGAGGACTTTGATTTTTTGTTATGCAGCGCCAGATGACGACTTTGGCTTAGCTTTTGTTTTGGTCTTTGAAGATTTTTTAGGCTTCTCGCTGCCGCGCGTTATTGTTGGGGCTGCGCCTTCGCTTACTACTTTATCCGTAATGGTTACGGATGTTATCTCTTCATCGCCAGGTACGTCATACATTAAGTCTAGTAAAACGCTTTCTAATATTGCTCGTAGGCCACGTGCACCTGTTTTACGTTCTATTGCTCTTTCTGCAATGGCAAGTAGGGCATCATCTGTGAAAATAAGCTCAGTATCTTCCATTTCAAACAATTTATGATATTGCTTAATGAGAGCATTTTTTGGTTCTGTTAAAATGCGAATAAGGGCTGTTTCATCTAAGTTTTCCAGCGTTGCAATAACAGGTAAACGTCCAACAAACTCAGGAATTAATCCGAACTTAACTAGATCTTCAGGCTCAAGTTTTTTGAGTGTTTCCCCTGTATTGAGCTCTTCCTGATTCTTAACAGTTGCTCCAAATCCAATAGAACTTCCACTTTCTCTTCCTGCAATCACTTTCTCAAGCCCTGCAAAGGCACCTCCACAAATAAATAAGATACTTGAAGTATCCACTTGTAGAAATTCTTGCTGAGGATGCTTTCTTCCGCCCTGAGGTGGAACTGATGCTACAGTACCTTCCATTATTTTTAATAATGCCTGCTGAACCCCTTCACCGGAAACATCGCGGGTGATAGAGGGATTGTCTGATTTTCGAGAAATTTTATCAACTTCATCAATATAGACAATTCCGCGCTGTGCTCGTTCAACATTATAATCAGCAGCTTGAAGTAGGCGAAGAATGATATTCTCAACGTCTTCCCCGACATATCCGGCTTCAGTTAATGTTGTGGCGTCAGCCATTGTGAATGGGACATCAATAATGCGTGCTAGCGTTTGGGCTAGAAGTGTTTTACCACAACCAGTTGGGCCTATTAGCAAAATATTGGATTTTGCCAGTTCAGGGTCTCCGCTTTTTTCCATGTGCTCAACACGCTTATAGTGGTTGTGCACTGCTACGGATAGTACGCGTTTGGCAGTTTCTTGACCAATCACATAATCGTCAAGTACCTGATAGATGCTTCCTGGTTTTGGGATTCCTCCCTCGCCATCTACTGAAAGTGGTGACTTGCTTTCTTCGCGGATTATATCAACGCAGAGTTCAACACACTCGTTGCATATAAATACGGTTGGTCCAGCAATAAGTTTTTTAACTTCATGCTGGCTTTTGCCACAAAATGAGCAAAACAACGTATTATCTTTATCGCTTTCGGAATCGCTTTTATCTGTCATTGACCCCTCGTCAATCGTCTTTTTTCAGTATAGATGTTCACTAGAGTATAGTTAACATCACCCCTTACTTCGCTTCTTCGCCGTCGGTTAGGTCTGCACGGCTGGTAACAATTTCATCAATTAGGCCAAATTTTAATGCCTCTTCAGCGGACATGAAATTATCCCTCTCCATATTTTTTTCTATAATGGGTAATTTTTGTCCAGTATGCTCAACGTACATATTATTGAGGCGCTTTTTAAGGCTTAATATTTCTTGGGCATGTATTTCAATGTCCGTAGCTTGACCTTGGAATCCGCCAGAAGGTTGGTGGATCATGATTCGTGCATTAGGTAGGGCAAAACGTTTTCCTTTTGCTCCAGCAGTAAGTAGCAGGGACCCCATTGAGCAGGCTTGTCCAGAACAAAGGGTGTTTACTGCAGGCTTGATATATTGCATTGTGTCATAAATTGCTAAGCCAGATGTGACTACACCACCAGGTGAGTTGATATACATATAGATATCTTTATCTGGATTTTCTGCTTCAAGGAAAAGTAATTGTGCGGTAACCAATTGAGACATGTGGTCGTGAACTGGGCCGTTAACAAAAATAATACGTTCACGGAGAAGGCGAGAGTAAATGTCGTATGATCGCTCACCACGTCCTGTTTGTTCAACCACCATTGGTACTAGGTCCATTGTTGGCTCTATATTATTTCCGCCCATATATACTGGATTCATAACCACTCCTACCATTTTCCTGCATAAACAGGATGATTCCCCATATGTCTTTCGACGGTGTCAGGCTGGCCCCCTGCCAGCCTAAACCATATTTTTTACTCGTCTTGTTCTTTCAGCTCTTCAATTGTTGTTAGCTTTTCTTCCACTTTGACCTTTTCAAGAATAAAATCAACTACTTTTTCTTCTAAAATAGGGCCTTTAAGTGTTTCTAGATATTGTGGGTTTTTTAAGTAATAGTCAACAACTTGCTGTTCTTGTCCTGGGAAGCGGCGTGCTTCGGTCATTACAGCGGATTGTAGCTCGGTTTGGCTAATAGAAACATCCTGTTTGTTTCCATAATCAGATAGATAAATGCCTAAACGGACACGGCGACGAGCCATTTCTTCATATTCTTTCTTTAGTTCTTCTTCAGAACCCTTGAACTCATCTGACTCTGGATCAGTTTCTTTTGCTTCTTGTACCTGTTTCCAGATGGAATCAAATTCCAAGTTAAACATTTCTTCCGGTATATCGAAAGTGCAATGTGTGTCTAATGCATCAAAGAGAGATTTTTTAATGCGGCTGCGGGTAACGGAGCCTAGTTCGCTTTCAAGCTGGCTGCGAATTATTTCTTTTAGTTTTTCTAATGACTCTAGGCCTAGTTTTTCAGCTAGTGCGTCATTAATTTCTGCCTCTTTTCCTTCTTGAACTTCCTTAACGGTTACTTCAAAGCGAGCCTCTTTTCCTGCTAAGTCCTTTGAGTGGTACTCTTCAGGGAAGGTGACTATAACGTCTTTCTTGTCGCCGGCTTTTGTTCCAACTAGCTGGTCTTCAAAGCCAGGAATGAAGGTGTTGCTTCCTAGGTTGAGTGCATAATCTGTACCTTCTCCGCCATCGAATGCTTCGTCTCCAGTAAAGCCTTTAAAGTCAATCAGGACTGCATCACCATTTGCTGCAGGGCGATCTACAGTGGTTAGGTCTTTATTCTGTTGAGCAACTGTTTGAAGCGCTTCGTCAATGTCGCTGTCAGAAATTTCAATTTTTGGCTGGATAACTGTGAGTTCTTCTAGTTTTACTTCCGGTACTTCTGGGAGTATTTCAAATTCAATTTTGAACTTAAGGTCTTTGCCGTCATCATAGTCAAGAATCTCAATTTTTGGCTGCATAGCTGGGCGCAGGCCTTCTTTTTCTAATGCTTCACCAGATGTGGTTTCGACCACTTTTTCTAAAACTTCTCCCATGACGTTTTTGCCATAGTTGCGCTTAAGAATATCCATAGGTATTTTGCCGGGGCGGAAGCCAGGCATTTTTACTGTTTTGCCAATTTCATTGAGTCGTGTCTCAATTTGGGTTGCAATAGTTTGGGCTGGAACAGTGATGTTATATTCGTGTTTTAGGTTTTCAGAGCGAATTTGTTCAACTTGCATGGGTGTCTTCCATTTTATAATCGTTGCGTTGTCTGTGTCTTAATAGTGCGTATTACTATTATTCCTGACCTGTTAACAGGCTTTTTGCTGCCATATGGGTGCTACGCCCACTAATAAATAGGCTGCATGAACTTTGTTGCTGTGGTGCGGGCGGAGGGACTTGAACCCCCACACCTTGCGGTACCAGAACCTAAATCTGGCGCGTCTACCAATTTCGCCACGCCCGCACACTGCTACATATAAATTATGCAGGGCGACACACTAGACAGGGCTTAGGAAAAAAGCAATGGGTTTTTTAATGAAAAATGCATCTTAATCATCATTTTTTATAATATGGCGTAAAATTATAGATAAATCATGGGTGTCATGTGCTGATAATTATCATGCTTTATTGATAGTTATCCATCCTTATGGAGGTAAAAGCCTAGAGGGTAGGGTAGAGAAAAAAGAGAGATTATTTGTAATGGTACCATAGTTTTTGAAGTATACAGTTCATAATTTGTCATGTATGTTTGCAATAATTTATGGCGGGGAGAGACGTCGCCATAAAAGTGTCATCATAACGCCATAAAAGTGGAGTAATATGGTAAGTAGATGAATTAAGGTAGTGATAATTAAGGGAGATGTTATGAAGTCAGAAAAAGCAGTTGTTGCATTATCAGCGCTTGCACAGGAATCTAGGTTGGCAGTATTTAGATTATTGCTAGAAGAAGGTGGTGGTGTTTCTGCGGGTGATATTGCAGAAAAACTTGGCGTTCCAGCAACAACAATGTCCTTTCATTTGTCACAACTGAAGAATTCAGGTCTTATAACTTCTGAAAAGAAGGGAAGGCAGATTATTTATTCTGCCAATAAGAAGAAGGTAAAAAAATTAGCTGGATTTATATCTGGAAAAGATATAGCGGAGCCTTCTGTCGATGCTAAATATCAGTTGTAGAGCTAGATTAAGATAATATCTGCTTCAGTCAGTTGGGCGGCACTGCCTGGGATTTCAATGGAAACGCCATTAATGATAACGGTGCTTCCACCTGTTCCGACCTGTATACTATTGCCATTACCGGTATCTAATACTCCATTATTATTGATGGATGCAAGAACTTGAGCTGAGCTGGTAAAAAAGCTATTGGAAAGGACTAAAACATCCTCTCCTGTTGTGAAGTCGGTAATTACATCCTGCCCGCCATTGCTGGCATTAAAGTTGAAGCTATCTCGTCCCTCATTACCGGTTAGCATATCATTGCCGAGGTCTCCATAAAGGAAATCATCCCCTAACTCTCCGCGTAAAGTGTCATTGTCCTTTCCTCCTCGGACGGTGTCATTACCATTTCCGCCTTCGCTAAGGTCATCACCCATATTGCCATTTAGAAAGTCATCACCATTATTGCTTTGGAGTTGGTCATTGTCCTTGCCGCCGCGTAGAGTATCATTTCCTTCTCCGCCTAAAATGCTATCAAGTCCTTTATTTCCATTAATCCAATCATTGCCTGCATTACCATGGATGGAGTCGTTGCCGTCTAAGGCGCGTATTTTATTATGTAAATGATTGCCTAAAATAACATCGCTGCCACTGCCGCCATTTGCATTTTCAATATTAGCTCCATAAGCAATCCAAAATGCTGTTTGTCCAATCAGGCTAGGTGTTTCTCCATCTGCCTCTAATAGGTTGATGGTCACATTTGTTGTGTGTGGAGTTGCGTCTATTGTATCTATGCCGTCACCATCCCAAATGGTGAACGTTCTGGCGCTTCCATCAAAAGTATATGTATCATCACCTGCTTTATAATTATGGTTTGCGCCATAAAGATATTGCATCGCTGCAATATCAACAAATTGAGGGCCTTCAGGGTCGCCATAGGCTTGTGTATATGGGCCATATGCATCGGCATAACTTACCATGATGGAATAATCCATTGTTTGCTGTTCTACAGGCAATGGTCCAGAAAAGGGGCTGATTAACTGGTCGGGGTGAACTAACCCCATGGTATGTCCTATTTCATGGAGCAATGTGCTATGCCCAAGCCCAGCAGTGTCGTACGCATTATCTCCAATATGAGGTGACATGCTTATGATGGAATAACCAATGCGTTCATCGAGGTAAAAATTCTCACTGATTCCTAACAAATTATCATCTTCAAAAACCTGTCTTTGGAACAGAATATTTTCTTCATCAACAATAGTTGTTTCGTGAAAAGTTACATTGGCGATTTCACTCCAAACACGTAGAGTATCATAGATAGCAGCTTCATATGCTTGGTTTGCTGTATCAATACGATACACTAAATTAACTGGAGTTATGGTAAAGCCAGTCCATGTGTTGCCGCTAATCGTGGGCAGTATATAATTTTCTACAGGGCTGAAATCTGCCGTCATTTTATCTCACATATCATGTAGGGAATTAGTTATATTGTACATCACATAGGTTATTTATACACTAAAACGGTGCAAAAATGCAACCCTTTCTAAAGTCAGTGATAGGGGAGTTGTTATTGTGTGTTTCTTATATAAACAGTGGTTTGGAAGGCATCACGGAAAAAATTCTCTGTTGCAGTAAAGTCAAAATTACCAACGTTATAAGACGGCTTGGTAAATGTGCGCGGGGCATTTAGTACAATTGGGCTGTGTAATATCATGCTTAAATCGATTGTTTTAGGTCGTCCAGTTAAGGTGAAGGAACTAATTTCAGCTTGAAAATCATCAACATAATCTACAACTAACGCATCATTAACTGTATTGGTCCAGCTTACACCGTTCCATTGGTCAATATCCATAAATAGAGCATTGCGAACAGGAGCTGTACGAGGCATTACGAAGAATGTAACTTGTTCCCGTGCTGTGCCGTCGGATAGGTCGTATGTTATGCGTAGCTGGTCGCAACAAGCATTATTGCTGTCGGTAATAACAATAGGATCGGCAATACTGCTAAAAACAGGGTCTAAATTGCTATCCATGGCAATAAGGCCGGCAGATCGGGTATGGCGTTCAAGTAAATGTAGTGTCGGTAATGCGCTTTCTTGTATTTGGCTTCTCGCAGCTAAGAGGCTATGTTGGTGTGCAATGACAAAATATGAAGAATAAGCTGCGCCTAACACAACAGTGCCAACAACCATTGCAAGAAGTAGCTCTACTAACGAGTATCCATTTCTCTTTATTGTTACTGAATTGCTTTGGCTAGCTTCCATATGACCTCCGCATTACAATCGTAATAGCCCCATTCTCAGCTTCTAACTCAACGGTTACAAGGTGATTTCCATCAACTTGAGTATCAACTGTAATTTGGCGTAAGTCATTATCTTGTGCAATGCCTGTTTCCGCAGCTAATCGCTCGCACCATTCCTCTTTTCTGATTTCCCAAGTGTCACTTCCTGCTGCTGCCACACATGTTTTTAAATCCATAGTGTATAAGGCGATATTAACACGGTCACTGTCAATAATATCTAGTATTTGATTGGCCTGTAACTGTAATTTTTGTCGTATTACAGATGTGTGCATAGAGTTTATTGCCACGCTGCTAAGGCCGTAAATTCCTACAAATCCTAGTCCAACTATCATGGCTGCAACTAAACCCTCAATAAGTGTAAACCCTCCTTGGTGGGTGGATTGGAGGTGAGGGGGGATATTAGATTTTCTAGCCCTTTTCTGTTTAAGGCGATGTAACATCAATGGCTCCCGTGGCTAAGATAATAGTTAGATTAACCGGATTTATATCAGTTGTTCCGCCTTTTTGTTGCAATGTAAATGTTCCTCCAGATGCTCCTCCATCACGATAAAAACAGATATGGGTGTTAACGGCTGTGCCAATAAGTTCATGTGCATCATTGATAGACATAGTAAATGATTTTTCTGATACCCAAGTTCCACTGTCATTGCATGTTGTAACGGGAAGGGCTGCTGTAAATGTATTTATGGTGTAAACATCACCAACTTGCGTTAAGTTCATGCGGGTGGTGGTGTTACGCATGGATGAAAGCATACGTAATTGTGATAATTCTTGTGCTAAAAGCTGATGGCTGTTGCTAAAGTCTTTTTTAGCCTGCCAGCGATCGAACGCTGGCCCCGCTAACGTTAGAAGGGCGGCTAACACTGCAACTACGAGGATCAGCTCAAGCAGCGTGAATCCCATCTGCATCTGTGTCTTCATTAACTACCCCCTGGGCAACAAGTTGGCGCACTGATTCTTCCATTGTAATCATACCAAGTGCTTTACCTGTTTGCATGGCTTGCGTAATTTGGAATACTTTATTTTCACGAATTAAATTAGCGATAGCAGGGTTATTTACCATGATTTCAAAGGCTGCTGCTCGCCCTGGTCCATCGCTGCGTTTTAATAATTGTTGGGTAACAACAAGCCGAAGTGATTGTGATAATTGTGATCTAGCCTGCGCTTGTTGTTGAGGAGGGAATACGTCTAAAATACGGTTAATTGAATTGGGTGCACCGTTTGTATGTAGGGTTCCAAAGACTAAGTGACCAGTTTCTGCAGCCGTTAATGCAAGGGAAATAGTTTCTAAGTCTCGCATCTCACCCACTAAAATAACATCAGGATCTTCCCGTAACATGGCTTTTAAGGCGCTTGAAAAAGATATAGCATCACGTCCAACTTCGCGTTGGGAGACAAGGCAGCTTTTACTTTGATGTACAAATTCAATAGGGTCTTCAACAGTAATAATGTTTTCATGACGCTCTTGATTGATACGGTCAATTAGAGCAGCAAGGGTGGTAGATTTACCGGATCCAGTTGGACCTGTAACAAGGACCAATCCGTTACGCTCATTGGCTACGTTTAAAATTACATCAGGAAGACCAAGCGTGCCCGCATCAGGGATTACCGTTTCAATCTTACGCATTACAACGGCTGGACCATTACTGGTGTTATACACATTAACCCGAAAGCGTAAATCTTCATGAGCAATGGCCATATCAAGGTCTTTTTGGCGTTGGTAATGATCCATCTGTTCATCATTTGTGATTTCTTTAACAAATGCTTCAATAGTCTCAGATTCAATAAAGTCATCTGGAAATGTTTGAATTACGCCATGAACACGGATTGCAAAGGGTTCTCCTGGGTGGATATGTAAATCCGATAAGTCATGAGTGCGGGCATAGTTAACAATCTTTTCAATCATATTCATGCGCTAATTCCTTTCCATAATAACTAGCCTATAAAAAACTTATTGTAACATCTGCGGCATAAGGGGAGAACTGTAATGATGATTCACCCCCTGTGGCCTACTATAATTTATGATTTAGTCACTCTCGCGCCATGACTCTACCTTGACCACTCCTGTAGTAATGCTAACAGGGTCGCCAATAATTAAGTTACCTTGTTTTACAAAGCCTTCAGGTAGAACACCTACTGCTTCTGTATCGCTACTAATACCTATATATACTTTATTTTTATATACGATTACTTCTGTAGGCATTCCTTCTCCTAAAGAGGTTGTACGAAGGCTGCTTCCGCAAGAAAACTCAAGCTCGGTTAGTGATCCATTTCCTGAGCTACATAAACTACTGCTATTTGGTGTGTAGCGTGGAAGGAAAACGGTACTGTTTTTAACGGTTACACGTCCTGAAATGCGTTCATTAGCATCAAGGTCGAAGAACCATCCATAATCATTACTTACCGGACATTCTGCTGCTGAGGATGCGTTATGCATTGCAGCAGTGGTAAAGGTGCTTCCTAGAGTTCCTAGATTTGGAAATAAGCTATCAAACACCCCATAAGCACGATTCTCTATATCAGGTGATAATCTACCAACGCGTTGCATATCTCCAGTGCCGTAAAATTGCGCTAACGTACCATCAGGTAAAATAGACGACGTTGTTTCATGGTATGATAACCGGTCATTATCTAATGTTGCAGCAGCGTTGAATACGCGTTCTATATCATACTGAACTCCGCCATCTGTGAGGTTTACTTTCCATAAGTTTCCTTCTAGATCGGCAAAATAGAGTAGAGCACCTCCAGCAGTAAATAATGTAGTTGAATCAGCGCTGATAGCTGTTAGGCGTGGCGGAACAGCATTTACAATCATATTGCTTCCATCACCATCAGGAATGATAAGATCTTTTAAAATTCGACCACCATCTTCCATATCTAATACATATAAGCGTGATCCATAACTATTATTAATTGCGCCATTAAACCCTCCGCCAAGTAAGGCTACCCAGCGCCATGTTCCTTCAATAGGTAGACGCATAATTAGAGGAGTAGACCATGCTTCACCAAGGCCAGAGAAATTGCGGTGGTTTGGCGCAGTTCCGCTGCTATAACTACTCATGACTCCAGCATCATTCCAATAGCGTACTGTATCTGTAAGGGAGTTATAATCAAACGTAAACAAATGCTTTGGGTCATCAGAATTTGTAATATCCAGTGCAAAATAAGAATGACCACCTTGACGCAACCCTGCCATTAAAACGGTTTTCCAACTGCCATCAAAATATACATCTTTTACAACAGGTGACCCATCAACGCCATAGATAGAAAGGCTTTTTCCTGATTCTGGTGATATGACATTACGCAGTCCTGGCAACATAGATGGAGGAACAAATGCCCATCTTTCTTCGCCAGTTGTGGAATCAAAAGCATGAAGCATGCCTGAATTTGACCCAACATATACAATTTCAGGTCGGTTGCTGCAGGCAATGCCACAGGCGTTACCTGATTTAAAGGTTTTATAGCCATTTGTAGCGCGATACCAAGCCTCACTTTTGTTATTTGCAGCATCGGAGGTATATGCGCTTGGAGGACCAACCACCACTGCACGAGAATGGTAAATATCTGCCATTTTCCAACGCTCACCTGTTAATAGGGTGTCGTTTTCATCATCTTGTCCGGATGGAAACTCATTATAAGAGTCTTTACCGCGGGTAAATTCAATTAAATCAGTCAGTTGTTGGTCTGTAAATATTAAGCCACTATCCTGCTCTAATGGCAAGCGTAGTCGATCTAGGTTAGTGGTGGTAAAATTATTAAGACCAAGGGGGAGGCCTTCAGTAACAGTCCATATTTTACGGTTATCTGCGGGAGTCATATTGAGTTTATCGCCAGCATCCCACAAAGTTGCCCCTAATAGTCCTGTGTTGGTTAAGGCATATTTTGTAAATCTACCTTTCCATTGGTGATCTTTTTTATAGGTAAACGTAGATTGCAAAATAGAGTCTTCGCTAGCTACACCAGGGATAATGGTTGGTGTGCTGAAGGTTAGCTGTGATGAGATAATTTGTCGGATATAGTTAGATAATACATCCAGTAAATTTTGCTCGTTATCTGCAAATAAAGGAGAATCAGGCCATGTTCCGCCTTTCTGTGAAAGTGAGGTATAATTCTCATTACCTGTTGTTTGGAAGCCAACAGTGAAGGTTTGAATGTCATAGTTTAGATTTAGGTCCTCTGCTGTAGCTGATGCGGTGTTATCTACCCAGAAGCCATCGCTGAGGACAATAAGAATATTCTGCTGACAAGGCGCACTATGGTTCATGGGGGAATCAGGCCCAAGGAAATAATCTTTGGCTAGGTCCATTGCATAATCTAGATACGTTCCACCGCTTGCAGTTAAATCATCTACTTGATTGAATATATCCGCTGCTCCGGTGTCAGATATATTTACTTCCATTTGTGGCGAGCTGCTCCATTGCATCATACCAAAATTGGCGCCACTAGTTAAGTTACTGTCTGATACAATGGCTTTCACAACGCTTTGTACGACTTGCAGTCTTGTTTTTGGGGCCTTGATACCAGGCGGAATTGTGCCATCTGGTGTTTGAATGCGGTGGTTATAAAAATCGGCAACTAGCAGTTCACCAGTAGCAGGATTTTTACCAATGCCCATGGGGTTTTTGAACTGTCCAATAAGTGCGCCATAACTACCATAACTATTAAGTTGTGTTCCGGTGGTGTTATATTCACGTATACGATCATTACTATAATCAGAAACATAAATATTGCCGTTATCAGCGATCTCAATGCCTCGTGGAGAGTAGCTAACATCCCACTCACGTTGCAGAACGCCGTTGGTGTTATACACTTCGACATCTCTGCTAGATGAATTTGTTACATAGACCTCACCTAGGGCGTTATTGATGGCAATATAGCGTCCGCCAGAGTTATTCCAAGTATCTAGCTTAACGCCAGAAGGACTCCATTTTTCTACTCTACGATCTCCATTTACAACGTAAACATTATTGCTACTGTCTGTTTCAACGCCATAAGCATAGCTTCCATTGACAGTGAATTTTGAAATAAAGTTACCATCAGTATCAAATTTTTGTACACGCTCATTACGGAAGTCAGAGACATATATATTGTCGTTGCTATCTATTGCAATGGAGTAAATATAGCGGAATTTACCATTTTCTTTGCTGCTAGTATAACCACCAAATTGAAATAAGAAATTTCCTTCGCTATCATATTTGGCAACATAATCGTAATATTTAGCAATATACATATTTCCAGAAGAATCAAATGCAACATCAACGGGATAATATACGCTATCATCAGTAACATAATTTCTCATACTACCGGAAGTATCAAGCATAAGTAAGATATTGGCAGGCACATCAGAAACGCCGGTTCCCGGCGGGGGGGATTTGGCTTCTAGAGGTGTTGTGGTGCATAGAGTGCCTGCCAAAGCTAGAACAGCCATTGCCGTAATTTTTTGCCATGTGAATGAACGCAGGGAAGCAAATGTTATATTATGTACTATTCTGTTATATAGGGTGTACGGGTTCATAACGCTTCTCCTTCATTGTCATCAATGACAGGGTTTTCTTCCTGCTCATAAGCCTGTTGCATCAGGCGAGAGTGTTTAGTGGAGCTAATAGAGATAGTTTCAGTTAATTGCTCAATGATATCACTGCTGGTAGGTGAGGTGAGGTGGCCACGTAGGCTATAAGTAACCGCCATAACATCATTTTTCCACACATTGCTGAAGTCACCATTGTCTGGTCTGCCGCTATTTGGAGTAGTGTGTGTGGAGCCAAGCTGTGTTGTTGTTAGCTCAAGTAAAGTATTGTGACTATTGGGGATAACAATAGTCATTCTGACTAATATATTAGATATAAACTCAAACTTGGCTCTAGAATTTCCAGGTAACTTATCGCAAAAGTCACTGCCGCGTGCTAATATTTCTATACGTTCTAATTGGCTAGCGTTGGGTTTTTCATCTACAGGTAATTGATAATGCACACTTACCTCATTAAGTGTTTTTCCAAGAGGGATATCCTTAATATTGCAGGCAAGGGTATTTGTGCTGGCTAATACGGCCGAGCTGGTAAGGATAAAAATAACCATCAGACGCAACATTGCAACTAAGTCTAGATGCAGGAATCTTAGGCTGTTATAAAACTGCTTAATCTGTTGTACCATGTTACTTCTCCTTGGTTGTTGCTTGCTGTATTAATAGGTTACAGAAACCAACGAAATAATCTGTTTTGTTGCGCCATCTGGCCCTATGCCGCTAGCATCAACTTGATAAAAATATTTGGGCGACATATCCGATCCTGTGCCATATCCCGCGTTATCTCCAATTACTTCTCCAGTACCTTCAGAGGTGCCGGGCATTGATTTGCTTATCAGTTCTGTAATAGTGCATGAGTAGCTATAACCATTCATGCGCGTTACAACATCTGATGATTCTCCGCCAACTAACCAGTGGTCTAACGTTGGTTGGCTAATAGTATGTGGGGTTAGGTCCGTTGGTCTGGTGGTGGCAGAAAGCCACTTCACAGCATCACGAATGCATGATTCTGTAACATGAAAAACCGACGAATTAACACTTTTATATGTCGCTATTTTACTTTCTTTCATAGATGCCTGAACAAGCCCAATTGCTAGTAAGTTCATGACAAGTAAAATAAGCAGTGCAGAAAACAGAATATTTCCCTGTTCACCATGTGCTAATTCTTGCGTATGTTCTGTGTGCAGTGGCATTGCTTCCCCCAATGGTCTGCGACCTGATAGCTGGGGTCTTTGCGCGTCGGCCTAAAAATTGACACTGTTATTATGGTCGATGGTAAAGACCCGGCTACCTGTTTTTTCTTCCGCCCGTGCGGTAAAATCAAAAGCCGTGGTTTGCAATATGCAGTAACGGAATCCATCATCAGTTAGCACCTGCTTCCCTCCAAACAGAGTGGTATTAATGGTGGTCCATGCATCAGTGCAGCTAGCTCCAGTACTGTAATATTGACTATTATCTACCCGATATTCTTGCTGCTGTAGGTAGACAGAGCGTAGGTTATTATGAACGGTATTTACAGTGGCAGTATCTACATACCCCCGATACATCGGAATGCCAATGGCTGCTAATATACCTAGTAAGGCAACAACAACCAATAGCTCAATGAGTGTAAACCCCCGCATCATATACCTGCTTTTATCAGCAAATTAATAAAAAATTAGATAAAGAAAATAACGAATTAAGATGGAGTTGGGATGTTAGTATTGCCAACCCAACTCCATCTGAAAAATGTTATTCTTTGGTGATAGTGGCTGTTAATGGTCCGCCACCAGTCCAGTGAGATGTCACTGTGATAGATGCAGTAGCATCATCAACAAGATATGTGGTTCCATCTGCCGGAGTTCCCGGTACTGCGGCCACATCAAGTACAGCCATCACGCTGTTATCATATGGGTTTGTCCAGCCTTGTGCTGCGCCATATGTAGCAAATGCTGCAGAAATAACATCAATAGTTGCACTGCAGTTAGTTGCACCATCAATTACAGTGGTGGCACCCGCAGAACATTTTGCAAATTCACTAGCGATATATTTAGTAATAGTTGCATGTGTTGTTTTCACTGCATTTACTTTGGCTTGTGCCTGATACCCTTGATATTGTGGAATACCCACAGCAGCAAGAATACCTAGAATCGCGATTACAATTAGCAATTCAATCAGTGTAAAACCTGACGTATTATGTATATGTTTTTTATTTTTGGTTAACATGACAATTCCCCCTTCTATAAAAAATAGTCACCTATGTTTATCTTCTTACAAACACAACGAACTTAACTGTCTATATTCAAACAAGTTGTTCCTCTACAAACTTAATTGGAACATATAACAAGGCAATATGCAACAAAAAAATTAATAACTAACATGTTGAAATAAAGTAATAAACAGTAATAAAACTAGGTCTAAATTAGAAGAAATTTTAACTGGTTTTAATATAAAATTGTCGCTATTCTGCTTTATAGGCATAATTAGCCTAATATATAAAAGCAAAAGGATACTTGTAATGCCAGACTACGCGCTGATTTCCGTCTTATGTGGCGGTGCCGCAGGAGTGGTTCTTCACATGTTAAGTCAGTGGTGGTGTGCAGGGTGGCGAACCGACCCACCAGCATTCTGTAGTAAGCAGTTTAGGGTAAATATTGCCACATCAAAGCTACAGTTATGTCTATCAATTATTTTCACGATATCTATTTTTGGCCTTAGTTTATACCATTTTGGCTATAGTTTAGCTGGATGGACAGCAATTTTGTTCGGTTTCTTTCTCGTGGTGATGACTTTTGTTGATCTTGAGCATTTTATTTTACCAGACAGATTAACCAAGCCATTGATTGCACTGGGTCTTGGACAAGGAGCATTAGGAATTCATACTGATTTGCAAGCAGCAGCTATTGGTGCTGTGGCTGGGTATGGTTCGTTATGGCTAGTGAATACATTATTTCGGATAATTCGTAAAAAGCACGGTATGGGCGGTGGCGATTTTAAACTGTTTGCAGCTATTGGTGCATGGCAGGGGTGGGAAGCTTTGCCAGTGGTGATTATTATTGCTGCGGTTTCTGGAATAGTATTTGCAATAATTAGGGCTATTATTTTACGTGATAACCTTGCTAACCCATTCCCTTTTGGGCCAACATTGGCAATGGGAGGGTTTATAGGGCTATTTTATGGTCATGAGATATTGCATTGGTATGTAAGCTTACTAACGGTTTAGGTGCCCTAATACATACTGGATGTATTAATGGTGTGATATTTGATCAACCACCTCCAGACACGGTTTGTCCAATTTGGAAAATAGGCATATACATTGCGACAAGCATAAAGCCAATGGTTCCGCCCATAAATACAATCATTAACGGCTCAAGCATTTCAGTCAGACGGTCCACAACCATGTCGAACTCTTCTTCATAATAATTGGCAATAGAATTAAACATTTCGTCAATATTACCAGTTTCTTCACCTACGGCAATCATTTGAGAAAAGGTAGGTTCAAACAGATTGGGGTAAAGTTCATATAGGGTTGATAAGGGGCGTCCCTCGGCAACTCCTTGCTTGACGCTTTGCAAGGCTTCTTTGTAAAGTATGTTATTAATGGAGTTATGAATAATATCTAAGGCCTCTAATACAGACACACCGGCAGCAGATAAGTTGCCTTCAATCATTGCTATTTTAGCTAAGGTAGAACGACGAACAACATCCCGAACAATTGGTATACGCAGTAAATAGCCATGAAATTTTTTGCGCACATTATAGTTATTTTTAATGAGCATTTTGAGCACAATAAAACTGGCAATTAATATACCAATCATCACACCACCTTGTGCAGGGGCTCGCATAAATTCACTCATGGCAACAATAAGCTGAGTAGGGCCAGGTAAAGCGTTGCCAACAGAAGAGAACATCTGCTCAAATACAGGAACAACTTTAATTAACATAATTAATATAACTGATATAGCAACGAGCAAAAGAATGATGGGATACATCATTGCGCCTTTTACTTTTCGGCGTATTTTTTCTGATTTTTCAATATTTTGTGTCAGTCTTTGTAGAAAGAAAGTTAGTTTACCACTAGTTTCTCCAGAACGTAGTAGGTTGATATAGACAGTATCAAACACTTTAGGATGCTTGCTAAAGGCATCAGATAAGGTGTTTCCAGATTCTACGTCATTATAGATACGGCTAACCACTACTTTTAAATGTGGGTTATCAGTTTGATCTTCCAGCATTTTTAATGTTTTAAGAATAGGCAATCCAGCGGCAACCATAGTTCCTAATTTTTTTGTAAAAATCATAAGATTTTTGGGTTTTATTTTATTAGCTCTATAATTTTTAAGTAGTTTAACTGGTTTGGCTGCTTGAGGCTCCGGTGCTTTACTATGATTTTCTTTGTCCTCATCACCTCCTGTTTTATCCAGTTGTGTGATTGCTATCTTCATAGATCGTAATTGTTGTTTAGCTTCAGCAATATTCTTCGCTGTTAGTTCGCCTTCAGTTAGCTCGCCGTCTTGAATGCCTTTCCATGAAAATGTAGCCATAGCTTATTCTCTCTTGTTATTCTTCCCGTTACTAGCGGTAGGTAAGCGGTGCACTAGATCTAATCTAGCACCAAAATACGCTTATATTCATCTACTGTTATAATTCCTTCCTGTATTAACCGTCGTCCAGTGACTTGCATAGTTTGGAAATTTTCTTTTTCAGCAGCCTCTCTGATATCATTATCTGAACCTTCTTCTAAAATGATATGCCGAATGGGCTGGGTAACTGTTAATACTTCATGAATTGCGCGTCGCCCTTTTACTCCGGTGTTCATGCAGTGATCGCAACCGGTACTTTTGGTGCAGGTTAGTGTTTTAAGTTCATCTTCGGTAAATCCAATACCTAATAACTCTTCTTGGGTAACATCTTTATCGTCTGCTTGGCATTCTGGGCAGTTTTTACGAGCCAGTCTCTGGGCAATGACTAATGAAAGTGAAGAGGTTATCAGGTAGCTAGGGATGCCCATATTAATCAAGCGAGTTATAGTGCTGGGGGCATCGTTCGTATGTAATGTGCTAAGTACCAAATGCCCTGTAAGAGATGCTTTTATTGCAATATCACCTGTTTCTTTGTCGCGAATTTCTCCAACCATGATTACTTCGGGATCTTGTCGTAAAAATGAACGTAAAGCGGATGCAAATGTTAATCCAATATCGTCTCTAACATGTACTTGACCAACTCCACTTAAATCATATTCCACGGGGTCTTCAGCAGTAAGAATATTAATATCACTCTGATTTAATTCTTTTAGTACTCCGTATAGGGTTGTGGATTTACCCGACCCTGTAGGCCCTGTGACAAGAATCATGCCTTGAGGGGAATGAATAGCTTTACGTAACCGCTTAAGTGTTGCATCATCAAATCCAAGTTCATCTAAGGTGAAGTTGGCACTATCAGGATCTAAAATCCTCATAACAATGCGCTCACCATGCACTGTAGGAAGAACGGAAACACGGATATCGACTGTCTTATCGCCTATACTGTTAACGATTGCGCCATCTTGTGGTAGTCGTCTTTCGGATATATCAAGTGATGCCAATATTTTAAGGCGTGTAGAAACGGATGAGTAATTAAAATGTAAGAATTCAGAAAACTCGTCCATTTCCTTTAACACCCCGTCCATCCGGTAGCGTACGCGTGAGCGGTCTCTAAAAGTTTCAATATGAATATCACTGACACCAAGTGATATGGCTGTATTAAGAATACCTTCAACACAGTCAATAACGTCAGAACCACTTGCCGATGGTTTGATGGTGCGTGCAATAGGTTTTTGGGCTGGTGGTTTCTGCACTGACTCGGTTTTTGGAGGTGTTGCAGGGGAGCTTTCAGTAGGTGATGGGGTAGGTTTTTTTTCTGTTGTAGCACTCTCTACAGCATCAAGAACTGAAAGGGGGGCCACAAAAGTTTCTATATTTTTTCCTGTCATCATTCGTAATTCATTAACATATTGTAGACTGCCAGGGTCAGTAACTGCAACATGTAGCGTATCTCCATCTTCATGAAATGGAAGAACACGGTTTCTTGTAATAAAGTTGATAGATACTTTGTCTTGCACAGGACGATTGCTTATTTGGTCTTGGCTTATATGTGCAACAGAAAACCCAAATGCATCGGCAATGGCAGCAGCAATGCGTTCTTCATCTGTAGCACCGCTGCTGAGTAGGGCGGTAACAATGCCTTCATTAGAAGAAGAGGCTTGAGATGAAGCTTCTTCAAATATTGCAGCATTCACTACTTGATTATCACGCAGGAGGTCTGCCAGCATTCGGTCTGCGTCGGGTGGCAAACGGGCCATAATAATATATCCTTCTTAGAGCTTTATAGTTCTGAAGAGTAATTAAACTTTATCACTCTTCAGATATGTCTATTTCTATTCTTAAAATTTATAAATATGCACATGATTATTATAAAATACGTGGTGCAATGAAAACCATTAATTCACGGCGTGTGCTGTTTTTATTTTCTCTTTTAAAGAGCTTTCCAACGCCGGGAATATCACCTAATCCTGGTAATTTATCTGTAGCATCTGATTTGTTTTCATCATATATGCCACCAATAACAACAATGGAGCCATCACGAGAGATTAAGCTAGTACGGATTTCACTTTTACGAATAGGTGGTTCTGGTTGAGATGTATCCGCTGTATCTTTATTTACGGCTATATCCATCAGTAAATTACCATCTCCAATAACTGATGGTTTAACTGTTAACTTCAACCCAGCCTCTTTAAACTGAACTTGTGTTCCTTCTTGTGAAACTGTTGAGTAGGGGATTTCTACACCTTGAAAAATCAACGCTTCTTTATTATCCAGTGTAAAAATTTTAGGGTTTGAAATTACTTTAGTTAAGCCTTCTTTTTCCATTGCAGATAATTCAAGCTTTAGTGATGTAGTATCACCGATACCAGCGAGAAATCCAAGTCCACCAAATGCGTTGCTAAGTGGTAGCTCAGAAATTGCAGGGGTGGTGTTAGTGGAGTTAACACCGCTGCCTGATGCTGCAATACCTCCGCCTTCAACATTGGCAAGTTTGCTATCTGTTATGCTAAAATTATCACGGGCATTAAAGCCAAGCCTACTTCCTAGAGCATGTTGGAAGTCATCTGTAACCTCAACAATAAAAGCTTCGATAAAAATTTGTTTAGTGCGTGTATCAAGGCTTTCAATTAATTTTGATATCAGGTCCATATCATCTTTTCGTGCTTTTACAATAAGAATATTTTGACGTGGATTAATCGTAATTTCAGGGTTTGTGTTGCGTATTCCTGGTAAGGAAGCTCCCGCTCCTTGACGATTTAAAATACCTAACAGCATATCCCTAGTTTCTTGTGGATTTGTATAAAATAGCTTAAATATTTCAGTGTACATTGGTTCGCTAGCTTGCTTTAGAAGTAGAGCTTTCTGCATATTTTCTTGACGCTTTCTCTCGAAATCTTCGATACGCATAATGGTGTCCTGGTCATGAATGCGCACAATTCCAGAGGTGGTATCTACATGTTTGGCAAGTGTTTTCATTTGTAGAATTGAATCAAGCGCATTTACCCATGGCACGTTGTTAATGCGCGCTGTAACGGTAGTATCTACTTCATCAGAAACCAAAAAATTTAAGCCGGTTAATTCAGCCATCATGCTAGCTAATGTACGAATATCAAGATTTTCTATATGGAGATCAATAGGAAAAACCTCTGTATTATCCATCGCATCAAGGGCGTCATAATTGGGAGGGTTTTCTGTAATAACATGAGTGCGTGAGTCTTCGCGCAATGTGGCATCTTGACTGGTATCAATCAGTGGGCCAAATGCAGCCTCATCTTCTGCTCGTGGCTTTGCTTGCTCAATAAAAACCTTCTTATCAAACATATGATCTGGTTCAATCATTTGTGTTGTCATTTTAAGGTCCGGCTGTGCACAACTGCCAAGCGCGAACAATCCCCCTATTATGAGGATGCGTTTAACGAGATTCATGGATTTTCTCCACCGGATTATTAACAACTAATGTAACTAATGGTTCATTATCAACGGTTATAGTTAGGCCATCTTTGGTAATGGATGAGATGCGTCCACCTTCTTTTCCTAATAAATCACCTGGATGAACAATATGGGTGCGGGCATCTCTGGTTTGTACGACTGCAATTGAACGTTTTTGGGCGCTGATTAAGCCAATCAGTCGGTAAGATGATGCTGGGTGGGCTTGTAGTAATTTATCAGCTACAGTAGAAGATGAGGCCGTGCTAGCAGAAACTGGTGTGCTATCAGTTCCTGATGCTCCGCCAAACGGAACAAATGGATCGCGTTCTCCAGCGGCAATATTGGTGCTGGAGAGTGCTATAATAATCCCTCCAGCATATATGGCTAATCTTTGTTTTTGGCTATAACAATTAATTTTCATTATTTCCCCCTTCATGTAATGCAAGTCGAGCATCTGATTCTGCAATAAGTTTGCCTAATGATTCTGGCGCATGGCGCGCTAGCAATTCAAAAAATGGTTTTTTATCAATGGTGTAAGTCGTTACCTTCAGGTGTACAGATAAAATTCCTCCTGCATCTTCTTGTGGTGACTTAAGCGCTTCAGACTGAATAGTGAGTAGAGGACGTTTGGCAAGCAGGTCATGCTTAAATGCCATATAACTTGAAAAACGGCCGCGTAACTTAACATCAACAGAGGTTTGATCAATAGCACCTTTTTTATCATAAGGTTTGCTGCTGTTTTTGCGTATATTTGCAACGCTTAAGCCATGCACTAAGCCAAGTGTGCTAATTGCATCATATAAATCATCTAAATTCGATGAGTCATCAAATGCAGTTAAGGTTGCTCTATAATTTTCTGCATTTTCTCTAATGCGGCGTTCTAATGTGCGGCGTTGGTTATCTAACACCGCAATTTCACTTTCTTTATCACGAATGTCCGATATTTGAGTTTTTAGGCGGGCATTTTTTTCTAAATGTGGAATAGCATATCCAATAACATATCCGCCACCAGTAAGGGCTAGAATACATATAATAATAATTAATTTTTTGTATGTTTTCCAAAAATTTGAGTTTTTAGTCTTTTTAGATTTCTTAGGTTTTGGCGTTGATGAATTGTTACCATTTTCATCAGAATCAGGCGATTTTTTACGGGCACGAAATTCACGCCATATTTCACCAAGGTCTGCATTTAGGTCAATTCCCATTTACCCCTCCTGGGTCATAAAGTCTTGAGGTATAATGTCCAAGACTATCGGTATAAAAATCTAACTGACGTTTTTTGGTCAGTCATTAAGTTGTTACTATATTATTAAATCACATATCAACATGAATGCTTTTACAGGCCTTCCAGCAATGGAGCGTTCACGGTCTGCTTGCATTGTTTTTAGCGACACAGTGCCCAGCATATCATTCTGATTTAGGATGCGTATAAACTGTAAAATGCTATCATCAGATAGTGAATTGCCACTTACGGTAATGCCTGTTGCTCCATCAAAGCGTATTTCTTTTAGCCATACACCATAAGGTAGCGCAGCATGTATGGTCTCATAAGAGGTAAGTATTTTTTCCTGATTGGCAGGTAAGGAGCGGCGCATATCTTCTAGGCTTCCTAGCCGGTTTGCAGGGCCTTGTAAGCGAGATACTTCAGATTTTTTTGTGGAATGCTGTATTGATATAGTTGCAAGAGATTTTACTTCATTTGATAGCTTCTTGTGCTGTCCGTTTATCCAGAAGAAGGATGTAGCCATAAGGGATAATATTATGGTTGCAGCAATCCCAGTAATCAGCAGTGTTATAATATTATTGCGTCGGTCTTTTTTAACAATTTCTGCTTCTGGCAATAAGTTTACATTATTAGCACCAAGTATACCTTTTTGTGAGTCAAATGGGTCTAGCTGTCGCATAGCCAAGCCAATTGCGACTCCCCATTTTGCAGTTTCATGATTCTCTTCTGGAGCATTTTGACCAATTTGTAGCTGTTCCTTATATTCATCAGGGAATTGTACAGATTGTGTTATTTCATAGGGCTCAAGTTGATAGCAAGTTAACAAAACTCCAAGCTTACGTGCAATTGTTTTGGTATGAGGTGTAGATGATAATACGCGGATAATCGCGGTTTTATCCATCTTATGCATATTTTCATGTGTGGCGATAAATTGCTTAATTTGAGATGATAGACGCTTGATAAAGTCATGATCATCTAAGCGTTTTTCTAAATGGCGGGTGTCTTCAGCATTGAGGTATAATTCATACAGGAATGACTCTCCATTATCTAGCAAGTGTAGATAATGATCATGGGAGTCTAGTTTAAGATATGCAACAGATGTTTCTGGATCATCTAAACCACGGTACGCATGCATTGCGTTATAAAGTGCAAAGCTGCTAACATCAACTACTGCAGGGGTTAGGCCAGCATTAGTAACAATATCAGTGTATGTTTTAATGTCCTGTTTTTTAGCTGCAACAAATAGGACATCCATTTTGCTTTCATTATCTTCGCGCCGAACAATTTCATGGTAAATAGAGTAGTGGCATAAATCTTCGGAAAGCTGTACGAAATTCTCCCAGAATGCTCCAATGCTAATAGCATGATCTATTTGCTCATCTGTCATCTTAGGAAGGGTGAGGGTTTTTACAATGGCTCGTGATACAGGTAATGCAATAGCTGCATTACTATTTTTGAAATCATTCTCACTAATTAGTTTTTTTAGAGTATCAGAAAACAGACTCGACTTATTAGCAATGTCATATTCAGTAAGATTCTCCGGTAATGGAGACCTAGCTAACTTACGTATTTTCCAAGCACCGTCGCTAGAAGTATCATGGTGAAGTTCGCAGATATAAATAGCTTCTGGCGTAATATCAATACCAAGTACGCCGTCTGTGCCAAGGTGATATTTTTGTGCAAGATGACTAAGGCTGCTTTCCTGGTGATCAAATTTGACTACTTTTGGTGCAATATGAGTTTGTGTCTTATCAACATGTTTCTTTTTCTCAGATATGTCACCGCTTGGATTTGATTGATTTTTTTTATCTGAAATAGGGGTGTCAGTAGTTGGTTTGGCGGGCAGTTCAGCATTGCTTTCTGTTTCTGCTTTAGTGGCTTGACTTAAGCCGCTGGGTTGTTCATTGGTGGTTTGTGTTTGTTCAGATGCTATCTGCGTATCTGGGGTAGGCATAGTTGAAGGTGCGGCTGTTTGATGAGTGGTATCATCCGGTCCGCCTGCTGTTGCATCAAGGCTATCTGCCTTTAGTGTTGCAGTATCTCTATTATCCGTTCCATTATCTGAATTTGGATCCTGAGATTCGTTTTGCAAATCATTATTCATAATTCCTTCCCCGATCACACACTGTGCGACATATTGAAAGAATAACACAAAATAAAAATAATAAAAAGACTTCTAAGGTGTTGAAAAATAGTGGTTTAGATGGGTAATTAGGTAAAATTTGATATATATTGCCTGCATTCTAATTTTATTAAAGTATATCAGTATGTTGTGTCGTAATGTTGTGTTTGAGAGGTGGGAAGTGGCCGTTGTGTATTTTTTAAAAGGTTAACAAAAGATATTTAGTGCTAACCCCTGCAAAGTCTTATCAGATTTGATATAAGAGCGTTTTGTTGCTCAAGTGCAACGCTATGTAAATGTAGTAGTGGTATCTTTTTGGCAGGGAGGGGCTATTTATAGAGTTAAATTATTTACTCTGTGCCGCTGACTCTAGTGAGTTTAGGCGTGCGTGAAGGAGTATGCTACAAGGAATACTACCTAGATATGCCACACCAACAACAAGCAGTGTAATTAGTGGTTCGGAAATGGTAGCAATTACAAAAACTCCGCCTAATGCCATGAAAAAAGATGCAAAACGTCGTTGAATGCGGATGCGTTTGAAAGAAAATGTAGGAACACGACTCGCCATCAAAAGGGCAATTGTTGCAGCATAACCGCATAAAAAGTAAGGGTTTTCAATAAAGGTTATATATTGATATAGGGTAGGGTAATCATCTTTAACTACAAGGCTTATGATAATCGGTCCGAGGGCTAATAATGCTCCGGCTGGAGATGGTATTCCGGCAAAGAAGTGCTTGCTCCAGCTTGGTTTTGGTAGGTCACTTTCTAGTGTGGTGTTAAATCTAGCAAGGCGTATGGCAGTGCAAATGGCAAAAAACAACACCATTGCCCAGCCCATTCCCTTGGCTTCATGAGCGTGCCATAGGTAAAGCAAAAATACAGGAGCAACGCCAAAGCTAATAAAGTCAGCTAATGAATCTAGTTGTGCACCAAATTTACTTGAAGCGTCTAGTAAGCGTGCTACGCCACCATCAACGCCATCCAAGAAGGCAGCGATAACGAGTAAAATAACTGATAACATCCAGCGTTCATCAAGGCCATATCGAATGGCAGTAAGACCGGCGCAAATAGCCGACAGCGTAAGCATATTTGGCAATAACCGTATAAGATCTAGTGTGCCGCGTTGATTGCAGGATTCTTTATCTTGAGTGGTTTTGTTTTTCTGTTTACTCATTATCATTCCCTATAGCTGATAAGCAGCATAATGCCATATTACTATGGTTTATGCTATAGCGGATAAAAGGCTATATTTAATAGCGTTACCCTAGGCTTTAAGCTTAACGGCATGTCGCAGTGGTGGCTGGAGCAGAGCTATTTAAATCTGCTAGAATAGTTTCTCCACCAAGTGTTTTCTGGCCAATTGCAACAAGTGGGTTAACCCCTTCTGGTAGGTAGATATCGCATCTGCTGCCAAAGCGAATAAGGCCGTATCTTTCACCGGTTTGCATTTCTTGTCCTTCTTCAATAAAGCAAAGAATGCGACGCGCCACTAATCCAGCAATTTGTACAAAGATAATATCCTTACCTTCTTTGGTGGTTATAACTGCGCTATTGCGTTCGTTATGTATGCTGGCTTTATCTAGTGAAGCATTGAAAAATTTACCAGAATGATAATGAATTTTACTTACTGTTCCTGCAACAGGTGTACGGTTTACATGAACATTAAACACATTCAAGAAAATACTGATACGAGTTAATTCTTCAGTGCCCATATCAAGTTCAGGTGGCGGTGCTACTTTCTCAATCATTGACACTACACCATCGCCAGTGGCAACAATCAGCCCTTCTTGGTCAGGGATATAACGTTCTGGGTCGCGGAAGAAATATACGCACCAAGCAGTTAGGATCCACCCAATCCATCCCAAGGGTGCGGCGACAAAACCCAAGCCTAATGCAATAAGTGCAAAAATGATAATAAATGGGTGGCCTGCTTTATGGACGGGAACTAATACGGTATCCATTGCTTTCATGGTGCTGTTTTCTCCGACAGTTATAATTGATAGAAGTTATTAACGGAAAAATATTGATCTAGCTATAGTAAAAATGTCTGGATTGTAGATTTATCTCAGTGTGTGTAAGAAAAGCAAAGAATTTGGTACATGGGTTAAAGAAAAATTAACATTAAGGGGGTACAGTAAGGTTAATTGAGCAGTTCGTGGATAGAAAAAGTGGAAAATGGTAACAATAAGAATAAAGACTATAACAACCTACCTGCTGGGTTTATTCGTGATGTGTTACTAAAGCATGGTGGAGAATTTCCAGAGCCTTCTCCTCAAGTTATTGAATATCAACGACAAAAGTTAAATTATCCATCCCTAACAAAAGTAACAGAAGAGAGTCATCCGAAGGTGCTAAAAGCAGCAGATAGTGCTGCTAGAAAAGTTGGTATTCCCACTCCGTATATGTATATCGCAGGGTTAACAAATGAAAGTAATGCATCTATTCATTCTCAATATGGGCATATTACTGTTACAGCAAAAGAGGCTGCGTTACCTCAAAAAATGCTGGAGGGTGTGCTTTTGCACGAAATTGGTCATGGTTTCCAGCCAAGGGCAGAAAAAAGCATTAATTTACTAAGGGAAACAAGGCGTAATTTATTCAATGTCGAAATGGCAGGAGTCAATGCTATGTCGCTACCTGTTGGTGTGTTTGGAATGAATATGCTTTTATCAGATCAGGTGCAAGGAGAAGGTTTAAAATCTGAGGGTAATTTTATGCCTACAGGTGAGTCATATTTCTTAAAGAATATAGAACCAAGTTCTGGAGTAATGGGGCATAATGGTACAACTGCATTGACTTCATCGGCTGCTTCAGATGGAAGTTTATTCTCTCAGTTTTCTATGCCAGAATTAGGTTCGCCAGGCTTAAGTGATGCTAGTTTAGCAGTAGCATCATCATTATTGGCTGTAGCCATAGGTGCAAGAATATTAGGATTATTATCTGGTGTGGCGCAAAAGGCAGTGCAGCGGCATACTGAATTTAAGGCAGATGAGTTTGCAGCTAAAAAACATGGCAATACACAGGATGTAGTGGACTCATTGGAAAAATTAGAAAAACCTAAGGAAAAATTGTCATGGCTACAGCGTATAAATCGAACACACCCTTTACCAGAGGAACGTATATCGCATGTTAAGAGTTTGGATATAAAAGCCGAGGATGGAAATAAAGAAAAGGGACGATAAGTGGTGGTATCACGGCCTTAAATAGTTGTATCTTTTAACAGCTGTTCAATCGTAGGTAATCAGGAAATATAAAAGTGACACAACGCAAGACACAACAAGAGTGCAATCAACTTCCTGAAGGCTATCTTCGTGATATTCTATTGGAAAATGGTGGAGAGTTTCCAGAGCCATCCCTTGGAATGATCGAGTATCTCCGTCGAGAAGAAGGGCATTTGGCCTTAAGGAAGGCTACAGAAGACAACTATCCCAATGTAATAAATGCGGGTCAAAATGCGGCCAGAAATGCGGGGATACCTACCCCTCACATATATGTCGCAATTACAATGGGCGATGAAGGGGCGAACATCAATCCATGGGGTGGTCATATCACCGTAACAGAAGGCATTGCTAGGATGCCTCAAGAGCAGTTGGAGGTAGTTCTGCTGCATGAAATTGGTCATGGATTTCAAAAACAAAAAGAAAATAAAATGCACAGGCTTGGTTGTGCTGTTGGTATCTCTCATGAAATTAAAAAGCTTGGTATAGGGGGCGGAGTTCTAACTAGTGCGATAGGGGTGGCTAATGGTGCGCTTATGGCTAAGGATGGCTGGACTCCACAAAGTAACGCGACAGCAGTAAATAATACGTTGCCTCAGTCACCGGTGGGAGAGACAACAACTGCGCTTACACCTCTTATTAGTCAAAATAGTAATATGGCTCCAGATATGCTTTTAGAACAATCTGGTTCAGTTGCTGTTGGGGAGGCTAGTTTTATGGTAGCAATGGCATTATTTGCAGCCGCAGCGGTGGGGCAGATATGTCAAGTGACTAGTAGTGCAGCATATAAATCTGCGCAAAGGGAAGCAGAATTTGAAGCTGATGCGTTTGCAGCTAAAGCCCATAACAACATAGATGATGTGGTCAAGGCATTAGAGACGTTGGAACAGCCAGAAGGTAAACAATCATGGCTCGAACGGATGGCAGATACACATCCGTTGCCCAGCGAAAGGATTACACATGTGAAGCAAGTTGTCGAGCAGTTGGATAAAGTAGGGGGCGGTAGTAAGGGGCGGTAGTAAGGGGCGGTAGTAGGGGGCGTTAGTGCAATAAGGGCTGGTAGTGGAGAAAATTTTCAAAGAAGAACTAGCAATAATATCATCTATATGAAGCGATGCTATTGGGGTGCTTGTTCAGTTTTATCCTTAAATTCACATAAGTCATAAACAGGGCAGCGGTTACACAAAGGTTTGCGTGCTTTGCATACATAGCGGCCATGCAAAATAAGCCAGTGATGCGCATGGCGTAACCAAGGCATAGGGATAATAGAAGAGAGTATTTTCTCAGTTTCGTCAGGTGTTTTAGTGTGACAAAGTCCTATCCGGTTGCTAACACGAAAAACATGAGTGTCCACTGCAATGGTTGGTTCACCAAACGCACAATTTAGTATTACGGCAGCAGTTTTTTTTCCTACACCAGGTAATGATTCAAGTGCCTTTCTGTTATGTGGAACTTCGCCATTATGTTGCTTAACCAATAACTCGCTAAGGCCAATAACATGTTTAGCCTTGCTATTAAATAGTCCAATAGTTTTTATGTATTTCTTTAGTCCTTCTTCCCCCAGCTCTATCATTTTTTGAGGGGTATCAACGGCTTTGAATAAAGCGCGGGTTGCTTTATTAACGCCAACGTCTGTGGCTTGAGCCGATAATGCAACAGCAACTAGGAGCGTGTAATTATTTACGTATTCTAACTCCGTTTGTGGTTCTGGATTATCAGATTCAAACCTTGTGAATAGTTCTATTATTTGATCTTTATGCATAATGTGCATGTATCATAACTAATAAAATCTGTCAAAACGTGATGGAATAATTTCCCCCTTCCGGAAATGAATATGGAGGCATAACTTAAATATATAGACGCCTTAAGATTTAGGGCCGGTATTTCAAAAACGATATTTTATATGAGGGGAGTTATGACAGCAGTAAACCATTATCCATCTACTTTATCAGTAGTGACTACTACGATTGCCAGTGGACAAACCGTTAGTGATGCTATCAATCTATCAGGGACAACTGTGGTTGGTATCTCTTTTCCTGCTGCATTAACATCTACATCTATTAGTTTTCAATCTGCCACAGCAGAAGGAGGACTATATCAGCCGGTGATGGATGAGAGTGGAGCAAATGTAAGCTATATTGCAGAGCAAGGTAAGTATTTAACAATTCATCCTGCCGTATTAACAGGAGTACGATTCTTGAAAATAGTAGCAGGAACTGTTGAGGCATCTTCGCGATCATTGGATTTGGTAGCAAAGCCATTGTAATTACCGCATGGTGTAGCTCTAGCTATTAGATTGGCTTGTAAGGCGTATAACATATTGCTTGCAGCGCATATAGATTGCTTCTTTTAAAAGATAGGTTGAGTGATACAGCAGTATAAAACAAGGCGTAGTACATTTTGATGTTCTGTGCCTTGTTTTTTATTGCGATATTTCTACATCTAATGCGTGACAAATATACTATGTCTCTGTACAAAAGAGTAGGTAACAGTGACAGTGATCGCTGATCTATAAAAATGATAGAAAAGGTAGGAGTGATATGAAACGTTTGGCAGTATGGCTAATGGCCGTGGTAATGTTTCCAGGAGTAGTAGCTGCAGCGGATATAGCAGCACCAGAAGATGTGGCAGCAGCGCCAGCGGATGCCGTTGTAACAGAAACAGGTTTGGCTAGCAAAATATTGCAAGCTGGAACTGGTACAAAAAACCCTTCAACAACCAGTAAAGTAGAAGTTCATTATACAGGATGGACTACTGATGGTAAAATGTTTGATAGTTCTGTAGTGCGTGGTAAGTCGATTACCTTTGGTCTAAATCAAGTTATTGCAGGATGGACTGAAGGCGTGCAGTTGATGGTTGAAGGTGAGAAGCGTCGTTTATGGATCCCTCAGGATTTAGCCTATAAGGGCCGTCCTGGTGCACCAGCAGGTATGTTAGTATTTGATGTTGAGTTAATCAAAATCAAATAAGATTATTGTTGTCATATGAATAATATTCTTACGGCAAAAATATCATTAAAAGGAGGCTATATGCCTCCTTTTTTATGTGCTAGGGGTTGCAGTATTGGTGGTGGCTGATATAACCAATGTGCATTGACAACATAGTGATGTCAGTACAAAAAAATGTAACAGTTGAGGGTGCTATGGGGAATAATATAGTGAAGTTTAACAGATTAAAATCATGCCTAAATACTACGGCAGCTATTATTGTGCTAGGCGGAGGATTCTTTGCCTCGTCAGTTATGGCTTCACCTCGTGTTCTGACAACCCTTGGCGGAATTGAAGTTATAATACCCAATAGCAATGATTGGTGTAAGGATACGGTAGCATTAACGCTTTCAAGTGCAAATCCTGCAGATTTCAAAGGAGATATAGTGAATGTGCGAAGTATTATGGCAGCATTGCCAATGATACTGCAGTTTGAGTGTTCAAAGGCTAAGTCACTTGTTATAGAAGGTAAAGTTGACCAAAAAACAATGCTCACTGGGTTTGCTAATAAGAGTAATGGTTGGAAATTTGCAAAAATAGAAGCTGAATCTAAACCAACTGCAAAAAATACAGATATTGCTGTCAAAAAGCCTAAACCGGTTGTTAAAAAATCAGGCAATGATGCTCCTTTGCCAAAGGATAAATTAGATAATAAGAAACCAAAACCGGTATCCTTGGCAGATAATGAATTAATGCCACGTCCTGGTGGCAAGAATATGGTTCAGCCTGTTAAAAAAATTGTAGTTGACTTAGAGACTAAGAAAAAAATGGGCATGATTATGCCGCTTACTCAAAAAGTAACTCGTGAATCAAAAACCAAGCTATTAACCCAAGATCAGGTGCAAAATATAGAGTGGAATAAGGAAATTGGTTCACTTGTTGGAGATGAGCGGAAGTTGGTTCTCTATATGCGCGGTAAAACAGATGATGATGGAAAAATATTACAAGAGGCAGAAGCGGTTGCTAAATATATAGATAGCGGTAAAATAGCTCCAGAGAAATTATCAACAGGATTGCCACTATCTGCTTACATATTGTCAGAATTTTTTGATAATAAAAACTATAGTCGAGATATGCGTCAGTTTGTAAAGAAACATGCTTCATGGCTAGATTTCAACCAATATTTGTTAGATGGAAGCACGCCACTAATTCGGTGGTATCAGACCGTAGCAGAGGCTCCAACACGGTTGTTAGCAGAAGGTGCTAATGCTAATATGGCGCATGCAGTCCATGGTGCAACGCCATTGCATCAGTTGTTATATACTGGACGTAAATCGCCATTTAAAATGCCACGGAGTGGAGGGTATGTTTATTATGCCTTAGCTATACAACTCTTAGCTTATGGTGCGGATGTAAATGCGGTGCTAACGGATGATTGGAATAGAGAATATATTTCGCGTAAAGTCAAAAAATCGGCAAAGATAGCTCCTAAGGGAGCAACCCCACTAATGATTGCCATGATGAATAGGGATGGCGGGCCGCGTATTCTGGCACAATTATTGGTGGATAATGGTGCGGATGTAAATATGAAAGATGCTGAGGGCAACACAGCTCTAAATTATATTACATTGCCAAAACGAAATGTAGTTACGTTAGAGCAGGTTGTGGCGTTATTATCATATTTGGTAGAGAAAGGCGCTGATCCATTACATAAGGGTAGTGACGGTCAGAGTGTGGTCGATAAGCTATTGAAAATGTATAAGTGTGATCCTACTAAATTAGAAAACAGTCCAGGCCAGTCACTTAAGTCACTGTATGGCGATCGTTTTCCTGTAGCAGAGCGGCTTGATGAAATTCTGAAAATGGCAAAATAGCTAAGAGCAAATAGGCAGAAACAAAGGGCTGAAAACAAAAAATGTATCTTTGTTTCTGCTCTTGTTTCTGCTCTTGTTTCTGCTCCAGTTTCTGTACTAATTTTGTACTAACCAGTTTGTAACTAGGTCAGTTTGTTCTTTTTCCATCAGCATTGGAGCGTGACCGATATTGGCTAATGTATGTAGAGATACATTCTCTGCCTTTGCCATTTTCTGCGCCGTTTCTTCCTGTAGGAGGTCAGAATTCTCACCTCGCAACAATAATGTTGGGCAAGATATACTATTCCATTGTCGCCATATGTTAATATCAGGCATTTTTTTAAGGCGGCCAGAGGCGGTACGAAATGCATTAGCAATTGCCGGATCATAAGCGTAGCGATAGCCGCCATCTTTTTCTTCAGTAAAGCCATGCTTAAATAAATGCTCCCATTGCCATTCTTCATTAATGCCAAAGGTTGCCATATCACTTTTTAAGCATTTCATAGCGGTATCTTTATCAGGAAAAAGTTCATTTTTTCCAATATATGTTCCAATACGATTAAGTGATGCTTTGGGAATAAAAGCTCCTACGTCATTGAGCACTAACCGATTAATAACATGCGGAGCCGTTGCTTCCATTAGAATGCCAATAATACCCCCCATAGATGTTCCTACGAGGTCAATAGTTGAAATTTCTAAATGTACAAGCATGGTAAAAATATCAGATACATAAAGTGGATAGCCATACCATTTTGGTTGTGGTAGCCAAGGGCTTTTACCGCGCCCTGTAATGTCGGGGCAAATAACACGATAGCCGTTATTGGCTAGTTGGCATGCTAAGGTATCAAAGTCTCTACTGTTTCTAGTAAGGCCATGGATGCATAAAACAGTGCGCTTGGCATTCGGGTTTCCCCATTCCATATAATGCATATGATGAAATCCAGTTGCTTGCACCCGCAAACTTTTAATATTTGGGCAAGTTACTTGATGCAATGTAGGTTCCATAGATATAATCCCGTTATATGGTCTCATTAGTTAATGTCATAATATATATCAGGTCTTGTAACGGAATATATCTACATCATCAATGCTTGTTTTGATGATATGGCGGTTGGTGTGCTAAGTTAAATAGTGGGATTTGGATACCAGTCATTAGGTATTTCTTTCGTGGTAAAGCTTAACCCATCCAAGAGGTAATTAGCATGGTTTGGGAATTTATCTGATGGATGACGGAAAAAATAGGTGTTATCAGGTGATTGTCTAACGATGTCCCAAGTTGTAAGGGATTTGATGCCTGGTGCATAATAAACATCACTAGAAACTATATCATAACCTTCTGCAGTATATAGTTCGATACCACGTGTGTTGATTTGCTGTAGCGCAGCTTCTGCATCGCTTTGAGTTATAAATTCGCATATAAGCATTATATTATTCTCCATTTTTGTATTAGGTAATTTCGTACATGCTGTTTTTGCTCAGTTGAAAGCTCACTTGTAAAGATAAGTATTTCTTGGGTTTCTTGTATTATGGATGCTGCTCCATTAAAAATGGTGAGGTCTGCTCCTCCATTATGGATAGTACCAGGAGTAGTATCTGTTCCTTGCGGTGTGCCACTGGTTAGAAAGTTAATTTCTGTACCGCTATATTGTAACTCTAGCAAAGACGTGGTGCCATTATTGCGAGGGGTAGGGCCATCAATGATGCCATCAATTGTAGTGCCATTGCTGGATGTAAAAAGTCGTGATGCGCTAATTGTATCATTCATGCCGGTGAGGATGAATTCATAATTGCCACTACCAGACCATTTCCATAAAGCGTAGGAAAAATTTCCAGATCCAGCAATAAGGTTATGTACCATAAAGATGCTGCATTCATTGTAATTGAGTGTTGGGCTATCAGCGATAGTGAGCATGTCATTTGCAATGCTATGTATTGCTGGCATATAATTTTGTGAACTGGAGGAGGTAAACAGTGGTTGGTTGGCTCCTACAAGCTGTGTGGCGTGGTTGTTATTTCCACTTTTATCGGCCCATTGCGATATTAGATTACTACCATTTTTGGTAATGGTAGATAGGTCTGAGGCATCCAGCCATACTGCTAGATCAGGAAATTTTTTAGCATGAAAAGTCGATATATTATCAGTATCTAAAGATGAAAAAATTTGCCGCATTATGTTCTCCCCTGTTGGTATGGCTTTTAATACTATCCTATGTAAGGGAGAGGGCCGGAAGGGGATATTCTAATAAAAGCTACATTCATTTGCGCTTCGGGGGAGGTGGTATTCATTCCCCACGCGCTTTGCGCTTCGGGGGGAGGTATTTATTCCCCACGCGCTTTGCGCTTCGGGGGGAGGTATTTATTCCCCACGCGCTTTGCGCTTCGGGGGGTTAGCGAAGAGTAGGATTTTTCCAGCGCGCCCATGCGCAGCTATTATGGGTGCTTTCTGGCGCCATTTTTGTGCCTATAGTAATATGGTATGGTCCATTTAGAGGAGGGAAATTGCTTTGCCATGGGGTAGTGTCCTCTGCTGACACAATCGCTGAATCGCTAAATATTGTTTCTCCTGTATCGGCAGATTCAATGCTAAACATAAATTCAATGGGTAAAGACCCCGGGTTTGCAATAAATAATTCTGCAGAAAAAGAAGAATGGCCTGCAAGTAGAAAGTCACGGTAACGTACATGCGCTACGGGTTCATCTGGTGCGTTAGGGTGAATTTGCAGTTCACTCTCTCCGGTGTTGCTAAAACCCCAAGGTTGATCAATAATATTTACACGTTCAAGGCCTATACTATTGCGTTCTGGAAAAAATAAACATACAGGAGGCACAATATTGCCATCGGTTTTGATATGGGTTTCGTAACCGAATTTTTCCATCATTGGTGTGCATATCACTTGGAAAATTGATTTTTCTTCATCATTCCATCCAGTGTTATCTATATCAATATAGTTTTCATCTTGTGCCGCGCGGGTTTGTTGGAAACGCTTATGGCCTAAAGTGTAGGCAATATTTTCTTGTTGTTCATCAGATAGCTGCAGAAATTTTTTTAGTTCTTGTGCAATGCGTTCTGGATCTGTTGCCATATCGCGTTGATCAATTTCTATTACATTATCGGAAATTACATCTCTTATATCTAGCCAAGCTTCCATTGTTTCTGCCCAATGTATACAGAAATTTTTAAAGGGTGCTCCAATAAATTTACGTTGGCGGGACAATATATTCTCAATAGCCCGCCGCTTACAAAAAATAAACTTAGCATTTGGAAACATTTTTACCAAAAGTGGCGCTGTACGTATCATCGTGCTGCCTTCTGGTGTTTTATCTAGCCATATAGGGTAGGGATTATGCTGTGAAAATAACGCAGAAAATGTATTTGCAAGCGAGTTTATTACGTCCTCTTCAGGAAGATTGGCAATAAAATGGCGCTTCTCTTCTAAATATGCAGGAGAAATTCGGCCGTAATATTTTTCAATAGTGCATTGAAGAGCATAAAGCAATGGAGCAACATTGCCTTCATTAAAACCCGGAATATCTGCGCCAGTACGTAATGCTTCCATCATGGCTGTGGTTCCAGAGCGTACACACCCTATTATAAATACGGGAGTGGTTTCTGTGTTTGGTGTTATTGTAATCACTATATTAAGGCTCTCAGTTTATGCAAAAATAAAGTCTGTATTATCTAAAGCTACCACTCCGGTCAACTGAATTGCAAAACTACTGTTTATATCATTCAGAAATGTATGGCTTCCGTTGTCTGTTAGTCCCAGTATATTGCCGGTTCCTGTTCCAGACTGAACGCCTGTAAAGCCAAGTGATGATAGATCAATTATATCTTCACCATGTGTGAATTGGTGAATAATATCTTGAGCTGAGTCAGTTGAGTCTATTAAGTTGCTAAAAACAAATGTATCAGCATCCGTACCTCCTATAAGGATGTCTGCGCCGTACCCGCCATTAATGGTATCTGTTCCTGCAGCTCCAACGAGTGTATCATTGCCGTTAGCGCCATCGATATTATCGTCACCGCCGCGTCCAACAATGTAGTTATTATCCCCACTGCCTGTTAAAGTGTCACCAAAGTTACTGCCTCGTAAATTTTCAAAGTTAGAAATAACATCACCTGTTGCATCTCCTCCAGATGCAGTATTATTACCAATGTTAACATTTACGCCAGCCGTTGAGGTATGATACATCAATACATCTTCATTATCACCTCCATCAATAGTATCCGCTCCAGCGCGGCTAAGGACTCTATCATTGCCGGCTCCAGCATCTACTTGGTCATTTCCTCCCGCGTCAATTAAATCATTGCCGTTTCCGCCAAGAATGCGATCATTTCCTTGTTGTCCAAGTAAATAGTCATTACCATCTCCGCCATCCAATAAATCACGGGCATTACCTCCCCAAAGCGTGTCATCTCCAGCACTGCCAACAAGGTGATCTCCACCCCGTCCGCCATCGAGTATGTCATCTCCATCACGGCCTTCAATATAGTTATAGCCATCATCTCCAGTTAGGGTGTCATTATATGAGCTACCAAGAATATTCTCAAACCCTGTTATGGTATCGCCCTGTGCATCGCCGCCGGAAGTAGCGCTTGTTTTTAAGTTAACTGAAACACCATTTTGTGAGGCGTGATAGGATAATTTATCCAGCCCGGCTCCGCCATCCAGTACCACGCCACCAATCCGGCTGAGGACAAAATCATTGCCTGCACCAGCATCTACTATATCTCCTCCAGCAGCATCAATAACGTCATCTCCGTTGCCGCCATTTAGAGTGTTGTTACCAGCTCCTCCGCTTAAGGTATCGTTTCCTGCATTGCCTTCAATGCTATCATTACCGTTATTGCCGATTAACAAATTATTCATATCATTGCCGTTAATAACATCATCGCCGCTGCCACCAGTGGCATTTTCAATGTTGGCACCAAATGCGGTCCAGATATGAACATCATCAACACGGGTTACGTTGGCAAGTCCCTCACGAATATCTAGTGTGTTGTTACTGGTGGAAGCCGAAGCGTCATATGTATCATTGCCAGCTCCGTCCCATGTAGTTCCTACATAAATGCCAGAATATTTCCCGCTAGTTAGGTTATATATAGTGTCGCCAGAATTGTGGTTGGTGTTAACGCCGTAAATATGCTGTAAGGCCGCAATATCATAAATTTGTGGGGTATGAGGGGAATAGGGGTAGTCTCTGGTAGCTGTTGCGCCGCCAATGCTGGAATTGTTAGAGCTGTCATAAGACATTACAGTAGCATTTGCTGAGTCTTCATCCGCTGGTAAATTATCTGTACCACTAAACGGGTGTTTAAGGCCAACTGCGTGCAGTATTTCATGCAGTATAACATAATATGCAAAATCGCCTTGTGCAGGGGTGGACAGCGTATTGTCAATAGTTACGTCAGACCCTCTGAAATTATTGGGATAATAGGCCCATCCTGCTACGTTTTCAGGGAGGTCGGCTTGGCGTAGTACAATATCAGTGTTAGAGAAAGGAGATTCTGTATTAGTAAATGTGAGGTTTGTCACGTTCATTATTTCTTGAAAGGCAGCATCTGCCGCGGCGCGTTGACTAGTATTGAATAGCTCGTAATCTGTTGCATCACCATTACGTTGATTGCCATGAATTGAATCATATGTATAGGTAATGTTCAGGTCATTCCAGTAAGTTCCGCTGTCAAGTGCGTCAATATAATATGCTGCCATAGTGTGTTTAGTCCATTATTTAGGTTGTTTTTTTATCTCATGATGGTTGTATTACCTATACACCTTCCTGTTGTATCTGTTTATTGAAAGAATTCCTATAAAAAATTTATAAAAACAGTAGAAAATTTACTGCTTTATATGTTGCAATTTCGTAGTGTCGGTATATCCTCCCGATTATGCATAAATTTATGTATATTCTAAGGTTTAGGTAGAACAACTTATGACATCAACTACATCATCATCACCATCTAATTTGTCTCTACGTTTGGGAGATAAAGCTGTATTGATTCTGATTGATGCTAAGGATGAAATAGCTTCAGGTGCAAGTGTATGGTGGGATGATAAACATAAACCTGATCAGCAATTTTTACGCTTTGATACACCATCTTCTCCGCGATATCTTTTGTTATTGCAGGATAGAAAACTGCATAATAAAGAGGTTATTCCATCATTGCGGTTGGTAAGTGATGACAATAGTACGAATTTAGATGAATTACCTTTGGATGAAGAGGGAATTGATAAATTTGTTAGCTATTTTCAATCACTCCCTCAGCATCCTCGAGTAGAAATTTTTAGGTTTCTGACCACGCGTATATTATCTGTTTTTGATTTGTATCGTGAAGAACAATTCTGTAGGTTATTAAGTGCTTTGCGGAATGCTTTGCCAGAGATGAAGCTAACGCGTGAGTATAGTTGCTGGTTAACGCCTCATATACTATATGTTGAGGGGGTAGTGGGAAATGATTGGCCCGACGTTGCGCCAACATTATTGGTCACAACACAAAAACGGGTGATGAGTACGCGTGCTAAATTTTTCCAAACAGGTGAGGATAGTTATAGCGTAATTGCTGTATTGGAGCATCCTCTTGATGCAACAAATGCAACAGAATATGACCTAACTTTTCTGTCTCAAGGGCGGCCTATGCCTTTGGTTCCTGCTGCGGATTCTCAAAGTTTACCCGGTAGTTCTGGTTTTACTGGGCGGATTAATACAAGGCCGGTCTATCAGCGCCACTTAATTCGAGAATCATTAGGTTTCTACTTGTTAAATCATGAAGATTTAAAGCCAGATGTTGCAGTATCTGAGCTATTTAAAAGACTACAGTTATTTATAGAAACTCCTGTTGAAACGTCGAATAATCCAAATGTGCCGTTTAGTATCAATTTTGAACGGGTAATACCGATTGATATAACGGGTGTATTTGTATGTGGCTGGATGCTTGATCCTTTTAACTTGCTTGAAAAGATAGAGGTGGTATCAGCATTAGGTTTTTCATTCCCAGTTACAAATCAGTTTTATCGTGTGCGTCGTGATGATGTGCGGCAAGCTTTTGCCGAATCACCATATGGTAATTTTGAAGGGGATCATGGTTTTTTATCTTATGTATTAATTCCTGATGAATATAAAAAATTATTATCAGGTGATATCCCATTGATTCATTTTCGTTTTCGTATCGTATTGAAAAATGGTGATACCATGACCGTTAGTCCAGGTCAGCAATATCTTGATCCATTTACAGCGCGGGATTATGTGCTAAATACCATTCATCGTGATATGGTAAGTGACAAAATGTTGCTGGATTGTATTGGTCCTGCAGCACAGCGTTTGCAAAATCAATGTATGCAAAAGGTGCAAGTTAGGGATGTGATATCGCTAGGGACAATGCCAGATAAGCCTTTGGCATCTATTATTATTCCGCTATATAAGCGTTTAGAATTTATGAAGGTACAATTTGCTACTATGGCAAATGATCCTGCGATGCATCAGTGTGAAATAATCTATGTTCTTGATTCGCCAGATCAAGAACAAGAGGCAAAAGAATTCTTACTTCAGCATTCTTACCTATATCAAGTTCCTGCTAAATTAGTCATTATGCAGCGTAATTCTGGATATGCTGCTGCGAATAATGCTGGTGCAGAATTCGCCACAGGGGATTTTATCGTTTTAATGAATTCGGATGTTATTCCGAAGACAAAAGGCTGGGTAACAGCCATGACCGATTTCTATAATCAAACAGATAATATTGGGACATTGGCTCCTAAGCTTATTTATGAGGATGGGTCAATTCAACATGCAGGTATCTTTTTTGCAAAGACAATATTCCCTAGTTGGCTAAATTTACATTATTATAAAGGCTATCCTCGTTATTATGAAAGGGCTATGCATAATAAGCCAGTACCTGCGGTGACAGGGGCTCTATTGATGATAAAGCGTGATTTATTTGAAGATATGGGGCGGATGTCTACGGAATATGTAATTGGTGATTTTGAAGATAGTGATTTATGTTTGCAATGTGCTAATCGCGGTTTGGATAATTGGTATTTTGCAGAGGCGGAATTATATCATTTAGAACGGCAGTCAGTTCCATTAAATGATAGCTATACTGGCGGGTTATCTTGGCGCTATAATGCGGCAGTGCATACGCGCAAGTGGGGAAAACTGATAGAGCGGTTGATGGAAGTTTATGATACGGAGTAAAGAAGTGGTGGCAAAAACAGACCGCACAGGTAAAACATTAATGACGGTTGCATCTCGTGCGCAAAGGGTGGCACGAAAGGCCGATCCTGAAGTGTTGGCAATGCAAGCGCATAAGCCAAAGAAAAATATGGTGAAAACTAGAAAGCTACTAGTTATTGCCCATAATCATCCACAATTTTTCCCCGGCGGCGCAGAAATTTTAGCTTATGACTTATTTAAAGCCGTGCGGGATAATTCTCACTATGACCCTGTATTTATGGCCGGTGTATCTCAACAAGATCGTCTGTGTCATGAAGCTGCAGCTTTTCAAACGCTAACAGAAGCTGAAGACGAGCTTTTGTTTTGGGGTGGTACATTTGATTGTTTGTATCAGTCTAATATGATTTTGCCGTTTATGTATAACGACTTTAAGCAATTTTTGCTTAAATTTCAGCCGGATGTAATCCATTTTCATCATACGATGCGCTTTGGTTTGGAGGCTCTAGTGGTGGCACGTCAGGTGCTGCCAGATGTAAGAATTGTATATACATTACATGAGTTTATTCTTATCTGTAATCGTGATGGACAAATGGTTCGTAAGCATAATAATGCATTATGTAATTCAGCTTCTCCAGCAAAATGTAACCGATGCTTTCCAGAAATTCCTCCCGCACTATTTCGTATGCGGGAAGAATTTATTAAAGCCCATCTTGAGCATGTCGATCTGTTTATATCACCAAGCCATTTCTTGGCTAATAGATTTATTGACTGGGGCATTGAAGATGATCGTATTGTAATGCTTGAAAATGGCCGATATATTGATCCGCCTGCGCCTTTTAGGTCATTAGAAAAAAGTGGCAAGCGTAATGTATTTGGCTATTTTGGGCAGATAAATCCTTACAAAGGGGCAATGCTAACCTTTAAAGCTGTCGAATATTTGGTTAATAATGGGTTTACAGATTTTCGATTAGAAATTTTTGGCAATGTTGAGCTTCAAGAGGATGATTTCAAGGAAGATTTTTTTGCTTTCCTTGATAAATATAAAGATTATGTAACATTCCATGGTAAATATCAAAATACTGATATTCCAAAGTTAATTAAACATGTGGATTGGGTGATTGTACCTTCAACATGGTGGGAGAACTCCCCTCTGGTAATTCAGGAAGCCTTTATGCATAAGCGCCCTATCATTTGTAGTGATATTGGTGGGATGGCAGAAAAGGTAGATAACAATATAACGGGCTTGCATTTCCAGGCACGTAATGAGGTAAGCTTAGCAGATAAGATTAAAACAGCATGTAGTGATTCACACATGTGGCAGCGTTTTGTAGATAATATTGGTCCGCGCCTATCCATTGAAGACTGTGCAAAAGCGCATATCGAAATTTATGATAATCTGTAGGTAAGTAGTGAGTAATAAACATATTCTTGTTGTTGGTGGTGCTGGCTATATTGGCTCTCATATGGTCAATCGTTTGGTTGGCAAGGGGTGGCAGGTAACGGTTTTAGATGATCTTTCTTATGGATTTAAGCAGGCTGTTGGTTCTGCTAAGTTGATCATTGGGGATCTTGGTGACAATGCCTTGCTTGATAAAATTTTTAGTAATAACCAGTTTTCTGCGGTGATGCATTTTGCATCTTTTATTCAAGTGGGTGAGTCTGTAACTGCACCTGATAAATATTATGATAATAATGTAGCGCGTACTATTACGTTATTAAATGCAATGCTGCGTCATAAAGTTGACTATTTTATTTTCTCTTCTACAGCCGCTACATTTGGTGACCCTGTATATGTTCCTATTGATGAAAAACATCCTCAACTACCTATCAATCCTTATGGTAGAACAAAATTGATGGTGGAGCATATTTTAGCTGATTATAAGGAAGCTTACGGCCTGCATTATGGGGTATTGCGCTATTTCAATGCTGCGGGAGCATCTCCACAAGGGCATATTGGCGAATGTCATGATCCAGAGACTCACCTTATTCCTCTGATTTTACAGGCAGCATCTAAACGAAGGAAGTCGATTAAGGTCTTCGGTACGGATTATGATACGCCTGATGGCAGTTGTTTGCGTGATTATATTCATGTAGATGATTTGGCTGATGCTCATACTCAATTGGCGGAGTATCTTTGGCGGGGAGGTGAAGAGTCAGCTTTTAATTTAGGTACAGGGCGTGGTTATTCTGTTTTAGAAGTTATTGACGCTGCAAAACGTGTAACAGGAAAGGATATACTGGTGGATGTTGAAGGGCGTAGATCTGGTGATCCATCATCTTTGATTGCAGATGGCTCCAAGGCACGTGCAGAGCTTGGGTGGAAACCAGAGCGGTCAGATATTGATACAATTATTGCAGATGCTTGGGCTTGGGAACAGAAGCTTTGTAATGGTCATCCTTTCAACTCGGCAGAGTAATGAAAAAAAATACTAACCAAAAATTTGCAACAAAAAATCCAATAATCTTAACATTTTTAATATGTGTTATGCTGCTAAATGGGTTGTTTCCAGCTTTCAGTAATGCGGTTTTGCCAGCGGATGATGACAGAATAGCTATATGTACAGCAAGTGGTTTGGTGCTGGTTTCTCCAGATGGAAGCACGCCGCCGGAACCCGTAGATAACTCCGCTAAACAGCACTGTATCTGGTGTTTGTTACAGGATGCAAACTCTCGTTTATCTGGAGATCCAGAAAATGTGGTGATAGAGCCGGTACGCTATATAAGCCATATTATTTCTGTTGTTTTGGATGAGTCACCTAGGGTGATCTCTCCGCCCTTTTATCAGTGCTGGCACTTGCGTGCTCCTCCGTCATTAGAATCTTTTACGTAGTTTATATAAAAAGTTATATCTCACAATGGGTTGGCTGTTGGCTTTCATTGTTGTGCGTATAATTTTTGAGGTAAAGAAATTTCTAAGGATTATAAAATGATAAAAAAATTATTACAAACCACCTTTTTGGTGGCATCACTTCCCTGTGCATCTTTTTTCTTTGTAAGTTCAGCATATGCAAAAGGAAATCATCAGCACGTAGGCCATAACCAATCTCAAAATCAAAATCATGTTCAGCTATATGCTCCTGCTGGCGTGATGGGTGATCACCTTCACGAAGTTGGTAGTTGGATGACTTCATATAATGTTAGTCATATGGGAATGAGCGGCATGAGGTATGGTAGCTCTGATGTCAATCAGGAAGAATTGCGTGAAAGATTTATGGTTGCGCCTACCAAGATGAATATGACTATGCAGATGTTTGGTATTATGTATGGCATTACAGAATCGACTACGGTGATGGCTATGGTGCCGCATGTGCAAAAAAATATGTCGCATGTGACACGTATGGGGCAGGGGTTTTCTACAAAAACTTCTGGAGTTGGTGATGCTAAAGTAACAATTTTGCATGATATAGGTCGGTTTTTCGGTATGGGTCATGCTACACATAGTCAAGAAGAGCAACGCAATAATCATCAACAGCTTCTGGTGAATATTGGTATTAGCTTACCTACAGGAAGTGTTAATGAGCGTGGCGGAACGCCAATGTCAGCAGATATGTTATTGGCTTACCCTATGCAGCTAGGGTCTGGCACGTATGATCCTATTATGCGCATAAGCTATAGTGCTGCTCAAGAAAAATGGCGATATGGTGCGCAGGCTGGAGCGGTAATACGAACGGGAAATAACAATCAAGGCTATCGGTTGGGCAATCAATATGATGTTACTGCGTGGGTTGGTAGAGAGGTGTTGTCTGGTCTGACATTATCAACGCGGTTGCAGGGGCGAATTGGTGGTAACATTAGCGGTGGTGTCGCGGGATTAAACCTGATGATGGCACCGTCCGCTAACAGTGATATGCATGGGAGCAAGGCTGTGGATGCGTTTATTGGGCTACAATATGCTCCTAAAATACTGGATGGGAAACAGCCTTTAGAGCTTTCTGTAGAAGCGGGAGCGCCACTATATCAACATGTAGATGGCTATCAGATGGAACGAGACTATCAATTGTTAGCGCGTTTACGGTGGTCTTTTTAAAGGGGGCTCATTTGGTTTTTATGTAGAATATTTTGTGCGTGATGGTTGGTGTTGTATTGTTTCGTAATACAGCACTAACCATCCGAAAGCTTTGCATAAAAGGGGCATAGTAGAGAAGATTTTTATCACATTATAGTCAAAAAAAAGGAGTTAGCATTGCTATCTCCTAAAGGTAAGGTGTGTAATTATTAGTATATTAATAATTTATCCAAATTATCCGAAAAAACGAAATCTGACATTTGCGGCTCGAATAACTGCTTCATCAAATTCACGACTATAGATACTTGAAATGTATCGAGTAATAGTGTTATCCCATTCGCTAAGTCTAGGATCTATTACACCTCCAAAACATTCAAATTCCTGATAGTCATTCATGTTGACATGGCCTGGAAGTCTTTTTGCTCGTTTCCAAGGCTCCCGTTCATCTGCGTATATCGTAGGGGGATCAAATCTTCCGCTACCATCTTGCATAAGCATAGTAATTGCGTTCATTTCTCTGCCTATTTTGCTGATATACACAGTCGGTTCGCTATTGTTACCATTGTTAATAATATATCCATAACCAATATTCCATCTATCAGGCTTGCTGAAGGCGTTATATTGCTTAAGGATTTCCAACATTCGATCGTTCATATATTCAGGCGTAATTAGTGACCTGGCAAATTTATGATAACGATGTTTGCGTACTTGTAACACAATAAAGCCAATAACAACTAATGCTATGATTCCTAAAAGTTCCATTATTACATCCTCTTAAGTGATGAAAAAAAAGTATTACTACTAGAAATTTTCTATGAAATAGAAAATAAGAACAACCCGTTAACTATATAGTCACGAGGTTAATGAAGTGTTAATAAATGCAGAGGGATATTTAAATTTTCTGCTGCAACAACTGATTTCTATATCCTAACGGAAGAATCGTTCCCAACCATTGCCAATATCTAATGCAATATGATCCGCTTGGCGAGATATGTTGGATAGCATTGGGTTAAAATCAAGGGATTCACCAGGGGATAATCTTCGTTTTTCAGGCGTAAAATATACGCGGTTTAGTACATTATCGGCCTTGGTGTATATTGTGGCGACAATATCGGGAACATCTCTGGGTTCATCAGAGATGTTTGTGATCTCTCCCTCAATTGTAAATTCATATTGATTACCTACTAATTCACGCTGAGCGGTAATAGATTCAAAAATCAGACCATCTGTCTTGCCCATTCCTAACATTGCATAAACATTACTTAACGCTGGAATCTGCTCTCGATTCGTTAATGCAAACGTTAATATTGTAAAGAAAAGTAAAATAATGCAGGCAGCAATTAGCCCAACAGGTAGGGAAACTTTTTCCTGGATAACGGGTAGGGAGGAGTGGTGAGGGATGGGGGTAACTTCTTCAGGAGGTTCTTGAATTTCAGCAATTTTCTCAGGGGGCGCAAGGTCGTTTAAAGGCTGTTGCAGCCAGACATGCTGGCACTTAGAGCATTTAACTTTCTTGCCACCTTCTTTTATTGCACCGGCAGGAACCGCAAATTGTGCCGCGCATTCTGGACAAGTGATAATCACGGTCAGATACCCCCTTCTGATATAATTTTCCTTATTCCCCTTACCTATATAGCGCAGCAGAAGGTGAACAACAAGAGGGCTGTTACAATTGTGCACAGAAAGGTGGAAAAACAGCCTAGAAAAAATAATAAAGACTAAATTATATATACGCTTTTTCAGGGGTGAGATAGCATTAGCTAGAGATGTTATAATGAAAAAACCGATAAAAAATATACTGTTATATTCTGTGATTGCGATGCTGTGTTGGGGATCTGGCTTGGTTGTGTTTGAGGGATATATTCAATCATTACAGAATACACCAAACGAGCAAATGGCGCGTCGGGCAGAGGCTATTGTTGTCCTAACAGGTGGAAATGAGCGCTTGAAAGAGGGATTAGATTTATTGCGTGATGAAAATTATGCATCGCGTTTGTATATATCGGGTGTGGGGCAGGGGGTGACTATTGACGATGTCTTTTTTGCAGCAGGATATAGTGAAGAAGATGTTATTAAATATCAAACGCAGGTAACATTGGGTGATGCTAAAGATACATACGAAAATGCTCAAGAAATAGCACAGTGGACATTAACGCATCAGTTTGATACGGTACGATTAGTGACTTCTAACTATCATATGCCACGTAGTCTATTAGAACTTCGTTCGCGATTGCCAAAAATAGAAATTATTCCCCATGTTGTTAGTCCAAAACATGTAAGATTAGATCAGTGGTGGTATTATCCTGGTACAAGAGACTTAATTATTTCAGAATATCATAAATATATAGGTGCAACAATTCGTTCTCTTGTTAAGAAATGAGTGCTGAAGGGTGAAAATAATGACTGTAAGATATAGGGTAGTTCAGTAATGATAATATGGGTACGTTCATTGTTGTTTACTATATTTTTCTTCCTTTGGACGGCTATAGCTTGCGTGCTTTGTCTTCCTTTGTTGTTGATGCCAGTTCAAATATGTGTTTTATCAGGAAGAATTTGGTCGGCTGGAGTTATTTTCGGGGCAAGAATTTTTGCGGGCATTAAATTTGAAGTACGAGGCCGTGAAAACATACCTGAAGGCGGTGCTATCATAGCAGCTAAACATCAGTCTGCATGGGAAACTATAGTTTTTTATAGTATCTTAGATAGTCCTGTTTATGTATTAAAAAAAGGTCTTGAATATATTCCTATATTCGGTTGGTATTTTAAAAGAATTCGTACTATTGCGGTTGATCGTTCTGCAGGGGCTAGTGCATTAAAGCATTTGATACATGAATCAAAAGACAGGGTTGCGCGTGGTCGTCAAATTATAATATTTCCAGAAGGTACTCGAGTGCCATATCGGGAGAAGGCTGTGTACCAATCTGGTATTATGGCAATTTATAAAAGTACAGGATTACCAGTAACGCCGGTTGCTCTTAATTCTGGTAAATGCTGGCCTAAAAATAGCTTTAAGAAAATGTCTGGCACAATTGTAATGGAGTTCCTGCCGGCAATTAGTCCTGGCTTGAAGAAGTCTGAATTCATGACTGTTTTAGAAGAGAAAATAGAGGCTGCTTGCAATAAAATGTAATCTAATTATAGATATTAACGTCCGCGATAATCACTGTCTAATTGTTGGTGATTGCTCTGATATAGTAAATTTTCAGGTGATTTTTGAGGATTAAGCGAGCCACAAACAGAATATTCTTTATCCATTGTATCGGTTACTGTTATGAGTCCAGACCCTCTTAAGGTAACGGTACGGCGATGTTGTCCATAAAGCTCTTCAAAATCTGGTGGCGCAAACCCTGCATCGTGCAGAGTCATTTTTATGGCGGAAACGAGCCCTTGAGAATTATGAAATGAAGTTGGAGCGGTATACCCACTTTCAGCATCTATACCGCCAATCAAAGCAAAAGATGTATTATCTTTTGGTAGTTCTGCTGAATATAAAAAGCTACGAAAATTTTCTACAGCCTTTTCATTAGCTGGATTGAGGTGGGATAATGTTCCGCTTACTTCCTGATCTCGTAGTGGAGAAAAAGAGGCAATCGCGATGCAAGGCCAAACTTCGTTGGTATGAATTTTGTCATCATCGGTTTTAAAAATAATTTTTGCAGAACCAAAAGGTATCCATCTGCTTTGAGGTGTTTTTATTGCCACGTAAATAAACTCCACTTTCTTGTAAAATGATTATAGCAAATGAAAGGTTAAAAATAGATAAATATTTTGCCACCTAGCTCCTCGATGGCTATTTTACCCCCAAAAAAGCCACGCTCTGGCGTGATGAGCAGGAGGAAACTGATGCGATTACGAGACAAATTAAAATTCTTACTGATTTTGAACTTGATCGCGATACTGTTGGCGCTATTTTTTCCGGAGGCTCTAGTGAAACTG
>Ga0316204_10000455_pt1 | contig 151361 bp, 124 predicted proteins | sample 6monrhotite_MG_2_FD_205661 | JGI IMG/M metagenome (GOLD analysis project Ga0316204, IMG submission 205661) | Microbial mat bacterial communities from mineral coupon in-situ incubated in ocean water Damariscotta River, Maine, United States -... | ecosystem: Environmental > Aquatic > Marine >... | reverse complement strand
GCTTGGTTTGCCGGATTTAGTGGATCGTAAATGATTACTCAATCAACCGAACCGCCGTGGTACGTGATCCGTATGCCCGGGTGGTGTGGGAGGAGGGATGCTGTGAGGCATCCCCCTATCCCGATTATGCGTAAATAATATGATTAAGACTGGAATATCACACAATTACTATTGGTTGGTTTCTCGAAATGAACTTCCTGACATTGATAAATTAACTATCAATCATCATAAAAACTATATTTTGCATCTCGCCACATTTGATAGTGGGCCGTTAGCGCCAAGCGATGAAGAAATAAATCAAGGGTGGAGCGCAGATGGGGAAATCATGTTTAGTCCACCTTTAACAAACAAGGTTGTTATTCCATACGAACAATATGACGAGTGGTATTTATCTAACACCAAATTGAGTTTTCCAAACGGTTTTGATCGTTTTGTAAACTATAGTGGTTTTAACTTATCTGCAGAAAGTGGGTTTAATCCAGAATTACAAGCACAGTTCTGGGAGCAACTAGTTAAAATTAATCCGGAAACATATGTGGCAATCGGTGACAATGATATTGTAGTTTCAAAAAATGAAGCACTTATTAAGTACATCAGCAAAAACGCATAACAAGGCGCTCGTTCGGACACAAACTACGCTGCGCTTGTGTGTCATGACGAAAGACGCGAGTCTTTCTTGCTGTACCAAAGATGAGGGAAGGTCCTTCGGTTTCGGTAGTCAGATACTGGAATCAAACTACCCTATGCGGCCCTTATTAAGAGTAATGGTCGTGAGCGATAGGGAAAAGGCAGAGTCAATCTGTCAAGTGTGCTCTGAAGAGATGAATGCAAATGAACCACTGATGAGGTGTCGATATGTACAAACACTGTCAAAACTGGGAACCGAGCGTATTTCCGGGATGAGTTTCGACGCAAGCTGGAAACGGGCGAAACGGCAGTCGGCATGGAGGTGGCATGAATTCAGAACAGGCTTTGGTACGGAACATGAGAACCTGTCGTCCTGATGTTAAGGGAGAAGCTGAGGTGGAGATCCCATCCAGTGAGAGTACCGATGCAGGGCACAGGGGCGGACCATCTCGTAGTAGTGTCGAAGCGTCTGTAATGGATGTGGAGCAAAGGGGATGGCCTGTCCAGTCGAATGATGAAGGTCAACCACACAGTGGGAGGAACCATCATCACCAGACAAAACCGTTTCAAATATCGAAACAGCTTGTCTTAGAAGCTTACAAACGTGTGAAAGCGAATAAAGGAAGTGCAGGGGTAGATGCCCAAAGTCTGAACGACTTCGAGGCAAACCTGAAGGACAACCTGTATAAGCTGTGGAATCGTTTGTCATCTGGCAGCTATCAACCACCACCGGTACGACGCGTAGAAATACCGAAATCAGGTAGCGGAATTCGACCATTGGGTATACCGACAGTGACTGATCGCATAGCCCAAATGGTCGTCAAGCTGCAAATTGAACCAGAACTGGAAAACCAGTTTCACCCCAACTCATACGGCTATCGGCCAGAGAAGTCAGCGCATCAAGCGCTGCTATTGGCCAAAGAGCGCTGTAACAAACGAGCCTGGGTGCTGGACATGGATATTAAAGGATTCTTTGATGCGATTGATCACGACCTGCTGATGCGGGTAGTGAAACGTCATGTCAAGGAGCCCTGGCATCTGCTGTATATCCAGCGCTGGTTGAAAGCACCGGTTCAATACGCGGATGGACAAAGGGATATTCGGCTTCAAGGAACCCCACAAGGCGGCGTCGTTAGTCCACTACTGGCGAACTTGTTTTTACACTATGCATTTGATGTCTGGGTTGAAACGCATTGGGGTGGTATCCAGTTTGAACGATATGCGGATGATATCGTCTGCCACTGTTCGAGTGAGAAAGAAGCGAGGCGATTGATGCTATTATTGGAAAATCGCTTCACTCAATGCGGTTTAGAGTTACACCCGGGAAAGACCAAAATAGTGTATTGCAAAGGAGGATTCAATAGAGGGGATTATAAACATATAGCCTTCGACTTTTTAGGTTATACGTTCAGACCACGGTGGATCAAGACAAGGCAGGGAAAGCAGGGACTATATTTTCTAGCCGCGATTAGTCAGAAATCGGCTAAGCGGATACGGCAGGAAATCAACAGCTGGCCCTGGAAGTATTGGTGTCAGAAGGAGCTAGTAGACATCCAAAGTTACAGTAGAAATAGACTGAGGGGATGGATGTACTATTATGGGCTGTTCGGAAGCAGTATCATCCGAAATGTTCTATTCCACTTCGACAAGCGATTGAGTCGTTGGGGCAAAGCGAAATACAAAAAGCTCAAGACACTGATGCAGGCGGCGCGCAGAATCAATGGGTTAAAACAGAGAGAACCTAGCTCGTTCCCGCATTGGAGTGCCGCTTAGATGTTTGTGAAAGGTTGGACAGGAAGAGCCGTATGAAGCGAGAGTTTCACGTACGGTTCTGTGAGAGGCTAAGGGGGCGGTTCCCTTGGCCTACTCGACCACAAAATTTTTGTTCTTTGCGACGTTATGAGAAAAAATAAAAACCAATCCTATACCCAACTTCTTTGCTACGCTCGTAAGGTAGCTCGACGTATTGATGAAGCGGAGGATCTTCTACAAACCATACTTCTAGCAGCTGTCGAGACGGGTCGTGCCGATATGTCTTGCATCGAAAACCGCCGTTGGTTGATGGGTGCACTAAGAAAACGTGCAGCCTTCGATGCGCGATCAGCTATTAGGCGGCGAAGGCGCGAAGCTTCTGCCACCTTTTTGGACGACCTACAAACTGGTAATGAGGTGTCAACTGCAGACTTTGTTCGTACATTACCGCGAAGCCTTCGAACTGTCGCGCTTTTGACATTGGCTGGGCACACTAAAGCAGAGGTGGCATGGCTACTGCGCGTATCAGACACTGCACTGCGGCAACGCATTGCGCAAATCAAACGGCGTTGGCGACATTTCGATGGGCGGCACGTGTCGGGACTTTCGAGCTTAAAAGGGGAGCTAGCCTTTGGCCGAATAAGGCAAGCACTGTTACAATTGTCACGTCGTGATAACGTAATACTTGCCAGCCATGACCCGGATGGCCATCTTTTTATGGCGACCTCACAAAACAGTCTCTCGCGGCAACATACGGGAGTATCAACCATAAAGAGGAATTGAATAATGTTTAATAAGAGTAAAATCGGTGCCATATGCTATTACATCAGCGACATAGACAAAACTGAGATTTTTTACCGTGATGTACTTGGGCTGGATGTTCAGCGAATGAGTGATGATGGTGGTGACGATTGGCTATTAGCCAAAACAGCGAACGAGGTGGAGTTACTCTTTTTCAAGCAAGAATCACGACCAGGAAATTCACCCATTATTGTTTTTGATCTCCCAGAAGGGGGTATCGATGATATGGTAAGCGCTCTATCGGAAAAGGGTGTTACGATTGTCACGCCGGTTAGCCATGCTCCGGGTGGGTGGTCAGCGGAAATTGCCGACCCGGACAGCCATCAAATATCAATGTATCAATCAGATGAAGTTTCACGAAAAATCGAATAAATTTGGTTGGCAGTGAAAAGTAGTATGACTCATAACAAACGGTTAATTTGACGCCGCAAAAAGCGCGGCTAAAATTAACCGGGCGTTATGCGTGAAGTGGCTTCACTAGTTAAAGTCAGATGAGAGAAAAAGGAACGGTAATCATGATCCTTAGAAAGCCCCTCAGAATATTTCTTTCGTCAATAATCCTGATTATTTTGCTTGGCTTTGGCATCTATGCAACTCTGGAATATCAAGATCGACACTTTGCAGCCAAAAAATTTTACTTTATGCCTTATGAAGGAGTACTAGAGTCTCGCAAATGGCTCAAAGGCGGGTTAGGTACTTTCGGTTGTACCTACGCTATTGTCTCGCTGGGTGATGCCTCACCAACTAATCCGCCGAGCCAATGGATTGATTCTTCATTTTGGCATCAAACCCCGCTACGCTTCAAAGAGAAAGGAAAAGTAGGCCAGTGTCGTAATATTATCTGTGAATGCGAATCTGATTGGAGTCCAGCCACTTATCAATTCCTTACAAGAGCATTAAGCGAGCCGGGATCGTTTTACTATCTTGGCTTGCGGAAGCCACCCCATGACACACTTTATCAGGAGAAAATAATAGTGTATTCTCCTGTTGAAAGAGTTGCGGCAATCGTCAGGTTTGGTGATTAATCGCATAACAAGCGACTGTGGCGTCAACCCCCAATAAAAATTAATCAATAAGCCCATGCACACCTGTCTCTAACCATGGCATTGAGCATTGTAATAAACGTTCTCATGCACGCGGTAATGGTTACTTTTTTACGGTTACCTTGCGCGACTAGCGGTTGATAAAAAGCCTTAATAACGGGGTTACATTGTGTGGCACTTAAGGTGGTCATGTACCAAATGGTGCGCACCGAATGCCGTCCACCTTGCACACGCCGCTTGCCTTTCATCTTTCCACTGTCCCGATTAATTGGCGCAACCCCTACCAGTGCACTGACCTCTTTTCGGTTTAGTTCACCGAGCTCAGGTAAGTCAGCGAGCAGGGTTATACACCAGCGTGTCACCTACACCCGGTGCCGTTTTAAGTAGGGCTTGTTTCTCTGTCCATTCTGCCTGTTCTTCCACGTGTTTCGCCAGGCGTTTTTCTATCCGCTTAATCTCAAGCACTAGCACGCGAAAAATGCGTTTACAGGACGTCTCCAGTGACTTATCCGTAAGCGCAAATAAAACCCTACCCTTGCACAAATCAACGGAGGCTTTTAAGATATCGTTATTGACATTCCAGGGCAATAACGCTTCGATGTCTTCCAGTGTTGTTGCTGCGGGTAGTACTTTAAAAATATCAGCCAAATAATAAAAGGGGGTTAATCCGTTCGATTTAGCCGTTATGATTAAACTGTAATAGTTTTCATCGGCTTTCGCACCCAGCGGGCTATCAAAAAACAAAACATTTTTTCGCGCGGTCGCAAAGGGCCTAATCGCATTTTTAGCGCGTTCGTTGCTGATCTGATATCGTCCATCCTCACGGTAGGCGGTGAGTTTTGGCCATAACCGGTCGGTATAGTTGAGCGCCTCCCCTAACAATAGTTGCTTGTGTTCACGCCTAATACAATTCAGATTGCTTTGACATCACTGTGCTCTCTTGGTATGAGGTCCATCGTTTGACGGTGTCCGACATCAAGAGTGCAGTAGCCTTTTTTAAGATGTCTTTCTCTCATTCAATTTGTTCGACTTTTGCTTCTAACTTGCTTTTTTCTGTCTGCAAGTGAACGCTTTGCCCGTCGGTGTGGTGCCTCCACGTTCTGACTTTAGTTGTTTTACCCGGCGTCTTATCGTCGTATAGCGAAGCCTATGACATTGCAAGCTTCTGGGATCGTATGATGTTTATCGAGCAATAGACTTGCCGCCTCTTCTTTGAATTCGGTTGAGTAACTTGGCTTTTTTAGTTATTGTATATACCTCTTGTTTAGGCGGAATATTTCGATGTACAGATTCGTTAAGCCGCAACAGATGGACTGAGAGGAGCCGCGAGTCGATAAGCAAGAACATTATATATGAAGTTGGTACAGGAGGTTAGTTGGGATTTATGGTCGCCAAATTTTGTTGAACGAAAAATTGAGTATAAGAGGTTGAGAATCTTAGTGACTAAAAAACTTAAAGATGCAAAGAGCGAGTGAATCGGGACTTGAATTATTGAGGAAATGGATATATCCAATATGGTTGATGTAGCCAATTTGGCTGCATTTAACTCAATAACTCAAGCCTGACCCAAAGTCCCTTTGACCCAAAGTCCCTTTTGACCCAAAGTCCCTTGCAAAGTCCCTAAGTCGTTTAAAGTTCTTTACAAAGAACTTTAATGCTTACTCTGCCAAACTAAATTTATCATTATCTTTATAGCCGGCCTTGTCTTTTTGACTACCATTGTTGCCTCTCATATTACCGGGAAAAGCCTGCGGATCTACAACGCAGTGTAATGAATCACCAAAAATACTCTTTGTGCCGCCACCACAGATAAAGGTTTCATCGATAAAAATATCATTAATCGTACCTGCCACTCGAAAACCATAAGCCCCATCATGCGTTGGCTTGAAATTGCTAACATATCTATTAAACTGATTCTTACTCAAGTTCAAAGGTTCCTTGAGTTCAACCGAACTAATTACATTCGCATCAAAAGTGTCTGATTCCAAAAAAAACACTGTCGCTTTAAGGTTAACACGATCACCTAATGCAGTGTTGACATCGCGCGGTATTCCATATTCATCGAATTCTGTAATCGAAATATTGAGCCCATTTGCTACATCTTCAAAAGCAGGCTCTAGCTTCCAACCTACGTTAACGTAAAACCTACCGTCATTAATGGTCCTACCCTCCGATGCATGAACTGAAAATGTAGTAACTACCAACAAAGTTAGTATTTTTACTAAAGTATAAAAAACAGATATTTTCATGATAACTCCTTTTAATATTACTTATTAAGTACCTACCAGTTAATAGAAGTGGATGACATAAAGTATGTAGAGCGTAATTCAACCATCAGCGTTTAAGTCCCCCCTATTTCTATCGATGGAATAATGCGTTAAAGACAGCATTGCGACTCAGTTATATAGCAAATTGTTTTTTGAAAATGAAGTTTTATGTCATTTTATTATCCCCCTCCCCACGTAGTAACACTATTCATCGTTGCCCGAACTCTATGTACAACTAGCACAAATTGAATTTGTAATGCTGTTAAACAAGGTATAAGACGAACAACTTTGTAAGTTGCCGCATATAATATTAAGATTAATTTTTTTATTATAAATATCATTACCTTAATAAAACGGGTGACTTGGCGGATGATTTTCGAACAAGTTAATGGTCACGCAGCGATGGTGGCTAAAACGTTATCCGTTAAGCTAATAAATAAAAATTAGGTACTATGCGATATGAAAATTGTGCTAAAGCGTTTATACTCGGGGTTACGTATTGCCAGATAATTCATGTACTATTTAACAAGTCTCGTGATCGGATATTTCTGACATTCCATCAAAACAAACGTAATCGTTAGCCTTTGACTATGAGCGCCCCCAGTTTTCTTACTGAACAAGAATTTCGAAAATTAAAAACATTAAATAGCCGTGTTTTCAAAAAAATTTACGACAAATATTATGGGCTAATTTTCCATGTTGTTACCAGATGCGGAATAACCAATGACGATGGGTTGGATATTATTCATGACACATTTCTAGCTTTATATACAAATTTAGATAAAATTGAGAATCCAGAAGGTCTAAAAAGCTGGTTAGTGACAACCGCAAGAAATTTAGCTATTGACAGAATTCGGAAACAAAGGCTGGCGGATAAACACCTCGAAAGTGAAAAAACATATCTTACCGGCTACAGGTGCAACAATATGATTAGCGACACAGCTTTGCATGAACTGGAACTCTTATTATTAGGTAGATTGATTGATGAAATCAGACACGAAACAGATGACGATACATTAACGTTATTTTATCGTCATGGATTAACTGCCAGGGAAATTTCTATATCTCGTAATGAACCATTAAGCACTGTTACCAACCGCTTGTCGCGTCTTAGGGCACGATTCAAAGAAAGAATTGCCAAGCAGATTGAGAATCTACGTGCTTCCGCATATTGACAAACTTTCAAGGCAAATTGTAATGAAAGTATATGATGAATCGAATTCGAAGAACCAAAATATCATGAGTGATGAAGAATTCGTGGCATTGATGGACGCGGAATACAAAAATAGTTACAAAGTGGATAATGAAATTAATAAAAAAATAGTGTGGAATAGATTAAAGGCACAAATTGGAAGAAAAAAACATCTTTCGACAAAAATAATTCCGCGTGTTGCTATGATCGGCTTGGCGTTTCTTTTAGTGGGACCATTGCTCCTATCCTACAACAATGACAACACAATATTTTCGCCAAAAAAGCAAATATTTGAACGTAGCAAAGGCAAAGGCAGCGAAGTAGAGGCTGCTTTTACTAAATTATCAGCATACAAGATAGGTAGCAATGGAGAACTGCATCGGTCAACAGGAAATCATTTTGTAGGGGATGCCTTAGTGTTTAAAGTTAATATTGTTCGACCTATGGCGATTGCATTAACACGGATAAAAAATAATACTTTGTTTGACGTGCGATTTTTAACTGTGATGTCACAATCAGGAGTTGGATTTTTTTTACGTAAAAATAAAAATGATATTTATGGCTACAGGATAGTGCCGGGAGATAAGTACTTGAAATTTTGTGTCGTTGCCGATGAAAATAGTACATTACTTAACAAAAAACTAATCGCTTTGAACAAAAAATCGAACAGTTTACCTTCCGAGTCCTGCATACAAGTTAACGTTATTTCCGATAATTAAAATACGACAGTATAATGCATTTTAGTGCATCCATAATATTGCTCACAATGCAGATGGCGTTTTCTAGCTACGGACTTTTATATTCAAAAAATGGTTTAGCTGAAGATATAGCGATTAATGCCGAGCAGATAATTGATACAGGTACTGATCGATATTTTATCATAAGTGTCGGTGTGAATATTTATCAAGACAAATATTGGCCAACGCTAAAATGGTCTGCAAACGATGCCGAATTAGTGTCCAATACCTTGGGGAAAGGCACAAAACATAATATTATTAAAAAGCAATTAGTAAATGAAGCGGCAACATTAAGTGGGGTTTATTCAGTATTGAAAGAAGTAGCAGAGCAATCGACTCCTGATGACACCGTTATTTTGTATATATCTGGGCATGGAACTTTGTCGCAAGCGGTTACTGGCGAGCTGCAACGACTCGTCGTTTTGCATGATACGGTGAAAGATCAACTATCTACAACTGGCTTACCCCATTCGATGTTACATAATTGGTTGAATAACTTGAAGGCAAGAAAAAAAATGATGATCTTCGCGACCTGTCATTCGGGGGAAGGAAAATCACGCTTACCCCCCGAAATTCAGAAGATTCTTCGAGGTAAAAAGGGTGATTTGATACCATTGGCTGCAGTTTCACAGGGGGCGTTAGTTTTTGCAGCTGCCGCACAAGGTGAGGCCGCATATGAAAATGACAAGTTAGGTGGTGATATTTATACTTATTATTTCTTGGAAGCTATACAAGTGAATGATCGAAATAAAGACGGTATGGTATCAGCATTAGAGGCACATGATTATGCGCGTGACCGCACATGGAGGTTCACAAACGGTCGACAACGGCCTACAGTATGGGCAAAGTTGATTGGTGATGCTGACATCTCGCTTAGTGGCTCACGAAAAAACAGTGGCCTCCCAGTTTTGCAAGCTTATGAAAAAGAAATGTCAGGTTTATTTGTTCAAATAGACCAAAGCACAAAAGGAATGCTGCCAACTGCTTTTCCTCTAAATCCTCAAGGCAGCGAAATTTCCCTATATGGTCCTGGTAGAGAATTGCCGATTGCGCGTTATTATGTCACAGTTCCCGCCGGCCATGCCATAACATTGGAGAATGTTATGAACAAACGACTTTTTAATATAGGGATATCTTTAAGACACAATTACTGGTCAGACGGTGACTGGAAAAAAATTCCTGGAAATATTTCCAACAACACGTATACACTAAATGGCGGTTATAACTTCAAGCGCCTCGGTATTGGCTTGTCTGCAGATTTTCCTAAATACGAAAGTGGCGTGATAAACGATTCTATTATATCCAACACTGTATTAAAATCGATGCTATTTTATGCGAGTTTTAGCAAGCGTTACAAGCTGTTCAATTTATCTGCAAGAATCGAATATGGCTTGGCGACAATGGAAATTGCATTAGCTGATCAATCAAGTGGTCAAGAGCTAAAATTTGAAGACACTTCGAATGTACAGGGCGTCGCACTTACCCTTGCTTATAATTTTGCGTTAGATTTAAACGCAACTTTTGAAATTGGATATAGAAATACGGACTGGAAATTTGATACGATCGGTAGTCTCTCGGGCGAAAGAAAATGGGTGGGTATTGGAGTAGGTTATCGTTTTGATTGGAATTCAAGTACATTATGGTGAAGTATTTATTAGCATTATTAGTTATGATAATTTGTGCTTGCAGCAACGAGCCTGATAATAAAGACGCATTATCACAAGATGCTATGCAATCAGGCATCGACAACTCTCAAGCATTATTGAGCTCTATTTCAGTTTTGGATAATATTTTTCAATCTAGGAAATATTTTGTCAGTTATAGTAGAGCAGCCAATAGAGTAAGCATTATTGATACTCAATCGGAAACTGAAGTGGCTGCGTGGCGCGCGGAAAATTATGATTACGTATTACCATTACCTAATTTTGATGGCATAGCGCTGTTCGCCAAAGATCGAGTTGTCATTAAAACTGCTGAGGCGCAAAAAACATTTGTATTGGCCAATACATATAACCAAATATCAGCCGCTAAAAAACACGCGATGTACAGTATGGCGAGTGTAGATGGCAAAAGTTTTGAAGTAATTCGCTACTTAGGGGACGCTAAATGGCAGCATGAAACGTTATATGTTCCATGGAAAGTGCCTGACCTCAACGTCAGTAATGAGTTGGGAGATCAACCCAAGCCACTGGTAACACAGTTTTATAACAAGGGGGCTGAATTAATCGCATTTAGCCCTATAACTGGTGGCTATGCGGCGTACACTAGTTTTGGTTTGAACGCCCACCTGGGCGAAATAGTCTCATGGTGTGAAGGAGTTTCACCACAAATCGATACCATATTTCCCGCTATGGCCTCTGATAACGGATATACTTTTATAGGTGATGATTCAGGTAACGTATACAGTTTTATTAGTGTTTTTCAGAACTGTGTGCTCAACGCAAATATGCCACTAGATATGTTGTCAGTGATTAAAATGAATAGCTCAGCAGCAACCACGCATATTGCTTTTTATAGCTCAATGTTTGGGGATCCCATTTTAAATGGACAGGCTTTTGGGGTTATACAAGACTTACCTAATGAATACGGTAGTTTCCAATTGGTAACATATGAAATAGATTTTTTCGGTGTATTGTTAGGGCTCAAACGGAATCTGTACGTTGATAATGTATGCGAAACACCAATCGGCTCCATAAAATTACAAGATACATATGTTCTTATAACATGTATTGATGTTACCGATACTGCGAACATTTCTAGTAAATTAATCTTTATTACATTGGATATACGTACAGGCGAAATAGTAAACAGCCTGTCTTTCAATAAAAACGCGACAGCAAGTATTGCAATCGATTCAGACTCTACATTGCTTTACCGAATGTTAGAAGGTGGATTTGGTAACCTGGAAATTACCAATTTAGTTAACGGAGATTCAAGGCTGGTCGAAGGTTTATATATTAAGGGAATTCTTGATTAGTTGCTTCTGAAAAAGTCAAGTTCTACGAAAAGCTGCGCAGTAATATATTTGTGTTGCGGAAAATTAGGGTCTCGTTTTTTGCCTTATCGAAATGTCGTATCACCCGACCAACTCGAGAGTAATGCAATCCAAATCATCGTGAGGTCACATGATAAAGCGCACCAGAAAATTCGATTAGGAATGGCCTGGTCATGGACCTACTCTAGCTCGACAATCATTGAGAAGCAAAACACAAGGCCCCAATAGGTGTAGCCCGCCCAAAGGACAGGTTTATAAACACCTGGGGATTGCTTGATGTTGTCAGACAAAAATGCTGGATTACTAAGTAGATGAACGTAAAAACAATGACCCGGATTGAACGAAGAAGAGTGCGCACACGTCGCTTGATGCGCATTCAATGGTAAATCGCCTTAGACAACCACCCCTCAACACAATACAATCCCCACTAATAGTGCGCTTTTCACGGCGGCTTTGTTCAAGTGTGCCAAGAGAGAACAGTTTGGATAACTGTTAAAGCTATATAGAAGATGAAGGTAGGCCCTTCGGAATCGGCTTTCAGGAGCAGATATCAAACCACCTTAAGCTGCTGTGATAAAGCGTCATGGTAGTGAGCGTTAAGGAAAAGGCACTCGAAGTAAAAAGTGTCAGGTAAGTTTTAAGGAAATGAGCGAAAGCGAACCATCGAAGAGGTGTCGTAAAGCCGCGAAACGTTGTCAAAACCGTGATACTTGGACTATTGCGGGATAAATCAAGAAGAGACCTGATTACTGTCTTGATGGCAACCGGCATAGAGGTGGCATGAACTTAAAATAGGCTTTTGTATGGAACTTGGGAACCTGTCGTTCTGATGTTAAGGGAGAAACACAAGTGGAGGCCCCATGAGTGTGAGAGTACCGAAGCGGAACACAGGGGCGGAGTAGCCCGTAGTAGTGAAGAAGAACCTGTAATGGGTTTGGAGCAAAGGGGCTACATCATTGAGCTTGAAAAGAGATAACAACCGGAAACGGGATGATTAGATTGAGACAAGCAAAACCATTTACTATTTCCAAGCGACAAGTTTGGGAGGCGTATAAGCGTGTAAAGAGCAATGGTGGCGCTACCGGCGTTGATGGGCAGACGATAGACGAGTTTGAGAAGAATTTAGAAGGGAATCTGTACAAGCTTTGGAACCGTCTGGCCTCAGGCAGTTATATGCCATCTGCCGTACTGCGGGTAGAAATACCAAAAAGTGATGGTGGAATAAGGCCATTAGGAATCCCCACTGTAACCGATCGAATCACCCAAATGGTAATCAAGCAGCACTGGGAGCCGGAATTAGAGAGTCTTTTTCACCGGGACTCCTATGGTTATCGCCCTGGGAAATCGGCACATGAAGCGGTGGGCGTAGTGCGCAAACGGTGTTGGCAAAATGACTGGGTACTTGATTTGGATATCAAGGGATTTTTTGACAATATCAGTCATGAGCTGATGCTCAAAGCCGTGGAAAAGCACACGGAAGACAAATGGGTCCTACTCTACCTAGAAAGGTGGCTAAAAGCACCAATCGAACAAAGAGAGGGAACACAAACGTTTCCGGACAAAGGAACGCCCCAGGGTGGTGTCGTTAGCCCCCTGCTAGCGAACCTTTTCCTGCATTATGCATTTGACAAGTGGATGGAGAGTAATTTTCCGGGAATCCCATTTGTCAGGTATGCCGATGATGCGGTGTGCAACTGCAAGAGTGAAGCACAAGCAGAAATGCTCAAGCAGGCGTTGATCGACAGAATGACAAAAGTGGGGCTTGAGCTTCATCCGGAAAAGACAAAAATCGTTTATTGTCAGGATGATAATCGAGCGCATGACTATCCCTGCACTGGTTTCGATTTTCTGGGTTTTACGTTTAGAGCTCGGCGATCCCGAAATCGGCATGGGAAATGTTTTGTTAATTTCAGCCCAGCGATCAGTAAGAAAGCGGAGCAGGCCATACGGCAAGAAATACGCGGATGGAAATTACACCTTCGTAGTGATACAAGCCTGGAAACGCTTGCAAAAATGTACAACGCAACGATTCGAGGTTGGATAAATTACTACGGGCGCTACTGCAAATCGGAATTGCGGCGGACGTTACGCATCCTGGACACTCGCCTGACCCGATGGGCGATGCGGAAATACAAACGCCTGAAAGGCCGGTGGCAAAAAGCGATGCATTGGATGTCTCGGATAGCCGAGAACCAACAGAGTATGTTTGTGCACTGGAGATCATTTGGGTGGAATGGTTGAATGATAGGAGCCGGATGAATGGAGACATTCACGTCCGTGTCTGTGAGAGCCTTAGGGGGTGGTTCCTTTTGGCTACTCGACCAGACATTTATACCCCATGCTGAACGGCGCACGGGGTATAAATGCTTATATGTTAGGCCCTTAGGTCGGTGGTTTCAATAAATATAATTTTAAAAAGGCAGACAATGAAATCATATTTTGTTAAGAATTTACTCTTAATAGTAGCTTCTATCTACATCGCAGGATGTTTTGACAAAGAAGACGATAAGCCAAGATGTGGTACTGATAAATATGAAATTACAGGTTCAATTTCAGGAATAGATAGCAGCCATTATTTCGGTGTTATTTTAGTCAATGATGCCCAGAAGAAAGTAACCACTTTGAATAAAAATGGGGCATTCACTCTAAATGATAGCTCAATTAGCGATAGCTGCTATGCAGATGGATATGAGTACAAGATTTCTATATATGAATTTTCTGGGGGCACCGAAAATCAACCATATAATTGCGAGATTAGCAACGGGGTTGGTGTTGTAGAAAATGAAAATATATCTAATGTAGTGGTTTCATGTGAAATAAACTCTGAGTATTCATCGTCAAATATCGGTGGTGGTAATGGACAGCGACCTGATATGGTAGTTGGCCAACCAAATGCACAATGTAAAACTTTCGAAAACCCTTCTATTTATCCAAGTTTTACTCCGCCAATGTTTTGTGGCTCAATTGGTGGAATTACTCAATCTATGATGAATGATATGAATTCGTTTTGGGGGGCTCAAATGCACGCATGTTCCTGCGGAAACGATTTTCCTAGTTGTTCAGGCAATGCCGTAGTCTTAGGTAGTACACCAACTCATCAAGGTTTCAGTTATATCTACTATGATGCTAATTTTCTTGGATATCTACAAGGAATATCGAACTCATTTTTGACTCCAGCATGGCTATTATCACATGAAGCAGGACATAATATTCAAAGTGCCTATAGTATCTCTTTTCCTTCTCAGTCTATGAAGGAGTTATCATCAGATTGCTTCTCTGGATATTTTCTCGGAAACCTAGTGTGCAACGGAAAAACAACTGCCTCTGAAATTGAAAATACACTAAATACCTTATGTCAGGTTGATAATGGGCAAAGCGCATTTTTTGATCCTGCTGGTCATGGTTCTTGTCAGGAGCGAAGAAATTCAATTACACATGGCGTTAATAGTTATTTGAATGGTGTGCCTCCCTTAAACGCCTGCCTATAGGATCGGAATATATAATATGGATGTTACTAATAAGCATGAGTCCTAACCAGAGAATGCACGCGGACAGTCATAAGCATCACGACCTTTGCATTCGCAAAAGTAGCGCCACTTATGCCTACCAGTGATTCAACCGTTAGCTGATTAAAAGCTTGCAAACTCATAGAGTGATACTATACTGGCGTTCTATGAAAATCGAATTAGTTACTACCTTAAAACGCTAGGCCACAAAAATTTTGGCTGAATTGCATGATTCAAAAAGGCCAGTTTTAATTACCGAGCATGGTCAACCGTCGGCCTATTTTATTGATGTTGATGACTATGAGTCTATGCAGGGTCGGTTACAAATACTTGAAGGACTGGCTAGAGGCGTTGACGGCGGTATTATAAAGTCGCACATATACGCAGAAAGAAGCTAGGGCGAAATTGAGTAAATAGCTCAAGTAATATGGGCGGAACCAGCATTATTTGGCGTTGATGAAATCGCAGAGTATATTGCACTTGACTTCGCGAGCGAAGCCTCAACACTCGTTAAAAATGTGTTTTCTGCGGTTGATTGGTTTGAGCTATTTCCAAACTCTGGACGTAAACCTCCAGAGTTAACAAAGTCTAAATATCGCGAAATAATATTCGAGCCAAGTCGTATTTTCTACCGTCAAGATAAGGAAATTGTATACATCCTTTATGTAATGCGCAGCGACAGAAGACTTCGTAAATACCTTTTAGAAGCTCGTGAAATAGAAAACAGCTAACCATCCATAAACATGTGACCCGCAGGTTTTCCGGATTATCAGCAGAAGTGGTTCCATGAAGTTGAGCCGTTAGTTCAAGTTAAGTCGTGACTGAGCTGTGGTCCAGTTATGAATAATCATTATGTGACGAATAAAATGAGTAATGTATGATATTTGATAGCCCGATACCAATATTGAGAAGTTTTGATGAATTTAAAGCCAAAGAATTTTATGTTGGCTTTCTCGGATTCAATATAGACTGGGAACATCGCTTTGAAGATAATTTCCCCCTGTATATGCAATTATCGAAAGACGGTTGTATTATTCATCTTTCCGAACATCATGGAGATTCAAGTCCAGGTGCATCTTTAAGAATATCGACCAAGAATTTAGAGCTTTTTCAAAAAGAATTAATAGATAAACAATATAAAAATGCAAGACCAGGAATTCAAGATATGCCTTGGGGAACCCGTGATATGGCTATCTCAGACCCATTCGGAAACAAACTTATATTTAATGAAGAACAGAGCGCATAATCGGGTAACCGGGGGTCTCTAGCCCCCAGTCCCACACCAGCGTACAAGTGTAACCGTTCAAACAAGCACATTCTATCCCTAGCGCTCTCAATCAATTAATTTGACCTCATTGTATTTCATTCACAAAATCGACGAGGTTACTACGCAAACACAATTCAATCAGCCCCCATCCATCAAGATCCGCCGCACACGTCAGTAATGGCGAACGATTGTCACTGAATTTGAGCACAATGGTTTAGGGGGGGGGTGAACGTTTTGTGAACAGTACGATCTGGCCTATAGTTCATTCGCTAAATGGCGTAGCCTATTAAAGTACGAAAACAATGACCCCAAAACCCAACCGATCTCATTTATTCAACTTCCTGAAACCGCGCCCCGTTTACCTGACTCGCCATGGCATATTGAATTGGACTTAGGTACCGGTGTGACCTGGCGCCTAACGCGATAATCAATCCATGTTATTATTCTATTCCAGCGCGCGTATCAGGTTGTGCGCCACGCCGACCGATACGCCGCTGATGAGAGTTTTGCGAAGAACACTTCCTGCGTCATCCATACCCAATACTGGCGCGGTAGAACGCGCGATACGATCCATTCCGATGGGGCGGCGTAATGGGTTATTTAGTTGGACGGAAGTGGGGGTAGCGCAAACCGGCATTATTCAACGTTTAATCCAAACCTGTAAAATGCACGGCATTAATCCAAGCGATTATCTCATTGATGTGTTGCAGCGCGTGGATGTTTATCCTGCTTCAGCTATTGATGCGTTAACGCGGCGTTTATGGGAAACAAAATACGGACACAATTTTTTCAAATCAGAAGTAGATCGTAGGGGGTGATAACGGGCTTTAATGAACGGTTTCAGTGTACGGCGAGAGTCGCGTACGCAGTGGCAGGGTTTGAGTTTGATCGATATGGCGGAGTCAGAGCGGCAAATAGGGGAACAAATTACGGTAGAGCGTTGTTATTTTATCTCAAGTTTGGAGGGCAATGTCGAGCAATTTGGTCAAGCAGTGAGTAAGCACTGGAGTACTGAAAATAGTCTTTGGGTATTGGGTGTTGCGTCTAGAGAAGATGAAAGCCGCGTGAAAAACACAATGGGCCGGGGAATAGGGCGATGCTGCGTCACATAGCGCTCAATTTGCTACGTCAAGGGACAACGTTAAAGCGTGGTATCAATACGAGTTGCTTCAAAGCCGGCTGGGATGAGGGTTACTTTCTCAAAGTGCTTGGCGTTGCAGGATGATTTATATGCGGTTGGTCTGATCGAAAGAGTTGCTTTCGGGATTAACTGCGTGTAACCTTTGGTTCGTTTGTTGGCTAGAGAGAAGCCACGTGCTACCCTAGCTTGTCCTCTCAGCGTCAGGCTGAGTTGACTTGAAAGTTGAATTCGCGTTATTTGTGAGTATTAGCGCGACGACATAACTTTTTGTGGTATCTACTGCTAATAAATGTGAATTTCTAAGAGACTAAGAGGTCTTCCCCATTTGCGGGATGCATAACATATTATCAGGGACGGATAGTTAAATGGGCTACATCAGGCAGAACAAACTTAAGTTACTATCATTTAGCCTGTTTTTTGGCTTTACCGCGCTTAATGTTATTCTTATTAAGCAAGCTTTAATTATCAACACATCAAGCCAAGAAATATTAAGCAAGCTGTCCAACACAAATCAGTTTAACTACAATGATTCTACGCAACTAAAATCAGACGCTACCCTCCAAGGTTCGATGTCTAGCGCTGCGTTAAATGGCTTTTCAACAAAAACGCCGTCAGAGCAACCAATAAATCAAGCATTAGCAAGTGAATTAGTGGCGCTGATTCAAAGTACAATCAAGGATGAATTGTACAGTTTAAGGTATACAGCCGACAGCAAAAGCAACTCTTGTTTCTCAGATAAAGATAAATCAGATGCAGATTCTAATAAAACAAACCCCTTGTTAAGCACAGCGATTAATTCAAACCACGATGTTGAATTCGACGACAATGCCTCTGTAATTGCAGAGGACGAGGTGACTGCTATTATCGAAGGTGCTATTAGTCACGGTGTTTGGTCTATTGAAGATAACGAACAATTAATGGAAGCATCTTTACATTTAAAGCCAGAAGCAAAGAGACGAATTAGAGAAAAACTAATGACTGCTATTAATAATCAAGAGTTAACGATGAGAAAAAATGCGTTAATAGTATTTTAAGTAATCAATTATAAAAAAGGAGGAGGATGAAGAAGGGAAACCTATAGCTGGATAAAAGTATACTTTAAAAACATAAAGGAATAGTAATGAAAAAAATATTGATGACGAGTGTATTATTGTTTGGGCTCCATGCTGCGGGTACAGCTCTTGCGGCAACGCAGCAAGGCTTTGTGCAAGTAGTAAATACTGCAACCACTGGCCTGATGAACGCTAGATTTAATGTGGCAACTAACCCGAAACCAGGTCATGAAGGCTCTTATTTTTATACTGTGACGTATAAAGAAAACACTTCAGTAGCTTTTGCTGGATATGACGCTGTTAACAATGTCTCCTTTGCCTGCAGTTTTCCCGCTAGTAGCCCATATTTTGAAACGGCAGTACGCATGGCGCATGGTACGGGCTACGGAACCATACTCCAGGTTAGGCGCACTGGTTTTTTGTGTGACGGCCTTAAAAAAACTCAGTCTACTCTTGCTCAATAATATCCTAAACAATAACACCCATCTATTAATATTTAGATGGGTGTTATTGTTTAGGAGTATCAATAAGTTGATGATTTTTTTCCGCCGAGACCCAAAGCCAGTAATCAGATAGACTTACTTCCCTTGGAAATTTTAGTATTCTCGGATCCAGGTAAGGCAACTGCTAACAGTTGCTAACAATATTGGTGTATTTATACGCGTTTCCGAAAGATGGTCTAGCCATCGATATTGATTTTTGGTCTTGGCTTGTTTCTCTGTCATACGGAGTGTTCACGAAACCTTGTTTGGAACGGTTCTGCGGGCTGCGACTTTACTGATGTGGGAATTGTTGGCGGGAATTGCTGCGCCAACCCACCTCCTTAAACAGGATTTTGTCATGTTGAAACCCTTTGGTTTGTAAACGATAACGGGTCAAGTAATTTGTTTTACAAGACTAATGCATGTTGGCATGGTTATCTTTATTGCGGATCAAATCAGGAAGAAGAAACGAGAAGATAAAAGTTCCAGAATTATTCACTTTTTTCTGCCTGTTGGGTTAGTTTGGGGGCTACCCCCCCCTTTTTTTTTAGTAGCACCGTTTTACCTGAGCTAGGTTTATCGCGGATTTCGTAAACTTCATTCGGGAGACGGGGGTTGTCACATTGGTTTCACTACGCCTTGCTGTGTCGAAACTGTTTAATTGACTTGGGTAGATTCTGCCATGGAACCCACAATATAGTTTTGTAGTATTTCGGTTGCATTTAGCGCTCTGCTATACAAAGCGACCAGGTATAAATCGCCTAGCCATTTACGGTTGTTGGTGAGTTCATTTGCCAACCCTAATTGGTAGCTATTGTCCCAGTTTGATAAATCACCACCAATGAAGCGCTCACCTGATAATACACTGTTGATGTATATTCTTACGGTTCCCGCGGTATCTCGTGTCATCACTACATGTGATAAATTCGCCGCTACAGTGCCATGCAATGTTTTGATTCCAGTTAGCGTTTCTGTTTCAATCATTCGTGATGCATTGTTATTAGTAAGACTACTGCGAAAACGTCCTTCGTAAAAGTTTGTATCCTGTCCAACTGTCATATTGCGATTGCTAGCATCTTCGGAAATGGTAACCACTCGTGCCGGCCCACCTTGTTCCGTATCGGCCGGTGTCGCCCAGAACTCTACGGTGATTTCATTCGTCTCTCTGGCAGCATCAATGATCTTTTTGGCGGCGGTACCTGACGAAATCAAGGCGCCAGGATTCTCTGGATCAACGCCTTCCAGAATGGACAATCCACCACTCGGGATCCAATTTACATTCGCTATATTCTGAATTGTCAAATCAAGTGGCAGACCTGCGCCTGAGACGTCTTTTACTATGTTACCCTCCCCATCCTTGAAGGTGTATAGGCTCAACAGACCCTCCCGGGTTCTTGATAACGCTTCACTGGTATTGATAAATTGCGCACTGACTTTATTGCTACTCCCTAATCCGACTTTTGTGCCCCAGGCTGTAATTTGGGCACTGCGTGTTATCGGGATCGGGCCGTTATACGGATATTCATTGCTATCAAAGGGTCCATTTAAATAGTCCACGCGGTAATAAATATCCGTTCCTGGTTCGGTAGCGGTAATATTGACATTAACCGTATCCGTATAGTCAGCGCCCTCCGGACTGAATACCGGGTCAGTGACTGTCTTGGCACCGGCAACATAGTTTTGCAATATTTCGGTTGCGTTTAACGCCGTACGATATAAGGCAACCCTATGTATTTCGCCCAACCATGGGCGATCTCGCGATATTTCATTTGCCAGTCCTAATTGATAGTCATTATTCCAGTTCGATAAATCACCACCATTTTCTAGCATGCCTTCCATTATCTGGCTATTGACATAAAGCCTTACCGTACCAACCGTATCGCGTGTCATTACTACGTGCGATAAATTCGCCGTTGCAGTGCCAGACGGGGTTTTTATGTCGCTAGGTGTTTCCGTATCTAGATATTTTCGCGCATTATCATCAGTAGTGGTGCTGCGGACACGGCCATTGTAAAAATCTCTTTCCTGTCCAATCGTCATATTGCGATTGAGACCATCTTCGGAAATGGTAACCAGTCGTGCCGGACCACTTTGTTCCGTATTGTCCGGTTTTCCCCAGAACTCAATCGTCATTTCATTCATTGCCTTAACGGCCTGAATGACCTTAGTGGCTGCCACACCAGAGGAAATCAAACTACCCGGACTACTCGGATCAGCCCCTGCAGTAATTGACAATCCTCCGTCTGGCAACCAAGCCACAGCAGAACCTGGTAATCCAACCGAGGCTTGTATGACTAAATCAAGCGGTGTACCCACACCCGATACATCGCGTACATCTACTCCTGATCCTTCCTTGAAGTTATACAAGCTAACCAAACCTTGCCTGCTACGTGAAGGCCAGGGGTTGCTATTGCTGGGATCGAGCCCTAATTTAAGTTCATTTACACTGCTAATTCCATCATCGTCAGTATCGAACAATTTATAGCGTGTTTTTTCGAATTCGAGGTTATTAATGCCTTTGATCAATGTTTTAGGGGCGCTTGTCGCCGTTGCCAGTGGTACGGAGGTGGTGCTATCCAATGGCTGATAACAGAACTCGATAGTAAAGGTATGAGTATTCCCCACCAGCAGGCCTGTAATGGTTAGCGCAGCACGTTTGGTTTCCACATCAATATCCATGGGCTTGCACAGGTTAGCATCACAGTCACAGTCCACGCGGTCGATGCCGATAAACCCCCGGTATTGCGTTAGCGGCAAGTTTTCGGCCAGAATTGCCGGTGATAAGGCAATACTACCGGTGCTTTTCTCCGATCCCACATTAACGGTGTCCTTGTGATCGCCTTCACTACACCCCCCTAAGTTTAGGGTGGTCAACAACAAAATAGCGAGTAATATACGAGCACCAAAATTCGCTAATGGGCATGATATTGATAATTTATTGGATTGACGCAGTGCTATCATTTTCATACTTTTTAGTAGATTTTCCTGATTGATATTTCATCTTAAATTGAAAGAAAGGTACGCCAATCGTTTTTGCAGTAGGTCTGGTCGAATGATGGCTTTCGGCGTAGTCGACTAGCATTGCAACGGACACATTGTTCAGTGGTGGCGACAAGGTAAAATAAGTGCATGTTATGTTTAGCCTGTTTATTGTTGTTATCAGTGTCGCGGTGTACAAAAAGCCAGCATATAAACGAATATTGGCGTTATCGGCTATTAAAGCCACCTACCTATCAAATACTTACAACGATACTAACGATGCTTAGAGGGAGCGTTATTGATCTATTTGTTGTTGTCGTCCAGCCATTTGTATAATGCAACTTATGTTTATCGAGGACTTTATCCGTGCTATTCCCTATATTACCAATGTTTGCTGGACATTTTATATTCACTTTATTATTTGTTAACGGTGCAATGAACAGGTGCCAATTATAAGGTTAATTGCCAATATGAATAGTAAGCATTGTGGTTTATAAATTCAATGAATTTATTGTGAGCTCTTAATTATAAATCGGCACGCAAAACTATGCTCCATATCGGCCAGATTTTTGCTGGTTCGATAGTTTTTTATTTTCCATAAACACTTTAGCGAGAATCAAAAACTTTACTAGGGTTTAGTAAAGGCAGTGCCAATAAATATATAATAATCAAGCACCTTCGAACTATACTCTCTTGGGGGTGGAATAGTTGCTTAGCAAATTTGTATGAGACATCGCCGTCAATTACCTAACAGTACAGTACAAAGCGGGTTTACGGAATCCCCTAAACGATGTAGGCACACTAAACAATCCCATTGAATTGAAGACATCATTGGTTGAGTCGTTGGAGAAGTATTCATGGCAAAGTTACTCGGTATTTATAAAAGTTACTCGGTATTTATAAATGGTAGGCTAAATAGGTTATTGGCTGGCGATGTGGGTATTGCAGGTAATTTTAATATGTTACGTGTAAGTCAAGATTTGATTCCTAATCAGTCTATGTAAAGGATATGAAAAATAGGCATGGCGTAAGTTAAAATGTTACCTATGGAGGCAATGAGGTCAATCCGGCTACCGTCAATTGCGAAAACGGGGTGTAAGCAGAAACGTAGCTGGAACACCTAACTTGCGCGCGTACTGGGTTGTATTCAATATAGTGTATTGCCAGCCATAAACAAGTCGTCACCAAGGGTGTTGAAACATAACACCCTTGCCATGTACCTTTCCTGTCTTGCAGTTGATTACGGGGGGGGCGTAACGCTTGTGCTAGGTTTAATGCGCTAGGTATCTATCCTCTTGGCTGAGCAACGCGGCCAATTGGATATGAATAGGTATAATCAATAATCTTTTAGCCAGTTTAAATAGACAATACGATCATCATTGGTGAGAGATGCTCCATTACGCCGATTATATCGTTAGATAATAGGGTGCGGCACGCTTGCCAATTTTGTTTTAGCTGGCTAGACATGCTTCATACGTTGCCTTACCTTAGATAAAAAGTGGAGGGGCATTTCTTCTTTTTATCCTTCTTTTTTAATTTCATCGATACCTTGCCAGTTGTATGGCGTTAGTGATACCGTGATATACTTTATCTATGTAGGTGAGGTTTTTCGCCTAATTCCATGTCAAATATTCACGGTAATTGTATAATATTTCATATTATATGAATCTTGTGCATATAAACTTATATTCTATGCGCAATATATCAATCGTTAAATTTGTTGGGAGTGATGGTGGATTGTAAATGATGTTTAATCGAAGGAAATAATAGTGAAAAATAAAATAATGGGGACGTTAGTTTTAGGGAGTGTGTTGTTAAGCGGGTGTGCGACAATTGTTGGTGATAAAACTCAGCTCATACCAATTTCAAGTACGCCAAGTGATGCGCTGGTTGTTATAACGGATGAAACAGGCAGTGATATTTATAAAGGTCAAACGCCTACGACGGTAACGCTTCCAAAAAGTGATGGCAGCTATTGGGGTAAAAAAAGCTTTTCTGTAGAAATCACCAAAGAAGGTTATGAAACACAGGTTGTTCCAATTACTGCTAACGCAAATGGCTGGTATATCGCTGGAAATTTCGTTTTTGGCGGACTCATTGGCTGGTTTGTCATAGATCCGTTAAGTGGTGCCATGTACACGTTGTCTCCCGAGCAGATTTCGTCGACATTGCCGGGTGAAAAGGCTGCGCATAATAACAAGGCCGACGACGGTAGTATTTCGATAGTGCTTTTGCAAGACGTGCCTACTAACTTAATTAATGAAATGAAGCAAATAAATTAGCCTTCAACGAGATTAAAGGTTGGTGCAGGCCATTGCGGTGTTTGGGTTTTTTGTGCATTTACGCAGTGCTAAATAATGGCACAATTCAGCCACTGCTATGGTCTGTCGACTAATATGGTAACGCTTACGTTAGGAAGGGAAGATATGATGTGCTAGAAGTCGCTGCATTTAACGTTAAATAGAAAGCTTGTATCCATCGGAGGTTCCAATATGAACGTCACTTTGCACCAGAAATTTGATGATGCCTTAAGATATTATTTGTACCCACTATTGGCGATGATTACTCTGGCGTATCTTGTTTGTGAGCTAAGCGGCCCGCGAGAGAGCATTGGTCATCGTTATGGTTGGTATGTTGGCGGCATGGTAATTGTCATGGTGCTCATCGAAATGCTTCACCCGCTTCGCTCCGAATGGCGTATGACTAAGGCGACATTTTGGCGTCGTGACGTGCCATTTATTATTCTTGGTGCAAGCAGTATTGCTGCCGCAAATTATTTCGCGGCAATCATCGCCACGCAGTACGGTCTCTCACGCGGCACGTCACACGAGGAGATCCCGCTGTTGTTAGGTATTGTCTTCGCATTACTGATTACCGATTTTCTTTGGTATTGGGTCCACCGTATCAGTCACGAAGCACGCGGTAGTTGGGGGCAGTTTTTCTGGCGTGTTCATGCGGCACATCATCTGCCACGTCAAGTTTACGTGCTTATGCACGCTATCGGGCATCCAATCAACGCGATTGTGGTTCGCGCCATATTGACGTTACCTCTTTGCGTCTTTGGGTTCGCTCCTGAAGTTGTGTTTGCCGCCAGCGTCATTATCGCATTTCAAGGCCTTGTTTCGCACTTTAATGTGGATAGCCGTGTCGGTTGGCTCAATTATTTATTGGTGGGCACTGAGCTTCACCGGTATCACCACAGCGCAGACATGTCCGAAGCTAAAAACTTTGGCGCGGTCGTTTCGGTATGGGATCAGCTATTTGGCACCTTCTATTATCGTCCGGGTAAAGTACCTAAAACGCTTGGTGTCGACAATGCTAGTCGGTATCCGTCCGATACGAGGCTATTCGACGTCATCGTGTATCCGTTTCGACATTACAAATCAAAAAATGTGCTTTAGCGTGGTGTATATGTTATTAAGTCTGGATTCTTTGTAAAAAAAATTCATCTATTAAGTTATCTTGCTTAAGAAAAATGCGTCTCGGAATTAAAACAAAAGTTGCGTTTATATTATTGCTGGCCGTCATTATTCTGGGTTTTGCTATACCGGAACATCGTAGTATTCCGGTAAAAGGAGCGACCAACAAGGATTGGAATCACGGCACCTTCTGGCACGAACCTTGGGGAAGGTCTGGCGTACACAAAGGAATCGATATATTCTCATCTAAAGGAACACCGGCTATGTCATCAACAGCGGGTATTGTCTTATATAAGGGGGAGATTCACATGGGGGGTAAAATAGTCGTAATCCTTGGCCCTAAATGGCGATTACATTATTATGCGCATTTAGATAGCCAGAATGCAACAATAGGATCAGTTGTTCGAGCATCCGAGGTAATAGGTACAGTTGGAGACAGTGGTAATGCTAAAGGCAAGACTCCCCATTTGCATTATTCAATTGTTTCATTGCTACCGTATATATGGAACTGGGACTTAAGCAGCCAAGGTTGGAAAAAAATGTTTTATCTAAACCCTTCTAAGCAATTGATTAATTTAGGTTAAATTCCTAGCAAGTGTGATCACCGTCTTTAACATTAAGTGAGATCACTGTTGTGGAAGGTGGTATTGATGGTGAGCGCCAAGCCAGCATTTATTGTCCACACAGCTTAGGCCTGTGTTAATCTTCTCCCGCCACAGAAAACTTCAGGCCCGTCATCGTGGTCTACATACGTTTCATGACAAAAAATAATGCCCAAAACGTTTATAGCCGCCATGTATTCGCTTTTTCCCGTTAGCTTAACATTCTTGATGTCAGGCGTGTGTTTTGTTTTTCTCTGTTCATCACCCTTGTTTCTGGCAGTAGCTGCCGGTTGTGCTATTCGTTGTGCTACTCGTTGCGCTATTAGTTACGATAGGGATAAGGGGGATATTATCGATCACGGTATGGCTTGTAATACAAACGGCCTTAGTGTCGGACTAAAACTAGGATGAAGAAAACCGCTAAATCACTACGAATGCATGATGTTGCCATATTTTCTATTATGGCGGTACTTGCTGGTTGCGGGCTGATTTATGAGTATCTGTTGTCACATTATGCTGGCAGGGTATTGGGTGCTATTGAAACGGTGATCTTTAGTATGATTGGGGTCATGATTGTTTCTATGGGGCTGGGCGCTTTTGCGGCACGTTATATTAAATGTGCCTTCACCGGGTTTGCCTGGTTGGAAGTGGGTATTGCTTTATTAGGGTCATCATCGGTATTTATCATTGCTGCTATCTTTGCGTTTAGCCATACTTTGCCACAAATTATTGCGCAGACTTTTGGTTTACCGCCCGACTTGGTGCCACAAGGTGGTGTGATAAAATCATTGTTAGAATTTGTGAAAATCGTTCCCTATATCTTTGGTTTTATTTTAGGTGCAATGATCGGAGCTGAAATTCCACTAATCGCCAGGGTAAGGGAGCGTGTTTATGGCGAGCATCTTGAGCATAACCTCGGTGATATTTATGGTGTGGATTACGTTGGCGCGGGTGTTGGCGCAGCATTATGGGTTATCTTTATGCTGGCAATGGAGCCATCGCTGGCGGCGGCATTAACGGCCACGGCCAATATCGCTGTGGGACTGTTATTTTATTTTCTTTTTCACCAACGTATTAAGTGGAAAGAATTACTGCTGCTGAGTCATATTGTGGTGGCAAGCGTTATTGTTACCCTGGGCATGAATGGTGCACAATGGAGTGCCATCATGGAAGATACCTTATACAAAGATAAAATTGCCTACCGCATTAACACAGAATATCAACGAGTAGTTATCACCGAGCGGTTGATGGACCCCACCAGGCCTACAGTAATCACGCTCTATATTAATGGCCGAACCCAGTTTTCTAGTAACGACGAGCATATTTACCACGCTATGTTAACTTACCCCGCTCTGGCGGCTTCGGCCCGGCATGACAGTGTCCTGATCATCGGTGGTGGTGATGGCCTCGCGCTGCGTGATGTACTGCGTTGGCAGCCAAAGCAAGTAACCCTTATTGATCTGGATAAAACTATCGTAGACTTCTTTACGCAGGCTGCGGCCGGGGAGGGCAGTGATATTAACTCCCGTCTGGTGGCGTTAAACCAAAACAGTTTTTCTGACCCCCGTGTCACACTTCACTTTGGCGACGCCTATATTAAAGTTGATGAATTGCTGCAAACAGTGCAACGGTTCGATACGATTATTATTGATCTGCCAGATCCCAATCATCCCGATCTGAACAAACTGTATTCGGCTCGGTTTTACGCAAAATTAAAGCATCTTCTGGCCGGTGATGGTGCGATCGCGATACAATCAACCTCGCCTTACCATGCGAAGGATGCTTTTTTAAGTATTGGTGTTACCCTGCAACACGCGGGTTTTGCCCATGTTGAGCAATACCACCATAACGTCCCCAGCTTTGGTGAATGGGGGTGGACAATTGCGACGCAACAAGGCCGGTCTCCCCGACAACGCCTGGCGGCTTTGGAAACACTGCCATTGGACGATGGATGGACAACCAAAGGCAAACTATTGGCAACCTTTGAGTTTGGGCAGCATTTTTTTAAGAACAGAGATGCCATTCAGATTAATCGCTTAGGCAGCGGAGTGGCTTACCAGTATTACCGCAAAAACTGGGAGATTGAGCAGGGCGTTTACCAACCCGAGCCATAATGTAGCCCCGGGTTTGCAGCGGCCTAATTCCCATGATTTTTATATGTTAATATGTGTCATATTATGTCTTGAAATATCCAGTGTTTTGACATATTATGACATTACCGTTAATTAAAGGAGATAATATGAGCAAAAAGAAGATGACCCTGCCAGAGCTTGCAACGGCATTAAACGGTTTGGAGACTGAGGACGGATTATCGTTTCACGCTGAAATGATCGAGGGGGAAGTGCCTGCCCTGCAAGTGAGCGTCAGTGATCGGGAAGAATTCCCGATTTACATCACCATTGACGATAGCCAGATTCTGGCGGTCAGCTACCTGTGGAAAGAGTCTGAAATCAAACCGGGTGCGCGGGAAGCGTTATTGGATGCGCTGCTAACGTTGAATATTCCCATGCCGCTGTCCGCTTTTTCAAAGTTAGGCAGTCAGTATGTCATCTTTGGGGCACTCTCCAGCGAATCCGACTTGAAAGATGTTATTCATGAAGTGGATGTTTTAAGTGATAACACCTTGGAAGCATTGGAGTCGGTGTCAGAGTTTCTGGAATAACAGTACCTGCAATAACGTTTAAGCGATAACGTTTAAACCATTAGCTTGTAAACAAGCGTTTAGGAGAATATTTATGTCAATTTTTAAAAAATTATTTACCGCTGTTCGTGGTGCTGCTACCGAAGCTGGCGAAGCTGTTGTCGACTCTCAAGCACTTCGAATTATGGATCAAGAAATCCGCGATGCGGAAAATGAGCTCAAGAAATCAAAAGAAGGTTTAACCACCGTTATGGCGCAAAAAATGTCTACCGAGCGTCAGGTTAAGGAAAAACAAAAAGCCATTGAGGAACATGAGGGTTATGCAGTGCAGGCACTGGACAAAGGCGATGAAGGCCTGGCGGTGCAGATAGCAGAAAAAATCGCTGAGCTGACTAATGAGGTTACGCCGTTGGAAACACTGCTGACTGGTCAGATTCAAAGCGTAAACCAGCTCAAGCAAACCATCAAGCAAACCGAAAAACGCTTGCAGGCCACCAAGCGCGAAGTTGCGTTGATTAAATCAACTGCCAGCGTACAAAAGGCTCAGGATGCAATTGCGTCAACGCATTCCGGTAGCACCTCTGCTATGTCGTCGGCAATGGAATCGATGCAGCGTATTAAAGCCCGTCAACAGCAAAAATCAGATAAAATGAACGCTGCACTGGCATTGGAAGAAGAGGGCGGCGATGGCGATCTAAAGGCCAAAATGGCGGCGGCAGGCATCACTGATAGTGGTCCCAGCGGTAACTCCATACTGGAAAAACTAAAAGCCAAGCGAGGCAATGCCAGCGCTTAAAAACGCTTATGTAAATGCTTATGTAAACGCACTTAAGTAAATGCCAACGCTTAAGTATAAAGCAGCAGCAAGTAAGCATAACGCAACCAGTAAGGAGGTAGACCCAATGGGAATTTTTAAAAGCCTTTTTGGGGGTGGCAACACGGAGGATGCCGCTCCCCGCACCTTAACCCACCCGAAGGATCTGCAGGTCAATGACTTGGTTAAGTTTGGGTTCGCGGCACAAACCGGCATTAGTGCTGCGGACTTTAAGGTTACGGCAGTAAATACCATTCATTTTTCCGCAGACCAGGAGCCAGCCACCATTTTCACGCTGGAAGGCATGGAGGATATGTTTACGCTTTCTTTACGAAATGAAACCAGTGGCACCTTACTGGAATTGGGCAAAGTGGTGTTGCCGGAGCAAATTGAGCAAATATTTCCCTGGGAACAATTTGTGGATATTATTGAGCCAGATACCGGCGCTCACCATACACTTGAGCGGTTGGCCGAGCCAGATGAGTTGGCCGGTTGGACCGCGCAGCAATATAGCCAGGAAGCCGGCGGTGGTGACGAAGCCTATTTTCATGCCGGTGACTACCGGGAGCGTAGCCTCCCCGAGGGCAAGGATGAATGCGAACCATTTGATTATTACCTTATGGTGAGCCCCGACCGGCTGCATGCATTGCGCATCGCCGTATTCGATGGTGGCCGGTCCGAAGCCACACTGCTGGTTTACTTGCCGTTAAATAAGCTGGAAGAAATGTGGCCCGCCAGCAATAACTGATATCAAGAGAGAAGCATGCCAAAAAAAACCAGGCAAACAACGTGGACAGCTTCAGCGGATAATTTAAGGGCAATTCAAATAGCGTTTGATCTCGGTGGCGATATACCCGATTTTATTCGCGCTGTCGCCGCGAATAATGGTTTATCGCCATCGGATCAGATTCGAAAAATCGTGAGCCTGCCATATCGCAAACCCAAACGACCCCGACTTACGCTTTCGCTCAAAGAGTCCGATTACCTGCACCTGGGTGAACGCTACGGCGTAGCGGCTACTGAAAAAGAGGTGATTAGGGAAAAAATACGTGAGGAACTGGAAGCGTTTTACCGTCAGGAAACGGGTCAATGACAAAGACGCCATATCATGTTTAGTCTCGTTAACCGACACTTACGCAAACTGAAAAACCGTGAATTATTGCACACAAATATAGCAAAATCACTGAGACGCACCGGGCTATATCTAATCATTATGCTGTCGGCTCACACCTGGGCCATGATGATATTTGAAAAACTGTCTTTTTTAGACAGCTTCTGGTTAACACTTACTACGGTTACCACCGTGGGTTACGGCGATCTATCGGCCGCTTCACTCGAAGGTCGTCTCAGCACAATCCTGATTTTGTTCGTCGGCAGTGTGTTTGTCGCGGCAAAAGCGGCGGGCGATTATTTTGAATACCGAAGCAACATTCGCCAAAAGAAATTAAACGGACAATGGAGATGGAATATGTCAGGGCATATTATTATTATGAACACCCCCGCCAATTCTGGCGTACAGTATTTACAACGCCTGATCAGACAATTCCGAACCAGCCGGCAATACGAAAATAAGGATATCGAACTTTTAACCAGTCAGTTCCCCAATGGACTGCCCAGCTCCATCACCGATCTGAAGCGCGTGGTACATTACCATGGTCGTACCGACGATGTGGATTGCCTGCGAGCCGTTAATGTGCAGAAAGCAGATATTATTATCGTGCTGGCCAAACGGGAGGGTGATAAATCGTCAGACGGCCGTACCTTTGATATACTGCATCGCCTCAATGAATTGGATGAGCAAGGCATCATTCTGGCTGAATGCGTGGATGATAGCAACCGGGCCAGGCTCCTAGGGGCCGGTGCTGATATTGTCATCCGCCCGATACGAGCATACCCGGAAATGATCGTGCGTTCGCTGGTTGCGCCGGGCTCTGAACAAATTATCGAAAATATGTTTTCCAACAAAGATGATGAATATCTGCGCTATGAAGTGGATATACAAGGTGTGTGCTGGGCTGATGTGCTTTGTACCTTAGCCAAACTAGACCTGGGGACGGCTATTGGGTATGTATCTAAAAGCGATAATAAACTACAATGTAACCCACCCGCGAACGAACGGGTTGAGGCCACGGCATTGTTTTTGATGGTCAGAGAGGAAAGTATCCCTGATGCATCGGCAGTGCAAGCTGCCTTAATGAAAACATAAGCGTTGAATACTCGAACAATATAACTCCATAACGGTCGTAGCGCACTACGGTCGTAGAACACCTGAACCAGGCTATACCTAAACACCCTTTAATTTCCCAAGCAGGTATGATGTTAATGAAAACATGGCTAACACGGAAAATCTGGCTATTGCTTCCACCACTGTTGCTATTGCAAGGTTGCGGTAATCGGTATGCTGAAGAGGTAAAACAACACCACGTTTCCGCCACCAAACAAATGGCGCAGCTCAAACAACAGTTAGACAGCAAGCAGTTGAGCAATGCTTTATTAGTTCAGACCTACGCCGATACACTCTCAGAAACCCAGCCAACATTAGCCCCCATTGCAGCGGCCTTAAAAAAAGATGCTTCGACCAATGGCAACATTTATCAAAATTTTGTAACTCGTCTCAAGGCCGTTAATCAGAACCCCGAACGTGAGGCGGATTATCGTCTTGCCATAGAAGAATTGAGCAGTATCGCCGTGGGGTCGGATCCTGTGGTCTTCAATGACAGCTTGCTGGACCAGGTGAACACCCTGGCAGATCTGTCACAAGGGAAGCTGGCACGCATTAATGTTCCCATGGGTGAGGCGGCGCAAAACCTTAAGAATGGCCAGGGCGCAGTACCCGGCAGTTATTTGGTGGGTAACCCTAATTATGGCAGTTTCAAGCAGGACTCTTCCGGTAACTCATTTTGGGAATGGTACGGAATGTACGCCATGTTTAGCAGTGTTATGGGCATCTTTGGTTCAGGCTATCATCAGGGCCCGGTCTACGCCAGCGACTGGTATCGTCAGCCACGGTATAGTTATTACAACGATTACGGGCGCAATTCGTATGGTTCTTCACAAGCACAACAAAGCTGGAATACCACCAAGGACGCATTGGCCAAAAAAGGCGTTACCCCGGCTAAGCCGAAAAAAGACTTCCGCAGCACCGCCGGTAAACAACGTTTAAGCACCTATGCTTATAAGCGTGAGGCAAACAGGAAGCAATACGGCGCAAAAACCAAACAACAGGCTGCGAACGCACCACCAAACCGCAGCGGCACAAAAAAATCGCAACGTAAATCCGCCTTCTCCGGTTTTAAACCCAGCTCACGTGGTACAGGTAGCGGCAGCCGTGGCATTCGATTCGGCAAATAACAGATATTGCGCACATTGTATTCTTTGCGTTCTTTGTATCAACAGGAGAAACACCCATGAATGAATTAATTGGAATAGACTCAAGCCTAGTCGCTTATTATGTCGTCGACTTTCTTATCATCGCGGCGATACTGGCCAGCATGCGCAAACTGGCGGGTGTTGTTGGTAATGTCTCTTCCCGCTCCGAATTATCCGAACGGGATAATCATGCCTTTGGTATTTCCATCGCGGGTGCCGCCATCGCCATCGCCGTTATGTTGATGGGCGCGGTATCTGGCGAAGCTGCTAAAAATCCCGCCAGTGAAGCTTTTATCATGTTGGCCTATGGCGGTCTTGGCCTGGTATTGATGGCAATTACCCGTAAAATCTTTGATCATATTTCGCTGCCTGACATTAGTATCCACGACGAAATCATGAAAGGTAACACCGCGGCCGCGCTGGTGGATGCAGGCAACATGATTGCCACTGCTATTATCCTGCGGGCAGTCATGGTCTGGGTGGATAGTAATTCGCTGCTTGGCCTGCTGTTTGTATTGCTCGGATTTTTAGTCTCGCAGGTCATCATGATTGCGGCCACCGCTTACCGCCGCCGCGTTTATGCTCGGCATCAGGGTGATACGGGCCTGCATAAACAATTAGAGCAAGGCAATGCCGCCCTGGCGCTGCGATTCGCGGGCCATCGCATTGGTATCGCATTAGCGGTAACCGGTGCCTCCGGTATCGTGATTTACAGTGATGCACAAATGGTTGCCGGACTGGCTGCATGGACTGCCGTTGCGGTAATAATGTTTATCACCTTAACCGTGCTGGCCATTTTAATTCGCAAGGCGGTGTTGCCGGGAATAAATGTAGCGGAAGAAGTCAATCAGCAAGGTAATATTGCAATTGGTGCCATCGAAGCCGCAGTGTATATTGCTGTGGGCTTTCTGTTGGCCGGATTATTTGGCTAGTACGTTTATAACGCGTATCGAGTTAACAGGTTGGCATAATAATATTAGCGGTGCTAAAACATCAGTGGTACTGAAAAACTAGCGTTAAAGCGGTTGTTATCTACTTGCCTATATTGTTATCTATCTACTAAGCACATAAAAAACGCACATATAAACGCGCATAAAAACACAACAAACACATTAAATACCGTGAGTAAGTCAGCCTAATGAAACCCCACTATCAATTTGCCTTGCTGGTCATCGGCGCATTTGTAATGTCTGCCATTCCTATCGTGCATTGGCCGTTTTCCTGGCTAGAAACTTATTTTCACGAGATCAGTCATGGCTTGGCAGCCGTACTCACCGGGGGTTCTATTGAGCGCATCGTGTTGCACTTTAACGGCTCTGGTTTGTGTTACACACGAGGTGGCTGGCAACCACTGGTAACATTCGCAGGTTATGCCGGGGCGGTTGGGTGGGGAGCCATCATTTACCTCACCGCCAAAGCAAGTGGTGCCAAAAGCCGCTGGCCAGCGATCATCGTGTTAAGTATGCTGCTAATCTCTGGAGTGCTTTATGCCCGTGATCTCATTACCATCTTAATTATGCTGATTATTAGTGGCACACTCTATATTTCATTCCGTCATGTTGTGGGTGGACTCTTTCCCCGTTTCATGGAATTTGCCGGCGTTTACGTGATGGTGAGCGCCGCCCGAGCGCCGCTTGACCTCATCGATGGCCGTCACTATGGCGACGGCGCGACCCTGGCTAACGTTACCTGGCTACCAGAAATAGTTTGGGCGTTGCTTTGGTGCAGCATTGCGATTGGCACTATGCTGTTACTGTGGAAGCAGAGTCGGCAATACCGCTAACCTTGTTTTGCGTTATAGCCCTTAGTAGGGATTCTTTATATTAACTCTCTGTATTAATTCTTTATATTAACTCTGCGTATGAACCAAAATCGGACTTGTTAATAGATAAAGTACTGATTTTTGATGTCGGTGTCGCCGTGAGTATGGCACTTAAATAGTTGGTTATCATCACCTGATAATATTCTCCAGCGCACCACGTAACGTTGGGTGCTGAAAGCAATAACCAGTATCGGTGATTTTTTCCGGTATCACTTTCTGGCCGGTCAAGAATAGCTCATCGGCAACGTCTCCTAACAATCGGCGTAATATAAAGGCTGGCATTGCCATAACGGTTGGGCGATGCAGAACCTGTCCTAATGTTTTTGTGAAACTTTTGTTTCTCACAGGATTAGGTGCAGTGGCGTTAACCGGCCCAGTGATGGCTTGGTTTTCGATGATTTTTAGTATGATGCCTATCATGTCATCAATATGTATCCATGACATCCATTGTTGGCCATGACCTAACTTGCCACCCAGTCCGTAAGAAAAGGGAATCAGCATCGCGGCCAAGGCGCCACCGGTTTTTCCCAGTACAATACCGGTTCGTAACAGACAAACACGAACGCCGAGCGGTTCAGCTTGCTGTGCTTGTGTTTCCCATTGTGCACAAAGCGCATGAGAAAACGTGTTTGGGGTCTGCTCTGTTTGAGATGACTCCGTAATGGATTCATCTCCATGAGGACCGTAATAGCCGATGGCAGAACCGCTGATTAGCAAGGCGGGCCTTTTTTGTGCTTTTTCTATATAGCTCACAATTTGTCGGGTGGTGTTGATGCGGCTGTTTACAATACGCTGCTTTTTGGATTGATTCCAGCGGCCAGTGGCAATGGGTTCGCCCGCGAGATTAATTATGGTGTCAAAAATATCGGTGGTTGTCAGTTTGTCGACGGCTTTGATCAAGGTTATCCGCTCACTAGTGCCAAGTACTGCTACCGCTTTTTTGAAATCCCTTGCCACTAGTGTGAGCGAGTGGCCCTGAGCCAGTAATGTCTTGCATAAGTGTTGACCAATAAATCCGGTTGCGCCGGTGATTAGCATGTTTTTTGGTGGCATGGATGATGGTATGGACATGTTTGTGTTTACCTCGTTGAGTTTTTCCGTATTAAGGCGGCGATAACTAGTGTATTCGCGGATGGCAAAGGGGATAACCCCAATACCATATAGTGTCATAATCCAGGAATAGATGCCGTGATTGACCCACACAAAACCGGTGGCGGCGTCGTGCCAGTTTAAAATCTCGGGAACCAGCAATGCCAGTATTGCACCGAAGTTTAGACCCAGCAGGGTATGGGTAATGCGCTCGGTGGAGGGTAAGTCTCGGGTTTGATCTTCTACTACAAAATCCCATAATGTGAGCAGTAGCTCAACCAGTAGTATCAACGCGAATGCAAGTGCCATTAAGCCATGCCATTCAACCCAGCCAAATGATAAAAACAGGATGCTATAAAGCACGCTACGCAGGCTATGGATCTTTAGCTCGATGCTGGCGCTTGGCCTTAAGCTTAATCGTTCCTTGATTTCATGGTGATAAATGGAATCGTAGGCGCCAACGAACCCTTGGATCGACAGTAATAAGAGAATGGTGTCCATCATAAGCAACTCTGGTTTTTACCGGCTGACGGCATAAAATGGGGTTTTGCCAGTAACAAGGGAATGACGATAAGGGTGAAGGCGATAGCGTTGAGAATGGCGTTCAGGTAAACGCCATTAAGCAATGACAGGGCGCTGTCATAAGGCGCCCAGACCAAACAGGCTGCTAACATGAACCACCAGGCCTGTGGTGTTGGCCGGGCGAAGGCAGAATTAACGGTATAGAGAAACAATACTCCCCAGCTGGCGATAGTAGGACCAAAAATACCGACTAAGAAGGCGGTTTGCTGCGTTACGTTTTGGCTATAGGGACTGTGATTAGCGGTCATCGCGAATGCCTGGTATAGGTGTTCGCGGTAGAACGTGTATAAGGGCGATTCAACAATGAAGGGTAAGCAGAGTCCTATCATAATATGAAGTATCGCCATTGCTTGCAAGGTGCGTTTTAGTGTTGGTAAATTGATTGACATTAGATAAACCTCTTTGATAAAGCCCCTGAAGGCATCAAACACAGATCCCGTTTTCCAAATAGCCGGTAACGATTGCGGGCAATTCGGTCGTATAACCAGTCGCGCATCAAGACTGGTGCACCTTCTCCCAGCGCCAGTATTGGCCAGGGTTTTTGTAATTGGCGGACCACGTTAAAAAACGCCTCTGATTTGAAATAGGGCTTACCGTGTTCGATATAGACCATGGTCTCGTAATGAAAGGTTTCGTTGTCATTGTGGTTAGCAGGCAGGCCACTCCATGCCAGTAATTCTTTTCCCGCATCTGATTGTACGGAGGCAAATTTAATCTTTGCCTGAGGGTCGCGTTGATAAACAAATTGCACCCAGCCCGAGCAGAGCTTGCAGACACCATCAAATAAGATAATGTGCTTGTTGTTATTGACAATATCATTGGCCGACATTCAAAAATCCTCAATTTGTTACTACAAGCATTGGTGCAACGGTTGTAGTAAAGGTTGAAATGAAGGTTGACGCAAAAGTGGGTTTTATAACCATCAGTGCGTAGACCATAATAATGGCTGTAAAAGCGGGTATCCCCAGCCAAAACCAGATTTTGGCGAGTTGCTGGTAGTGCAAAGGCAAGGCTTTTTTTGTCGGTATGGTTTTGTAAGCAATGTCTCGCATTTTTATTTGTAAATAGACGACAAACAGCCAGCACAGTCCGGCGCTAATAAATAATATAAGCGAGAGCATGACCCAGGGTTCTAACACCGATAGCCCTAGCAGGTGAAGTAACCAAAATCCGGTAATGGGCTGAATCAATACGGTAGGGGTGGTAAATAACCAGTCAGCCAGCACGACGTTGCGATTGGTGATGTAAATGGCGTGTGTATTACCTGATCGGTCTGCACGCCATTTATAAAATGCGCTGCCCAGTCCTGTGCCGAAGAGCAGGGTGGCACTTAGTATGTGCAGCCATTTAATAACTAAGTATTCCATATTATTTCTCTGTTGCTAGAAGCATCAGGGTTGCAACCAGCAGTGGTATGTTTTTTGTAATGGGGCCAAATGGATCAATCCATAATTCGGGTAGCCCGATGGCGATAATGATACTATAGGTAACAATAATCCATACTTGAAGTAATACCACATGCCTTAAATGCCAGCCCACTAGCAGTGCCACGCCTAATCCAAAATCAAGTCCTGCGGCAGCATATAACGCGAGTGGTGCGAGGTGTTCCGGAACTCCCACCTGGGCAAGCATAACGTAGCTGGATGCCAGAGGATAAACGAATGCGGAGATTATTCCGGTTATGATCCAAAGTGCAGCCAACGTGATACGAAGCAGTGGTAATAAAAAATAGTGTTTTGCATAAACTATGTCGCTGACAAGGGCGGGTTGTTGTAATAGTGCGGTTTCGAAGGACACAGGGGAAAAGCCAAACAGGTTAATGAAGGGTTGCACGTTTGCGGTATTACTGTGGTTTAGCATTTTTACAGTATCCGGGCTAACAGGCGTGTTGCCGAAAATACGACTCAGCGGGGCAAGCGCCAGTACCAGGTTATAAGGGACTGGAATAAACGCCTTGTTGTCCATGCCCAACCACGCTTTTAACAAGGTCAACAGCGTTTTCAGGGTAATTGCCTTAGGGCCAGGTACTTCAAGGCGGCAATGGTGGATCGTGTTGCTTGTGATTGTCGCTAATATGGCGCGCACTAGGTCGTCAACATGAATGGGTTGTATCGCCTGGTGGCCTTTGTCAATCAATGGTGTCCAGGGTAGCGCTGCCATTGCCGTGAACAGTGCCATGCTTTTTGCGCCTGGGCCGTAAACGATAGAGGGCATGAAGATTATCCAGTTTGTAGTTAACTGTGTTAAATAGTCATCGGCGGCTTTTTTGCTGAGGTGGTATTCACTAAATGCCGTATCGTCAGCGCCCAATGCGGAGATTTGAATAATCTTTTTTATTTTGTTTTGCTCGCAGGCTTGAAAAAGGGCGCACGCCGCTCTGCGGTGAATGGCATCAAATGTATTTGTGCCGCGTTGTTGAATGATCCCGGCGGTATTGATGACGATGTCGATACCTGTTAAGCGGAGGAGCCAATCGTCGGTAGCATGGTCTGTGGCGAAATTACCTTCAATGAATTGCGCAGTTGGAAAACGTTGATGCGCTTGTTTGGTATCGCGCACGCAGGCGGTAACCCGATGCCCCTGCTCTAGGCATGCCTTAAGAATATGTTGACCAATGAATCCAGTCGCCCCGGTAAGGAAAATATTCATGCTGTTTGCTCATTGGCTGGTGTTGGGGTATTGGATTTTTTCATCTGAAGATCCTGCCGAATAGAGTGCCAAATCATTTGCCCCACCAACGCTAATCCTATGAATTCGCCAAGCAGGGCACGAAATAACGAATCTTTAAATATAATTAGTGAATTGGGGGCGCTATTTTCACCGGTGTGGGTGAAAAAGATAACTAACAATAACGGCGATATAATCAACATGATATTGGTGAAGCGCACCCAGAACAGCGAGCGGTTTTTAGTGCCGCAAGCGTCAGACAGCACTTCCACCAATAGTGGGTTTAACGCAAAGATGACGGCGCTGCTGATGGCTAGGCTGGTGAAGAGTTCGATACTGAAAATGAAATAGTCATTCATGATCATTTCCTTTTTGTTGTTTCGGTAATTTCAGTTATTACAGAAATAGCAGAAATGATACTTGCTTGTCAAGTGATGGAATCCTATAGGCTAGCGCCAGCGGGTGAGGGTTTGTAATGAATAAATAGTAAAATATACTTTAAGTTATTGTATTTGTATATTTTATTCTTAGTGTTTGGGCAGTCGTTCGTGATTCGCTATGCTAAAAAACCACCCTATATGCTTGAGATTTATCGCTTGGGTGTTTGCTTTCTTTCTAACTCATGGAGCCGTGAACGGCGACGATAAACAATGTTTCGTGTTTTTTTGTGTTGGCGTAAGACGAATTCCAGCGGTATGGATAAAATCAGCGCTCATTCAGTATGTTAAATAGGAAACCTAGGTGTTTTAAACAGGAAACCTAAGTATTTTAAACAGGAAGCCCAAGTCTTCAGTATTTGATCCTGTGCTGCAGGTGTTGCATTATGCCCGTACCCCATTCAACAAGGGTGGGCTGACACTAAACGGAATTGTCTGTTTATAATCAGAATACGGGGGTAAACAAAGCTTGTATTATATTGCAAACGTTGTTGATCTAATTACTGTTTGGCCACTAACGACAGGCAATGAATGAGTCGTTTAACGTGGCGCTGCAGCCAACGTTGGTGCTGCGCTAGGCGGTAAGCCTTATGTTACGTTTTAAGAATTAAGTGTATTAACGATTCTTGATTGGAGAAAAAGAACATGAGTTGGCTGTATCTAATCATTGCGGGTCTTTTTGAAATAGGCTTTGCCAGCACCTTAAAACTTACTGAAGGTTTTACCAAATTATGGCCGTCAATCGCTTTTCTAGTCTGTATTGTCGCTAGCTTTCATTTTCTAGAAAAATCATTAGCAGAAATTCCAATTGGGACTGCCTATGCTATTTGGACTGGAATTGGAGTGGTAGGAACGGTCATTGTCGGTGTCGTCTTCTTTAAAGAGCCATTAACGCTGTGGCGAATATTGTTTCTGATGACACTAATTGGCTCAATTGTTGGGTTAAAGTTTGTGTCGAGCCATTAAGTCATCGATTACACCTGACAAAGATTACACCTGACAAAAGGCTTGCGGGGAACTTGCTTCCAGGGTATTAGAAAACAAGGAGAGGTCTATGGTTCATTTAGTCTGTGGGCCTATCGGTGCGGGATAAACTACATTTGCCCTAAAAATAGCACAAAAACATGGAACGATTCGATTTTCTGAAGATGAGTGGTTGAATAAAGTTTTCGTACCAGATGCACCTGCTGGGTTGTTAGAAAAACCAGTAGAAGACGTTGCGTTATGGGGGGTAGAAAAGTATCAACAATGCAGAAGCCAAATTTGGAGCGTATGCGATCAACTATTAGTGCAAGGAATAAATATTGTTCTGGATGGTGCGGCGGCGAATAAAGAACAGAGAAACAACAGTAACGACAGCCTAATTTTGGCACTAAGGTAGCGTGTTGGCGTTAAGGCAAAGGCCGTTATTAAAAATGATGGGGAATAGAATAATAATGACGTGTTGCAAGAAGTCTTAATCTGAAAAAACAATTAATGTGGGAAAACAATTAATGTGGAAAAAATAGTTAGTACGGGAAAAACAATAATGTCGGTAAATTTTACAGTATTAGTCGAGGCGAAAATGGCTTCGAGAGTTACTTTGTCGCAATTGCCCCGTGTTTTACTGACTAATTATATAAGCATCAATCTAACCGCTCATTGATTGGTTGTCGAAATAATTTACATAACGGGTGAACGAGTTAAGCGTGAAACTTTTTAGTTTAATAAAATTTATAAATATCAACTGGTTAGATAATTGGCATTGAAAGTGTAGGGAATTATGTCAACATTAGCCGTGTAGGCGTATAACGTCGTGTTGCCTGATAAAATAAATGTACGGCTAACTAAATGTACGGCTAACTATTTGTTGGGGAGTATTTTTTCGGAACTGTTTGTTAGGGAGTAGTCGTTAAGAAATTTGTCTGATTCGGGCTAAAAAATAATTACAAGCGATATTCTGAGTATCGTAACGGGTGAGGGATAGATAATATGACTAAGCGTCCGAAGGTTAGCTTTTTAGTATTTCTGTTTGCTTTATTTTGTACCGCTCAAGTGTCGGCTATTTCAATCAGTTTTCAGTTACCCAGCACAACGACTAATATTGGTGACACTTTAGATATTGATATCGTGGCGTCCGGGTTGTTTGATGCGGGTGAAATCGTATCAACCTATGATTTGTTCGTTGGTTATGATGCCACTATAGTCGCCGTGTCAGCGATTTCGTTTGGCCCATACCTTGATGATTTACTTTTTCCGTCTATTCAATTTGAAGATACCAGCACCCCGGGAATTTTGGAGTTTGGGGAGATATCATTTTTATTCGACAATGAACTAGCGGTAATACAGCCTGAGCGTTTTACGCTGGCCACATTGTCGTTTGATACCCTTTCCAGTGGTGTTAGTGGCTTAAGCTTTGAACCGCACCCAAACTTTGGCGTTATCGATGTCAAAGGAAGAAATGCACAGATACTTAATTTGACGGCAGGGGTAGGTTTTATACGGGTTCTGGAACCGCCAGTATCGGTACCAGAACCCGATAGCTTAGCATTAATGCTAATCGGTTTTCTTTTGTTAATAATCTCGTTTCATCGGTTTTCATTTCGTACTTCTTAGTTGTATTTCTATTCAAATGCGCAGTTTTTAAGAATTGTGCGCGTTAATGTTTTTGTGGTCTCTGAATCAATATGCGGTGTTACTGATAGGCTTGCGGTTGGCAGGATATTTGAGTAATTGATTATAATGTTGGAGAATAACAATGACGCGACGGATAATTCGCATTGCTAACCTACTTATTTTTGTTGCGGTATTTTTCTATTCAAATGTATCACGCGCAGCAGTTTGTGATGTTGATGCTGATGTAGATATTGACCGTAATGATATTTCCCTCATTGCTTTGGCGCGTAATACGCCGGCAGATGGCGCAGATGATCCGCGCGATGCCGATGGTGATGGCGTAATTTCGGTAAATGATGCTCGTCAGTGTGTATTACAGTGCACGTTGGCGCACTGCGCGATTGTCGATTCTGATGATGTTGACCACGATTCAGATGGGTTTACTGAAAACCAGGGTGATTGCAATGATACTAATGCAGCGATTAATCCCGGTGCTATTGATATCCCTGGCAATGGTATCGACGAGAATTGCGATGGTCAGGATGCCGCAGATCCTTTAAATATTGACGATGACCTTGATGGTTTTACTGAAAATCAAGGTGATTGTGATGATACGAATGCGGCGATTAATCCCGGTGCTATAGATATCCCGGGCAACGGTATCGATGAGAACTGTGATGGTATCGATGCACCGATAGCGTTGATTCCTGATATCAATACGGTACCCAGCATTGAGTTTGGCCGCGTAGACGAAGGTGCAACGATTAGTAAAGTGCTCACCGTTAACAATGTGGGTACGGCAACCTTAGTTGTTGATTCAATTTCCACGGATAATTCTGTATTTTCGGTGGCGCCCGCAGCGGGTAATACCTTGCCAATGAGCATTGAACCGGGAAAATCCGCTAATCTCATCGTTTCTTTTACCCCTTCCCCTGGCAGTGGTAGCGACAAAACTGCTTTTACCGGCGAGGTGATCATTAACAGTAATGATCCTGATGAGGCGACTTATTTCGTTAATCTATCCGGAAACGCTGTTGAAGCAGAGCCTCCGCAAAGCAACCCGATTGTTGGCGCGGAAGTTGACGACATAATTAGTACCGTTAATTGTAGCAACGTAACGGGTATTGCTGAGTTTATCTCTTCTAGTTCCAGCTCGGACACGTTTGTTGTGAGGCTGACGGATTCCGGTAATGTGACCGCAAGCAGCGGTGTATTTACATCCTCTGATGGTGCTGGATCTGTCAACTTTAATGGTATCGACGCTTGTGGTCTGGCCGATGGCGTGTTGGAAGTCAGTGTAGTATTGACTCAAGGTGGTGTTGCGTTGTCACCTTTTATTGGTACGCCTGCTGTTAAAAATACGTCTACGTTACAGCCGCCGGTACTAGACTCACTGCCTGCGATTACGTCCGATGATGTTATCGAAGTCTGTGGTTCCTCACGCGAAAATACCATCGTAAGTATTGAGGGGGCGGCTATTCCTGTCTCAATACAACTGGATGCCAGTACCACCCGGTTCTGTGTCGAAGTTTCGCTGCGTCAAAATACACAAAACCTATTGATCGCATCTGCAATTGATAATATAGCGCCCCAGCCAAAACCAATTGCTTATGCAAAACCGGTTTCGGTTATTCATCTCGACCCTGATGAACTCATTATTGTCGACGTGTTTTCGCGATTGCTGACGGCCGCGGAAGTCGCCGATCTTATCAATGGCAATGTGATTAATCTTGATAATCCCGATAACTTTAATGTCAGTCTGTTTACTGTTGTACTCACCATCGGCGGTTCCCCAGTGACGGTGAGCCAACCGGTTCCAGTACCAAAATCACCGGGCGTCGGTTACGGTGGTGGTGGAAGTGGTGGTTGGTTTTCCAGCTTTGGTGGCGGTAACGGTAGCGGCGGCGGTGGTGGTGGTACAGGAGGGGGTGTTTGTACTTCATCCTGCGGGCAGATATTTGTTGTTAATCCAGGAGACGGTAGCAGTGGTGGTCAAGTTATTCCGGGGGTCATCATCATCGATGGGCGTATTAAAACGCTTAAAGAATTCTTTCAAATAACAATCGCCTTATTTAATACATCGGATGCTTTTGTATTAAGCGAGGTTCAGGCTAATATTGCACTGCCCGCAGGGTTATCTCCGGTTCGTGCGGGTCCGGGAAGCGATGTCACTGCCATCAATGTTAGTAGTGAAATTAACCATGTGGATATTGGTGACGTAGGCGCAAACTCCACGGGTATCGGTCAATTTATTATTCGTGGAGATGCTAGGGGTGAGTATAACGTTAGGGTCGACTTCTCCGGTTTTATTACAGAGGGCGGGCTCTCCGAAATAGTACCTTTTAGTGGTACGGCAAGTACGAGCCTGGAGGTCAAAGGCCTACCAGAGTTGGATGTGGTTGTCAGGCATCCCAGCAATTTGTCGGGACCGGACGTAACACTGAATGAAATCTATGACCTGATGGTTGAAATTACCAATCGTTCCGGTCGCCCGGCTCTCTTTACGTCGGTGGATTTGTTCGTTGGCGGTAGCGCACAATTGGTCGATGAAAATGGGAAGACTATTCCTCAGTCTAATTCTATTCGTACTATTGGTATTATTCCGGCAGGGAAAACCGCGCGTTTGGTCTATCGCGTGCGCTCTTTAGCCGAAGGTGAAATTATTGCTTGCCAGGGCATAGCCGGTGAAAACATCACCTTGAGTGTCGAAACCGGCCCTGATGGAACCCGTTGTCAGATAAACAACATGTATCCAGCGGCATTTGTGCCGTTGCCGGTGGACATGCCGCCCACGGTTATCGGCATTAATCCATTAAACAACCAACCCAATGTGCCAGTGACAACGTCGATTGTCGCCGCGTTTACACCACGGACCCGTTGTTTGTTCGAAGATAGCTGGAAAAATGTTGTAACGTCGCCAATTGGTGGAAGCCCCGTTAATGGTTTGGAAGTTGTTTCTGCCGATCTTGTTTCTAATGGCACCTTTTATTTGGAAGAACTGGATGCCAATGGCGAACCGCTTGGGCATATACCCACAGAGCTTGTGGTGGAGCATCCACCCGCAGGTGGAACAACCATTGCGGTATTACGTTTGGGATTGGCATCGCCATTGAGCCAAGCGTTCCTGAAATCGAGTACGAAGTACCGCGTCACATTAGTGGGCGGTTCCAACGGCATTTGTAATGAACCCGGGTCGGCAACCATGCCTGAAACATTCACTTGGGTCTTCAGCACCGCACAGGACTGTTCAATCACCAACGACTTGGTGCTTGAAAGCATTGTTCCAGCCGATGGCGCAATAAACAGTCCACTCAATCAAAAAATAATGTTGAATTTTAACAATAGGCTCAACCCAGGCAGTTTTAGCTTCTCTCCAGGTAACCTGAACGCAAGCTCCTTTGGTGTTTACCAGAATGCAACCGAATCAGGAGGTGACGTGACCGATGAAGGTATCGCCGTTGCCGGTTCCGGTACATTTAGTAATGTAAATAAAGCGCTGGTCTATACACCTGCGGCCAATTTACCGGAAGATACACAAATCCATATTCGCTTGACCAATGATGTACGCGATGTTTGTGGCAACGGCTTACAAACCGGAACGTCAAACGGTGTTACGTTGTCCCGTTTTCAGACGGTACCGCCGGATACAACAGCGCCGGATATTCCACGCGTAAACCGGGTGCCAGGGATAACCCTGTTGACAGAAATTCAGCTTAGTGGGGTTGCCGAGCCATTTAGTAAAGTGACTGTTATCGGGGGGGGCAGTGATGTCAACACATCGGTGCCGGGGTCAGGTTTATTCAGTGTAGTGGTACTGTTGAATATGGATGCAAATAATCTGTTTGAAGTGCGGGCTGAAGACGCTTCAGGAAACATTTCGTTATCTGCAACCTCGGATGTTGGTGGAGCGCCACTGGAAACCATACAGGATAGTACGCCGCCAACTGTGCTAGAAATTTCCCCTGCTGATGGGGCGTCGGGTGTTGCTGTTGATGCGTCTGTTGTCGTGACGTTCAGTGAAAATCTTGATCCTGGCGTAGTTGGGGCTGTAGTGCTAATGCAAGGTGATGTCGCCGTGCCTGGCACTATCAACATTTCAGGTGACACCTTAACCTTGATACCAGATTCACCATTAAATTTCGATGATTTTTATAATTTCCAGATGACTGCATTGGGTGTTCAAGACCTGGCGGGTAATGGTTTTGCAGGCGTCTTTAGTTCAAGCTTTAGCTCGCGGGTACTTAATAACATACCGGTAGCGGTTATCAATGCGCCAACCACCGTTGTTGAACAGGACGTGGTGAATTTGGATGGCAGTGCCTCTCATGATGACGATGTTGGTGATACGCTGACTTATCTTTGGATATTAACACCACCGGCTGGAAGCGCCGCTGCCTTATCTGACTCAACGACCGTAAACTCAAGCTTTACCGCTGATGTTGTTGGGAATTATGAGGTGCAACTTATTGTAAACGACAGTATAGATGATAGTGTGCCAGCTACCGCAACCGTGGTAGGAAATCTAAATACCCCACCCATTGCGGATGCCGGACCAGATCAGACGGTATTTCTAGGCAATACCGTGGCATTAAACGGTGGAAATTCATCCGACGCTGATGGTCACACATTAACTTATCAATGGACATTAATACCGCCTGCCGGTAGTAACGCAACTAATAGCGCAACTAGTAACGCAACTAATAGCGCAACTAATAACGCAGCACTGTCTGACCCCAATGCCCAATCGCCTACTTTTATGGCGGAGGTCCAGGGTGAATACACTGCCGAGTTGATTGTTAATGATGGATTGGTGGATAGTCCGATTGATACGGTAACGATTACCGCCATACCTCTAAATTTAAGTTGTGGTCAATTGCTTAATGGGGCCATATCGGCGGCGGGTGAAGTCGATTCTTTTTCATTTTCCGGCAATACCGGTGACATATCAACATTGACGGTGGGATGGTTAACGGGCGGTGGACGACCACGAATAATAGTTAATGCACCGAGTGGGGTCGAAGTATTGAATTTCTTGGGATCGTCACAACAGGCATTAGCGTTGCCCGAAAGTGGTACGTATACCGTCAGGGTACAAGCCGACAATTTAGTGAATGGCAACACCTATGCGCTGGGTTACGAATGCTTGTTGCCGTTGGGTCCCGTTGATGGGACGTTGGCAAACGGTGATGTGATTGCCAGTGGCATTGCCAATTCAGCTGAGGTTGATTTTTACACCTTTACTGGTTCAACCGGTAATGTGCAAATCCTTACCCTGGCATGGTTGACGGGTGGTGGTCGGCCAAGAGCGATTGTTTACGCGCCCAGTGGCGTGATTATCGACAATTTTTTGGGCACTGCTCAAAAGACATTGACGTTACCGGAGACTGGAGTCTATACCATCCAAATCCAAGCTGATAATTTGGTGAATGGCAATACCTATAATTTAGGACTGGAACGGCTTGCTCCATTGGGGCTTATCGATAGTGTTTTAAATTGTGGAGATCGTTTTAATGCAGGAATAGCATTGTCCGCTGAAGTCGATTATTACACGTTTAGTGGCACAGCGGGTGACGCGTCAATATTGACGGTGGGATGGTTAACGGGCGGTGGACGACCACGAATAATAGTTAATGCACCGAGTGGGGCCGAAGTATTGAATTTCTTGGGATCGTCACAACAGGCATTAGCGTTGCCCGAAAGTGGTACGTATACCGTCAGGGTACAAGCCGACAATTTAGTGAATGGCAACACCTATGCGCTGGGTTACGAATGCTTGTTGCCGTTGGGTCCCGTTGATGGGACGTTGGCAAACGGTGATGTGATTGCCAGTGGCATTGCCAATTCAGCTGAGGTTGATTTTTACACCTTTACTGGTTCAACCGGTAATGTGCAAATCCTTACCCTGGCATGGTTGACGGGTGGTGGTCGGCCAAGAGCGATTGTTTACGCGCCCAGTGGCGTGATTATCGACAATTTTTTGGGCACTGCTCAAAAGACATTGACGTTACCGGAGACTGGAGTCTATACCATCCAAATCCAAGCTGATAATTTGGTGAATGGCAATACCTATAATTTAGGACTGGAACGGCTTGCTCCATTGGGGCTTATCGATAGTGTTTTAAATTGTGGAGATCGTTTTAATGCAGGAATAGCATTGTCCGCTGAAGTCGATTATTACACGTTTAGTGGCACAGCGGGTGACGCGTCAATATTGACGGTGGGATGGTTAACGGGCGGTGGACGACCACGAATAATAGTTAATGCACCGAGTGGGGCCGAAGTATTGAATTTCTTGGGATCGTCACAACAGGCATTAGCGTTGCCCGAAAGTGGTACGTATACCGTCAGGGTACAAGCCGACAATTTAGTGAATGGCAACACCTATGCGCTGGGTTACGAATGCTTGTTGCCGTTGGGTCCCGTTGATGGGACGTTGGCAAACGGTGATGTGATTGCCAGTGGCATTGCCAATTCAGCTGAGGTTGATTTTTACACCTTTACTGGTTCAACCGGTAATGTGCAAATCCTTACCCTGGCATGGTTGACGGGTGGTGGTCGGCCAAGAGCGATTGTTTACGCGCCCAGTGGCGTGATTATCGACAATTTTTTGGGCACTGCTCAAAAGACATTGACGTTACCGGAGACTGGAGTCTATACCATCCAAATCCAAGCTGATAATTTGGTGAATGGCAATACCTATAATATTGGTTTAGAGGTCGAGGTTCCTTAAGCGGATAGTGGCTAGGGTAAATGAATCGTCGAAGTGAAAAAACTGAATTGTGGGCCTTAGCTTCAGTGAGTATGATCACTGCTTTTTCTATCCATTAGTATTTCTGCACCATAAAAAAAGTGGCTTTCGAAAGCCTGGATATTAAGTGTAATGGTGTTGGTTTCAATTGCGAACCTGGTTTTGCCCAGTGAGGGGTACTATATGCGAATAAAAAATATAACCTCATCATGGGTGGGCGTATCTTATTTTTTTAAATTTTTTAAAAGATGGCGTCATTTTATGATTTGTTACGATGCTGCTTATAATTGTTTGCCTGATTTTGATTAGCAGCGCTGGTAGCAAGGGGCTAAGGTTCCATTCTAAAATTTGGAGTTTAATTGGTAGGCGCTGTTATGCAATCAAAATACAGCTGCCTCATTGAGAGCGCTAGAAAGGATATGGGACGAGCTTTAAGCATCATGTGTTAATCGCAGGGAGGCCAAATAATAATTATGCCGTGTTAGGCATTACTGCGGTGACGTTTATGTGCTTATATGTAATGAGCGAATGAAAGTCGAGTAATTTGTAATGCAATTTATTCACCATCGCGCCGCTCCAGGTGTTTCGTCGCGATATGATTTTGGGTAGTAGCAATTGGATAGCAGTAATTGAACAGCAGTAATTGCGCAGTAGAAAATGGACAGTAGAAAACTAGAAATTTATATGGCTTAGTCATTATTTGGGAATAATTATGAGAAAAAAAATTGCAGTATTGATCATTCATGGCATGGGATCTCAGGACAAGGACTTTGCTGAAGATATGATAGATGAGTTAAATCGGAGGATAAATAAATTATCCAAAGACGCTGATGAGATCGCGTGGAAATCGGTATATTGGGCTGATATCTTAGAGCCTGCACAGGTTAAATACCTGAGGGAGGCAAAAAGAAACCATGATATTGATTTTCTGAGCTTAAGAAAGTTTGCGTTGACAGCGCTTGGGGATGCGGCCGCGTATCAAAAAGTAAACAATAACGAGTATGGTGCTTACGAGAGAATACACGAGAGAGTGAGGCAAAATGTAAGTGACCTTTATAACGCGGATCTAGAACAACAGGAGTGCCCCTTAATCGTGTTGGCTCATTCATTGGGAGGGCACATTATGTCAAACTATATTTGGGACATGCAGAAAGCTGACGATTATCATATCAGTTCTTTCGAAAAAATGAACCACTTAGCGGGTATGGTTACGTTTGGTTGTAACATACCCTTATTCACTTTCGCACATCAAAAAGTGGTGCCGATAGATTTCCCGGGGAAATCTCTAAGTGATAAATACAAAAGTAAAGCAAAATGGAAAAATTATTATGATCCTGATGATATACTTGGCTATCCGCTGAAAGCCATAAATCCGGATTACGCCAATACCGTTGATGACGATATAGCGATTAACGTAGGTGGCGTATGTACCCACTGGAATCCGGCCTGCCATGGTACCTATTGGACTGATAATAATTTTACGAAACCGGTGTCAAAGTTCATTAGTGAGTTTTTATAGAAGCCCTAGTGCGCTCAGTTAGGACAAAGCGCAACGTCGTCTGCTTTGGGGCTTCATACGTTACATTGATAAATGGGATGCGTGTGCTGGCATGATATTTCCGGGTGGTGCGTCGTTTTATAACCGCCACTTTATCTTAACAGCGTGTTCACGTAGTATTGATTCACGTACCGCTACGCTACGTTGCATGCCACCGAATCAAATCTTACTCACCTGTACCTGTAACGCCATTTTTTGCGATTTTTTTGCCTGATTCAAGGTAGGTTTCCAGCGAATCAAGGAAATTATCCATTCTCTCTTGCATTTTATCTTTGACGATAATGTTGCCCATTACGGCGCCGAGTATTCCAAACTTCATTTTGAAGTTCATTACTATATCTACTTGTGTTTTTTCATCTTGAATTTTTTTTACGGTAAATATCGTTTCAGCATAGGTTACAGGTATCGTGCCTTCTATAAGTTCAACGGCGAATGATTCGCCTTCAGTAAATTGTGTTATCTCCTCAGTGACCTCGCCTTTTTCATAGAATTTCCAGATAGCTTGAGTGCCTAGCCCCTGCTTTTTGTCGCCTATAATATAGGATTTTTCAATATTCGGATGAAAGTCCGCGATATTGCCAATGTCAGAAAGCGCATTCCATGTTTTATTCTTTTCTGCCTTTATGTTTTGACTAATATTAAATGAAATTACGTCGTTGGTTTCGATGATCGACAATGTAAACAGCACTGCAATAAATAATATTGCGGTAATAATTTTATACTTATGTTTCATGCGGGTCCCTCCGGAATATATGATCGCAATAGTCTGCGGTTAATGGTTGTTTCGTAGATCTGAAAAATGTACTTTTGCTGCCGTGTAATGAATTGTATGACATTCATAATGCCTAACTAGTAAACGCAACGAGTTATCGTCATGCCTTACTATTTTCAGCGCTGATAAAAATATATGATGTTTCTTTCGGGTGATTTTATACAGAACACCCTATTTTACAGAACACCCTATTTTTTGCCATGGCAAGTTCCATAGCAGCGTTGTTGTCCTTGCAATCGCCTGGCGCACGCGTCATTCTTAAAGCACCTACTTTGGTGCTATGAAACAAATAGGATGCACGCTCCACATTCCATACTCAAGTCATAAATGCCACGGGTATAGTAGTTTGTCATTACTAAAACTACAAGGCCAGGACCCTATAATATAAGTTAATAACGGTGGTTAAACCAGTAATTGGTTGATTAAAGACCATAAGGTATTATCCGGATGTTTTCTTTTTGTTGAGTTCTGCCGTTTCAAGGTAAGCCATAAGTGCGCTGAAAAACAGTCTGCGTATCTCTCGGTTACTGTTGATGGTGCCTGAAAGCTTTAATTGACGCAGAGCGCTGCCAACACAATGCAAGTATTCGCGAAACGCGTGGTTTTGGTTTTTGAAATCACAGGGAATTTCAGGTAATAGGATTTCTTCGCCTGCCATCGCGCCATAAAGGCGGTTATTGACACCACCAGGCCATGTTACATCTATAGTTGCTTTGTATGAGGTACCCAAGCCAAACGTTTTGGCGAGTTGGTCTTGCGAGGCATAGCTGCCCCCACCTAGGACCGGCGACATCACTGTCTTTTTGTGTTTTGGGGTAAAACGGAGTATTGCACCAATGCCGTCGCGGTTAACTACTGCCCCGTTGACGAGGCCTACAGCCCCCTTTGTTTTGACGGTAACCGATCTATTGTTATTGTTGGCATTACTGATTTCTACCGATAAAGATCCTGGCGTGCTTTCAATTCCGCTCCAGAAAAAACCTTTAAACGGATCGTTAGCGTCATTGGCAGTGAAGGTTGGCCAAATAACCCCGGTCTGATAAAACGGTTCTTCTGGACTTCCACCATTTACAAGGTTTAGCGGGTAACGGCTATCCCAGTCGTGGCTCGATACGGATACTAAATCGGTGAAGCCATCTTTGTTGAGATCTCCGCTGGCAAACCCCATGGTGTTGCGTCGATTATGGTTTGTGGATGATAAGGCTAGCGAATCGTAGGAAAAATTTGCGGTCCCATCGTTTTTCAAAACTGCGCCGGGATTTGAACCTTCTACAAAGTACCCCATATCCATGCCGCCATGGTATAAAATGTCGGTATCTGCGTCATTGTCGTAATCTACCGCAATAACGCCCCAGCCAAAAGGCGTTGTTTTTAATTTACCCACATTTGGAAAGGTAAATGTGCCATTGGCGTTACCAAGAAACCATCCGCTGTTCCAGTGCTTGACATCGACGTCACCAGGGGTCACGTTGGCCATGAAGCGCCCCATAAAGGCACCAACATTGGTGGCAAATATATCCATATTGTCATCGCTGTTGAAGTCACCGAATGCCAGACCCATCCAGGCGCCATACCTCCCGGTACCTGATTCTATTGTGACGTCAGTGAAATGCCCGGTTCCGTCATTGTTGTATAGGCGCACATAACCGGTGTCTATGCCACCATCAATGGCGCCAGGGATGCCCCCTTGGTCATCACCTACTATGAGATCCACATCGCCATCTACATCATAGTCAACAAGCGCAATGGCCCAGGAAATTCCCTGATAATTAGTAATTCCAGCGTCAACGCTACGATTGTCAAAATTGTTTTCACCTAAATTAACAAACAGTTGGTTATCCTGATTGCGATAGGCGGCTTCAATTAGGAATATCGGGGCGAAATCATTCCAGTTGCTGTAACTATTGGCGATAGTGATGTCAAGTAAGCCGTCGTTATTAACGTCACCCATAGCACACGAGGTAGAAAATAAATTGAGGCTTTCGATGCCGGACTTTTGAGTAATATCAATAAACTTACCTTGGCCATTGTTCTTGAACAGTGTATTGCCATCACCGCTTGATAGCACCAAAATGTCCGGGTCATTATCATTGTCGATATCACCGTAGCAAACGCCCGAGCTGTCTTTGGTCGTTAGGGCTACTTCTGCATAGGCAGCTTTATCAATAAAAAAAAGTTCACCGGTTTCTTGGAGTTGGTTCGAATAGAGGCTATTGGCAACACCAGGACCGTTAGTAACATATATGTCCTGGTCGCCATCCATATCATAATCTAATAAAGCCACGCCGGGTGCGCCGTGTGCTTTCATTGGGTTGTTAATCAATCCTGATGGAAAAAAGAAGCCATTGGTTTGTAGGTCGTGTAAACCGGAAATCCTTGGTGATTCCACTCGCTGGTAATCAATGCCTGATGATGAATTTGCTGCTATGTCCGTAAACGTCACACTTTCGCTGGAAAATGTGGCGATCGGAAAATAGGTTATGGAGGCACCAATCAAACTTTTGAGTAATTTGTTTTTTATATTAGTCATCGATAGCTCTCTTATTTGTTAACCAATAAATATTTTGATTGTGTAGATTGCGTGTTGTGGGTACATGGTTGATTTTTGTTGCGTCGTATAATGGTTTTTAGCTGCAAAATGCATTGGGTTGTTTGGTCGTTGTAGCGTTTGTAGCTTGGATATTAATAACGCGACTTCTTTATTCCTGGCGCTGTTGAAGTTTCATGCTGTAATCCGGTACTTCTCGTTATTTTGTTTTTTTTAAAGCACCTGCTTATGGTGTCGTGCCATGAATAGGAGGTATGCTTAACACCTATACCTTTGGCTTCACGGGCACTGTTCCCTCAATAATGTCAGAAACGAGGTATATGTGTGATGGTAGGGGTATTATTGTTAATACCGATTACAGTGAAGTTACTTTGGATTGAAAGAAAATAGCTCGTCGAACCTATGGTATGGATAAAAAGGGGCTGCCAACCTTTCGAGTCTTTGCTAATGATTGGCCCGATGACTTAACGTGCATGAGCATTAATATGATGATCATGTGATCTATATACCCATACCGATTGAGGTCTAGGGGGCAATAGTACGTCTTCTCACCCCATCGCGGCGTAGAAATATCGCGCGATAGTCCGACTATTACGTAGCATTTTGCGTCGTCATAAAATAAACAAATCGGATTGATAACATCGAAGTTCTAATTGCCATGGGTATATTCAATGACATTAACCGTAAACGACGCCGCGCCAACGACGCTGGTACTAGGGCGTAAGCGTTAGCAAATGATTTATTTATGCCTTTCTGCAGGGGCGCCCGCGGTAGGGATGGGAATCTAACTGCCGACCATTGAACTCCTGCAATAGGTTTTGTCCATGAATGTTTGATGATGGGAGCGGTGCTGTCATTAAGTGGTTACTGCTTGATCAGCTTGAAAGAGGCCAATGATTTTTATTATGATGTAAACTACAATAAGGGGGATCGCTGGTGCGGGGAAGGCTTGTGAGAGAAAGGTTGGTGCGAGAAAGGTTGGTGCGAGAAAGGCTCGTGCGAGAAAGTATAATGGCTGATTCGTATAACGAGGTAAGTGGCTGTCGCCATTGTCACGCAATGGCAAATATACCCAAAGCGTTTGAGAATTAGGTGTTTAGAGTGCGTCATTTTTTGTTCGTGGCTAGGCGCGACAACGCAGCATGGCGGGTCCCATGGAAGGAGGAGCAACGCCGCCATGGACAAAAAGGGGCGTGTTATAAATACCTAATTCTCAAACGCTTTGGGTATATTCACAGAGGAGAGATTTAGTTTTTTGATGAGGTTTTTTACGAGATCACTATAAGCTTAAAGCTCGCTTGCGTTATGCTTGGAGACACTCGGTGGGGCTAAGCGCTTCGGTAATACGTTGTCAGCCTGATAATGTATAATAAAATTAATGAAATAGTAAGGGAAGGCGAGTCTGTGTCAACGATACTTAAATTAGTCGATGTTCGGCGTAACCGTGGGCAATTAGCATTTACGGTTGCAATTCATGGCGAAAATTATACTTGTTCTTATGTTTACCAAGATGTTTGTTTTGATGAGCTTGATGAGCAGTATGGAAAAACACACATCGATTGGCTTTGTTTTCATATCGTCGCTTTCGAAATGGCCAAATTTTGTAGTTTAGCGCCTGAGAAAATTGATTTTGGATTGTATGCACATTTTTGCACACCGACATTCTTTTCGTTCTGGCAGCATATTGTCTTCCATATCTGGGGGCAATGGCGCTATGAAAATAATCTCCCGGATTATCACGGCCCGGTATTGAGTCATGCCTTGGCTGATACTGATGTTCCAGCCATTGACCAACGCAATGTGGAGCTCGATTATTTGGTCTTTTGCGGTGGGGGAAAAGACAGCTTGGTGATGATGCGTACGCTGGATCGACAAGGAATCGAGTATGGTAGCTTCATTTATACCCATTCGGTTTATGGTGAACATCAACATCAATTGGATTTGATCACTAATTTAGTGGATCGAACTCACGCCAAAAACGTTCACTTTAAACAGATTGATGATGCATTTATAGATGAATCCGAGTTAATTGCGGCTAAACGGGGTGTCAAATGCATTATCCATGCAGAAACACCCTGTTCAATTTTTGGTGCCTTACCGTTGATGCTGAATAAAGGTTATCGTTGTGCGGTACTTGCTCATGAAAGAAGCGCTGATGTCGGTAATCTGGTTTGGGATGAAACCGGTGAGGAGATTAATCATCAATGGGGGAAGTCTTGGGAAGCCGAACACGCTATCAATACCTATATTAATCAGCACTTGATTCATGAGTTTTCATATTTCAGTTTATTAAAACCGTTAACTGACGTCGCTATTTTCAATTTACTTAAAAAAGATGTGGATCTAATTGATTACATGCATTCTTGCAACATAGAGAAGCCGTGGTGTAAAAAATGTGCTAAGTGTGCTTATGTATGGCTTAATCTCAAGGCGTATCTACCCTCGCAACGGGTTGATGCGATCTTTGGTGGCGACTTGTTTGATATTCCTGAAAACGAAAAATGGTTCAGGCAAATGCTGGGCTTGGAGGATCACACGCCTTTTGAATGTATCGGTCAAATTGAAGAGGCCCGATTGGCGTTGGAAATTTACCTGCAAACGAATGAGCATTCGTTGGCTACTCAATTAAGAAGTGAGTTCGATGAAGATTTTTCAATGATTGTGGATACCATGACAATGCCAATGTTCGATGATGCTAATTTAGACCCTGGTTTGCAACAGGGTATTGAAGCTTACTTTCGTTCCGAGGCAGGCACGATCAGGGAACATCTGCTTAGCCGTTTGTCCGACAGAGTTGATAACGTGCCAAGCCTCGCATAAGCTGTTATGCGCAGCGTGCTGTCCTATTTTAGTGACTATTTTGAGCCAGAAAAAACAGCCCGGTATTGGCACCATTCGGCGGGTTGGATTGCGCGTCATCTTTATACCGTGCTTAATGAGTACGGGCGGGTTGATTACCTCGACAGTCTGGATCGTCCTCGTGGCTTAAAGGCTGATTTAATGGTGGGGCATTTCTGGGCTTTTGCTGCGCAGTGTGCTACTAACTGTTTCAAACAACAGGTTGCGGTATATTCTATTGCGAATCCGGATTGGACGCGTACTCGGCTAAGCCATTTGGCCCAGCGATTTTCTGTTCCATTTCCTGAATGGGATTTTCCACCTCCTGATTTTGAGAATCAACCTACCTTACGTGCCGCTGACCGCGTGTTACTCATTGGTAATCGCGCTGTGGAGAGTACGTTCCCAAGGCAGATACAGAAGAAGATCCATCGGTTAAATTATTCGGTCGACACAAATCTTTTTATGTTTGACCCCGCGGCCACTAAATCTCATGGTTTTTGTTATGTTGCGACCGAATGTGATCTTCGCAAGGGTTTTATGGATGTGTTGCGAACTTGGCAACGCATTAGCCCCGAGCGGTCAATATTGCAAATTATTGGAAATATGCGGGAGCCATGGCTAAGCTTATTCAAGCAGATGAATCGTGGCAGTATGTACTATCATGGTTGGATAGATTCATGCAGCCAGGATTATCGCAGTGTGTTGCAATCTAGTCGATTTGCTTATATGCCCAGTTATAGTGAAGGCATAATGGGGACCTTGCTGGAAGCAATTTTCTGCGGATGCATTCCCATTACAACTCGCATGTCAGGCATTGATGAGCGGGTTTTGTCACATTGCCTGATTGTAGAGCCACTTGATATAGACCAGCAGCAAAAGGTGATAGAGGATGCCGCAAGCTGGACCCATGAGCAGTGTCTGGTTCGGATGATGACAATAAAGCGGGCAGCGGATTGTTATTTGTCAGAAGCCCATTTTTGCAGCACATTTCGCCTGTTTATTGAGACCCACGTACTTGGTTCTGATGTTGTTATTTAATAAATACGGGAACATCTTATTAAAATGACAATATGCCCCAAGCAGTTTTTTGAGCAACACGCCTATTATATCGAGGAGGCATTCTTAAATGGAGGTGCTTGTGCTTCGTTGTTATCAGAAATAAAGCAAAAACAAGCTGAACAGGTACTGCCTCATGTTAAACGGGCGATGCAGGGGCGCAACCTGGACTATCGGGTAATGGATGGTCTATTCATTGAAAAACACCTGCCGATGTTGATTGGTCTGGCACCGATGATCAGGCGTATGGTGAATAAGTTGTGTGGTTCTGAGATTTATCCAATCAGTAATCTTGCTGCCGCTGTTAATGTGAATATTACGCCCCTGGGAGGCGAATATCGTTGGCATTATGATCGTAACTCAATTACTGCGATTCTTTATCTAAATCAGGTTCAGCGGGGGGAGACTGAGTTAATACCCAATTCACGTTTTCATTTGGGGCCACTTAAACACAGCTGCATTCAACGCTGGGTAGACCTGCGCCTGATTCGTCAACTTAAGGGTAATCAAGTGGTGCCTGGCGTTGTGCGGGTAACGCCAATGCCGGGGAAGTTGCTGGTTATGCAGGGAGACCGTTGTTTACATAGTGTCGCGGCGGTTGAGTCGGATATTCAACGTTACAATCTTATTTATACGTTTGACAAAAAGGGAGCGCGATTTCCTACCGACAAAAATCTCGATCCTTATTTATATTCTATGGATAAAATGTCAGCGTTTGATCCGAATTATTCCGCATGATGTTATGTGGTGGTTAATAAGTTGTAAGGGCTGATTTAAAGAGGTTGTTTTTTATCATTGGTTCATACCCTGTGGGGGAGGGTGAGGCTAGTTGACGCCGGGTATAGGTTGATAAAGGCTGGTGAGGCTCGATACCGCGGCTGTTTAGTCCGAAAATGTTAAGTGTTAAACAGTTTAACCCTATTGAGAGGAAATATATGATGGTTCACCCAATAATGCCCCATTCAGTATTCCGGTTTTTCCTTTTCATTTTTATTTTCCTGACCACTCCAGCGGTTATTGCCGGGGCAGTGCCCGCTACTGTTCAGTGCGAAAACCCAGTGGTGGAAAAAAAACGTCCGCCTGTTAAATTGCCCTGGGCCAACGCGAAAGCGTTATGCGCAGCAAATTTTGGAGAGCCGTGGCGTGACGGCGTGCCCCCCGCCGGTGCGGGCTGGCCTCAAAAAGCCAATGCCTACGGTGATAAAGTACAAGGTTTTTTAAGAGGGTTTGATTATCGAAAACCGGTTAGTCAGGGCGGCCTGGGGTGGTTGCATGATGCCCGCTGGCGTTTAACCGGTGATTGGGCCGGGTGCCCGACGGCAACGAATGCTGACGATAAGTGGACTAATGAGGTGCACCCGGCGGTTCGTATTTATTACTCACCGGAAGTGATGCAATGGTTATGCACCAATCGTTTCCCCGGGAAAGAAGTTAAGAGTCCGCCCCCGATGCCCGACGGTGCCATGATTATTAAGGAAATGCATGGTTCGAACAATCTGGCTTATCGCCCACATACAGCTTCGAAAGGTAGTCTTGGTAAACTTTGGGTGGATGCCAATTATGATGATACTGACCTGAGCTGGACTATTATGGTGAAAGGGCAGGCGTCGTTCGATGGCTGGTATTGGGGTTTTTTTGCTTCAGCGCCCGCAACGCCTTCAGGCTGTGATGCAGCGCCACCAACGTATAATCCTCCCGTTTCAACACGTTCGGCATTGACCACGGCGTTTGACCCTACCACAGGTTACCCGCTGGAAGTTGATCATTGTGGGAAGCCATTGCCGTCGAGTCAACAGCATCCACCACCTGAAGGCCCTTGGTTTCCGACATTCTGGAATTTTTCTGTTCCGGATGTGGCGTTCCCCAACGCGGAATTTGGCAATTATTGTATTTATTGTCATGGCTCTGCTACCTCACAATCTACATTTTCCAGTTTATCGAATATCCTGGGGCAGGAAATCGAATATAATTACTTAAGCCAGATTCCTCCGGCACCTGCGCCAAGCCCCAGCACTGGTCTGAAAGAGCATGAAGCCAGGTTAGCATCTTTGAGGCCGACAGCGGCTAACGAAACAATTAACACTCGGCAGCCGTTCCCTGAGTTTAATCCACTTAACGTGAAGGACTTTGAAAAAGTTTATCCGCAGTTTGCCGGGCTTAGCTACGATGATGTGTGGCCGTATCGTCTCCCGGCACAAACCTGGGATCATAATCTATCAGGTCCCAATGGTCCTGATCAGTTTTTGACATCCGATCAATGTTTATCCTGTCATGGTGCTGGTGGATCAGGGCAACGATTACCTAATATGGTGGTGGTGCGGGATGATCTGAAACAGATTAATTTGAGTGAGCATGCTGAATGGTCGGCTTCACCCATGGGGCTGGGCGGGCGTGACCCGATTTTTTACGCGATGCTGGAAAGCGAGTTAAATCGCGCTGAGCGCGAAACTGATCTTGAAAAATTTCTCCCCTGCATCCAAAACACCTGCTTGCATTGCCACGGGAATATGGGGCAGCGCCAGCACGCTATTGATACCCCGACAACAAATGATGATATATGCGCCAGTTTTGAGCCGTTAACCGATCCAACCAGTGGTGGCAGTTGGACCGCAGAAGAGCGCAAAGCGGCTGGTTATGGGGGGAAGCCCTTCCTGCGCGAATACATGGGGTCTTGGCATGGCGGGTCGGATCCAAAAAATGCCAAATATGGTGGTTTGGGCCGGGATGGTATTTCGTGCGCCACCTGTCACCATATTACCAATCAGGATTTGGGTAAGTCTGGCAAAACGTTTACGGGTAATTTTAGGGTTGGCCCAGCGGATGAGTTATACGGTCCGTTTGATAAGAATGTGATTACCGAACCGATGCAACATTCATTGGGCATTACACCAAAGAAAGGCAACGCACTGACTAAATCCAGTTTGTGTGGCAGTTGTCATGCCATTTATTTGCCGGTGTTCAACAATAAGGGCAGTTATGTACGCTCCAGCTTTGAGCAGACGACGTACCTCGAATGGTTGAACAGTGTGTTCAATGAAGAGAATAGTACCGTGCCTGCTTCTGAATGGCGCTCGTGCCAGGACTGCCATATGCGGGACAAATTTGTATATGTTGATCGCAAAGGGGATAACCGCAATGTAAATTTGGACAAAACACGCATTGCGAATATTCAGGATAATACGTTCCCGCCCTCGGAATTTACCCAAACCAATCTTGACTTGGAGTTTCGCAACTACAAACGCCATACCTTGTATGGTCTCAACGCCTTTCTCAACGCCTATTTCCAGCAATTTCCGTTGTTGCTCGGGATTCGCCAACAAGATTATATGAATGCCAATCCTATTGCGCCATTGTTGACGGGGCAGGAAGAGGTGCTGCTGATTGCACGACAGGCTACGGCGCAACTGTCCATTAGCAATATTGCTAAAACCAACAGCACAATCAGTGCGGATGTTACCGTTGAAAATATGGGGGGGCACAAGCTCCCTAGTGGTGTGGGGTTTCGCCGGGCCTTTATAGAATTTCAAATTTTAGACCGGCATAACAATCTTCTCTGGGTTTCTGGTCGAACCTCTAACGTAGGGATCATTCAGAACGGTTTGAGTAATAATGATTTGCCATCAGAGTTATTGCAACCTGCAGCGCCGGGTACGGCTTGTGAGCTTAATTATCAGCCTCATTATGAGGTGATTACCGAGCCTTGCCAGGTGCAGGTTTACGAGGAATTGTCAAAAGACTCTGATGGTAAATTTACTACCAGCTTTATCCATCGTTATACTGATGTCAAAGATAATCGCCTGCTGCCCAAAGGTTATCGGGTTCTACGTGAAAAAGACAAGCAACCTGATTATTGCAAGCCGTGGTGCACTAAGGCCAATCCGACGGGGTACGCTGTCAATGACCCTGATTACCAGGGCAGTGGCATAAAAGGGGTTACCGGTAAGGATACCGTGACCTACAAAATCAGCCTTTCCCCTGAACAACTCAGCAGTGCGGTGCGGATTCGTGCAACGTTATATTCACAGTCAACCGCACCGTATTTTCTTAACCAGCGTTTTAACGATGGTAAAGCTGGTCCGCGACGTGTGGATTCACAGCGATTGTATTTCTTGCACGGACACCTGAATACCGATGCTAGAGCAGAAGATGGCAGTGCTTATCTGGACGATTATAAATTGTTGATTCGAAGTGCAAGCGCAATGGTTAACTAAGCTAGACAAGAGACAATAAATAATTTGCGGAGTCAAAAACGATGGGGCAATCCCTGATGCCTGGTGGTGCAGGTTGGTTGCCCTTGTCGTGGACTGCTGGCAAAATGTTGTCTTGGGTAAGGTCGTTTTGACAGCACCAATACGGCCCCTCGGTGCGTACATTATAATGAACAAAATGATTGCCGTTAGTGAGCTAGCAAAAAACGGAGCCATTTCATTTTTGCTTTTCGGTTATTCAGTGAATGTGGTCGGAGTGAAAGGATTTGAACCTTCGACCCCCGCCTCCCGAAGGCGGTGCTCTACCAGGCTGAGCTACACTCCGATGGTATAAGTGTAGTGTATTAAAGAATGTTGATTCAGCAAAGCGCACACTGCACTAGGTCTGTGATTTCGTGTTTACTGGTATGCGATTCCACGATAAAATACCAATTTTATCGTTTTTGTCGTGCGTTTGTTTGAAGCTTAATAGCTACGGCTTACGGAGAATTCTGCCAGGGATGACAGTGCATTTCTATGCTCTGAGCTGGGGATTGTGTTTAACATGTCGATCGCTTTATCCGCTTCCTGGCGTGCTTTGTTGGCGGTGTAGTCGATGGCGTCGGTGGCACTAATGGCTTCCATCACTTGTTCGATATTGTCGCGGCCACTGTGGGTTATGGCGTGACGGATGATGTCAGCTTGTTGTTTGGTGCCCGTGGTCATGGCGCGGATCAAGGGGAGGGTGGGCTTGCCTTCTGCCAGGTCGTCGCCGATATTTTTGCCAATCTCTTCAGAGGATGCGCTGTAATCCAATACATCATCAACCAGTTGGAATGCAGTGCCAAGGTACATGCCGTACTTTGCCATGGCGATTTCCTGCTCTGGTGTGGCACCGGCCAGAACCGCGCCTAATTGCCCTGCGGCTTCAAAGAGTTTGGCGGTTTTGAAATGAATCACATCCATATAACGCTGTTCTGTGGTGTCAGGGTCGTTGCAGTTAAGTAGCTGTAACACTTCGCCTTCGGCAATGGTGTTGGTGGCGTTGGAAAGAATTTCCATAATCCGCATATTGTTTGCGTCGACCATCATCTGGAATGCCCGCGAATAGACAAAATCACCCACCAGAACGGCGGCCTCGTTGCCCCATATTGCGTTTGCCGTATCGTTGCCGCGGCGTTTTTGAGAGGCGTCGACGACATCATCGTGTAGCAGCGTCGCCGTGTGGATAAATTCTATAATGGCGGCAAGATTGATATGTTGATTGCCCTGGTAATTAAATGCCTTAGCTGAAAGTAATACTAATACTGGGCGTAATCTTTTGCCGCCGCTGTATATAATGTAGTTGCTCAATTGATTAATCAACGCGACTTCAGAGTTGAGGCGTTTTTTAATCAGTTGATTCACTAAATCCATGTCGCTTTCGATGAGTTCATAGGCCTGATCGATAGAGTAGGGTGTATTTGGTGTGGCGGTTTCTTGCATGTCGCCATGCTATGGGGGGGCGGAGTAGGTGTCAAGGTTTATGCATATCCAGGCTGGTTTCCTGGGTGGTTAGAGTGGAAGTGACGGGTATTATTTGACCTGGGTCGTATTAGTCGTTAGAATCCCAGATCTTTTGCCGGATGCAGGCGGCAAGCCGAATTTAAGCTGAATTTGAGAATTAACCACAACATTGTGGGCAAAAATGGAGAAAAACGATGTACGCGGTCATTAAAACCGGTGGCAAACAATACAGAGTAGTGAAGGGCGACAAGCTGAAGGTTGAGAAGTTACCTGCAGAAACAGGCGCTTCCGTGGATCTTACCGATGTCCTTATGGTCGCCGATGGTGAAAATGTTACCGTAGGCACCCCTTTGATTGATAGTGGTAAAGTTACCGCCACCGTGGTTTCCCATGGTCGTGGTAAAAAGGTCGAAATCGTAAAGTTTCGTCGCCGTAAACACCATCGCAAGCAAATGGGGCATCGTCAGTCGTACACAGAAATCGAAATAACCGACATTTCGGCGTAGGCGGTTTGTTTGGGGATTTTCTGTTTAAACGTTCACATTAAAACGGCATTTGAAGGTTAGCCGCGCTTGAACATATAGCTGTATTTAAACATAAATTATATTTGAACATAAATTATATTTGAACATTAACTACACTTGAAAACTAACTACACTGAAAATTAAGTGTAAGTACAGGTACTGATCAATGGCACATAAAAAAGCAGCAGGTAGTACGCGTAATGGTCGCGATTCCAATTCCAAGCGGTTAGGTGTAAAACGCTACGGGGGACAGATTGTAAAAGCGGGTAACATTATTATTCGTCAACGGGGTACCAAGGTGCATCCAGGCGATAATGTTGGTTGTGGTAAAGACCACACCCTGTTTGCCAAGGCTGAAGGTGCGGTAAAGTTTGAAATTAAAGGCCCCAAAAACCGACAGTTTGTGAGTGTGGTTCCAGCCTGACCGTCGGGGTTCGTTTTTACAGATAAAAGCCCCGCCTTGAGCGGGGTTTTTATTTGGGGTCGTCATTTTTGCATTACTATTTTTACATCGCTATTTTTATATCAATATTGCCGTCGGCAGGTTTAATCCGCCCACAGGTGCCGTTATCATGAGGGTCCGCTTCGTTGTCAGTGGTGATGTGATGGTTTGTTCAATGTTCAATGTTCACTGTCCGGTAAGCGGGTGGTGCTTGCACGTATCATTTTAAGCGTATTATTTTAATCGATTGGATATGTTTTAATCCTATGAAGTTCGTTGACGAAGCCACAATTCGAATAGAAGCTGGCAACGGCGGTAATGGCTGCGCCAGTTTTCGCCGTGAAAAGTATATTCCCTTCGGTGGCCCTAATGGGGGCGATGGTGGTGATGGCGGCAGTGTTTATTTTACGACTGACACCGGACTGAACACGCTGGCCGATTTTCGCTTTAAGCGCATTTTTCGCGCAATGAAAGGCGGAAATGGTATGGGGCAAGATCGAACTGGAAAATCCGGTGACGATTTGATTATTCGTGTTCCGATTGGGACGGTTGTTATTGACGCCGATACCCAGGAGATTATTGGTGATCTTACCGTGGCTGACCAAATGCTGCTGGTGGGTAAAGGCGGTATACATGGCTTGGGTAATGCTCGATTCAAGAGCAGTACAAATCGGGCGCCACGTAAATGTACGCCTGGTTCGCCCGGCGAATGCCGTAATTTGTTGCTAGAGCTAAATGTGCTTGCCGATGTCGGCCTGCTGGGTTTGCCCAATGCGGGTAAATCCACATTGATTCGGGCTGTTTCCGCAGCGAAGCCCAAGGTGGCTGACTATCCTTTTACGACCTTGTACCCTAATTTGGGGGTTGTCAGTTTGGGGATAGACCGCAGTTTTGTGATTGCCGATATACCGGGTGTGATTGAAGGTGCTGCAGAAGGCGCTGGCTTGGGATTGCAGTTTTTAAAGCATTTGTCGCGTACCCGTCTATTATTGCATTTGGTGGATCTTCAGCCCCTGGAGGGTACCGGTGATCCGGCTGAAAATATTCGTTCTATTGAGCATGAGCTGAAAAAATTCAGTGATGAGCTTTATCATAAGCCTCGTTGGTTGGTATTTAATAAAATGGATCTTGTGTCTGCCGATGAGCAGGCTGCAATGTGTAAGGATATTGTGGATGCGGTAAAGTGGCCGCATCGGGTTTATGAGATTTCGGCCATTAGCAAGAAGGGGACTGAGGCATTAATGATGGATATCATGGAGCATCTTGAGTCGGTTGCCGAAGAGGTTGACGAGCGTGAGTCTGCGTCGTAGCACTGTAAGCCCACAGGAAAAAAGTCAGGATAATAATCAGTCCAGGCGCAATAAAGTGAGTGATGCAGGCTGTATTGTCGTAAAAATTGGCAGCTCTTTGCTAACGGCGCATGGCCAGGGGCTAGATAAGGCGGCCATCGCCGGGTGGGTTACCCAGATTGCTGCGCTCCACGCAAGAGGAAAGCGTGTTTTATTGGTGTCCAGTGGTGCCGTGGCGGAAGGAATGATGCGTTTGGGATGGCTGGAGCGGCCTCACGCCGTTTATGAGTTACAGGCGGCGGCTGCTGTGGGGCAAATGGGGTTGATTCAATCCTATGAGTCTTGTTTTCAGCAACATGGTATTCACACTGCTCAAATATTGTTGACGCACGAAGATTTGTCTAATCGCAAGCGTTACCTCAATGCACGCAGCACGCTAAGAGCATTGCTCGATTTGGGTGTGGTGCCAGTGATTAATGAAAACGATACTGTCACCACCGATGAAATTCGTTTTGGCGATAATGATAGTTTGGCTGCGTTGGTGGTTAACCTGGTTGAAGCGGATGCATTGCTGTTATTGACGGATCAGCCCGGCATGTATGACAGTGATCCCCGTCATAGCTCCTCGGCTACATTAATCGATCAGGTTGTTGCCAGTGATGCCGGGCTGGATGCCATGGTCGGGGCGGTTGGTGGTAAATTCGGCAGTGGTGGTATGTTTACCAAGTTGCGTGCTGCGCGCCTGGCCGCCAGGTCGGGTGCTGTGACGGTCATTGCGCCGGGTGTTGAAGACGGTGTTATTGAGCGTATTTGCGCGGGTGAACATGTGGGTACGTTGTTATTGCCCGACCAGGAACCTATTGCGGCCAGAAAGCAATGGCTGGCAGGTCACTTATTACCTAAGGGTAAGCTGGTGTTGGATGAAGGGGCCGTGAATGTGTTGCGTGAGTCCGGTCGTAGCTTGCTAGCGGTGGGGGTGGTTGATGTGAATGGCGAGTTTGTGCGCGGCGAAGTGGTCTCTTGTTTGGATCAGCAGGGTAAGGAGTTTGCGCGAGGGTTGGTTAATTATTCTGCCTTAGAAACCAGGAAGATCAAAGGTCAGGCAAGCCGGAAGATCGAGGCATTATTGGGCTATATTGATGAACCGGAGTTGATTCATCGTGATAACTTGGTGTTGCTTTAAGATGCGGCGTTCTTAAAGCATCATCATAAAAAAGCCGGCATTACGCCGGCTTTTTTATGATATCGCGATATTTTCTTCTCTGCTGCTCGGCCGAAGCGGGTGGCTTCGGTGGCTTGCATTAAATGGCGCGAATACGGGAATTTAAGCGGCTTTTATGGCGAGCGGCTTTGTTGGCTGCAATGATGTTTTTATTGGCCATGCGGTCGATAACAGGAGCGGCTTCTTTATAGGCTTCAGTTGCCTTATCTTTGTCGCCAGCGTCGATAGCGCTAATAACTTTTTTGATATACGTGCGCATCATGGAGCGTAAGCCGGTATTGTGTTGCCGACGCTTTTCATTTTGTCTTGCGCGTTTTCTAGCTTGTGCGGAATTAGCCAATATTATGCTCCTGAGCTTTTAAAAAATGTGTTTCTAAAGAAATACCGTCAATCATAAATGTTCAAGCACTTTACTCGGGCACGTTTGCTTAGGCGCTTTACTTGGATACCTTACTTTGGAACTTTAGTTAGGCACTTCATAAGTTAGGCGCTTGTAAGTTAGGCGCTATTAGCTAAGCGCTTCATCAACAAATCGGATTCGCTTCGATCATGCTTGGGGCGCATAATATGCGGGTTTTTGGCCTATTTGTCAACTATTTAAGTCAGAGCGAGAAAACGCTGTAAGTCCTTGATAGAGACAGTTAATATGCTCTCTCTGTGGCAAAGCTCCTCGGTTTTTATTTCGCGTAACACTTAGCTAATTCATTAAATAACAATAGGTTAGGAAATTGCATTATTTTTGTTTAATTTTCCCTGGCATAGCGGAGTCCGATTAAATGAGCGGTAAATTACTAAAATCCACAGCGGTAGTGTCATTTATGACGTTATTATCGCGAATTTCCGGGTTGGCCCGCGATGTGGTCTTCGCACGTTTTTTTGGCGCTGACGGCAATACGGATGCGTTTTTTGTTGCGTTTAAAATTCCCAATTTATTGCGACGCCAGTTTGCCGAAGGCGCTTTTTCGCAAGCATTCGTTCCGGTGTTCACCGAATACAAAACCAAGCGCGAGCATGACGAGGTTAAGCAGTTAGCGGCCGGGGTAGCTGGTACTTTGGGGATGATATTGTTTTTTATCACCATTATTGGTGTGGTGGCGGCTCCGATATTAGTGCTGATATTTGCACCGGGCTGGGCGGGTGGGGATTCTCGTTATGATTTAACGGCCGAGATGTTACGTTTTACATTCCCCTATATTTTATTTATTTCGTTAACGGCTTTAGCGGGTGGCATTTTAAATAGCTACGGTCAGTTTGCCATACCGTCGATTACCCCGATTCTGTTGAATATTTGCATGATAGGCGCGGCTATATGGTTGTCGCCCCTTATGGAACAACCGATTATCGCATTGGCGATCGGGGTGTTTATTGCCGGTGTTGTACAGCTTGTCTTTCAGTTTCCGTTCTTATTTCGATTGCGGTTATTCTCAATGCCGCGCTGGGCGTGGCGTGATCCTGGGGTACAAAAAATCAAAACCTTGATGATCCCTGCATTATTCAGTTCATCGGTGCAACAGATTAATCTGTTATTTGATTTCTGGATTGCTTCCTTTTTGGTCGCCGGGAGCATATCCTGGCTTTATTATGCTGACCGCCTGGTTGAATTTCCCTTCGGTATTTTTGGTGTGGCGATAGCGACCGTTATATTACCCAGCTTATCGGCGCGACATGCGGATGACGACCCAAAGCAATTTAATCACATGTTGGATTGGGCGTTACGCTGGACAATGCTGATTGGGGCACCGGCAGCGCTGGGTTTGATGGCCTTATCCGGGCCACTGATTATCACCATTTTTCAATATGGTAAATTTGGTCCTCATGATTTACACATGGCGCAATTGGCGTTGATTTCCTACTCGGTGGGATTGTTGGGTTTTATGTACGTTAAGGTGTTATCTCCCGGGTATTTTGCACGGCAAAATACCAAAACGCCGATGAAGATAGCGATTCAGTCCATGCTGGTGAAATTAGTATTTACGCTGATATTAGTGGGGTCGATGTTAGCGCTGGCCTACGAAGCGCCACATGTGGGCTTGGCCTTATCTACCGCATTATCCGCTATACTGCAGTCAACCCTGCTGTATCGGGGGTTGCGGCGTGATGGTATTTATAAACCGGATGCGGGTTGGTTAATGTTTCTGTTGCGTATCGGCGTGGCTTGCGCGGCTATGGGGCTGCTTTTGTATTTTGGTGTGGCCTCCAACGAGGTCTGGATGCAGTGGTCTGTGTATGAGCGGGCGTTTACGGTGTTGTTTTGGGTGAGTGCTGGGGCGATGGTGTATTTTGGCACTTTATTTCTCATGGGGATGAAGTTAAAAGAACTCATCCGGCATAAGGCCTAGTGCAGTGTTCTAGTGTAGTGTTCTACTGTAGTGCGAAGGTGGTTTTTCAAAAAATAACATGGAAATAATTCGTGGCCTAAACAATTTGAAGCCTGGACACCGGGGTTGCGCCGCAACCATTGGTAATTTCGATGGCGTGCATTTAGGCCATCAGGCGGTATTTAAGCAACTGATCGCTAAAGCTCGACAACGTAATCTACCCGTTACGGTGATCACTTTTGAACCCCAGCCGCAGGAGTTTTTTTTACCCAATGCGGCACCATCCCGACTCACTAAGTTTCGGGAAAAGCTTAATGCGATGAAATCATTGCATATTGACCGTTTATTATGCCTTCGTTTTAATAAGCAGCTGGCAAATTTTACGGCAGAAGAGTTTGTGCAAAAAGTGCTGATTAGTGGCCTGGGCGTTAATTACCTGGTGGTTGGTGATGATTTTCATTTTGGAAAGCGGCGTGAGGGTGACTTTGAGCTGCTAAAGCAATCAGGCACACAGTTCGGTTTTGAGGTGGTTAGTACCGATACTTTTGACGTAGTGGGCGAGCGGGTTAGTAGCACGCGCATTCGCGAGGCACTGCAAGTGGGTGATATCGCATTAGCTGAACGGCTATTGGGGCGCTCATACGGCATGGTTGGTCGAGTGGCCCATGGAGACAAACGCGGCAGGTCCATTGGGTTTCCCACCGCGAATATTTACGTACACCGTTGTTCTTCCCCGGTAAGCGGTGTGTATGTCGTACAAATGCAGGGGAATGCCCAGGATTTGGGAACGGTAACGGTTAATGGCGTGGCGAATGTTGGGACGCGTCCAACCGTGGAGGGCTCTCGGACCTTACTCGAAGTTCACCTGTTTGATTTTGATCGAGAAATATACGGTGCGCACGTTTGTGTCAACTTTTTGAAAAAATTACGCGATGAACAGCGGTTTGAGTCGTTTGACGCGTTAAAATCCCAGATAAACCAAGATGCGGCCGCAGCACGGGCGTTTTTTAGTAGTGCATCCTGTCCCTAAACGGTAAAATAGCCGGTTGTGTTGTCAATTCATTGTGGGGATAGCGCGCGTTCCTGGTCCTGCTATGGGAAGGAGCAACAATTAAAGAGGAAAAACCGGTGAAGACGGTGAAATTTAAACCTCGACTATGCCAGACAATTAGCTCCTGACAACTAATACTGGATAACTATTGTTAAATAACCAAGTGTTAAATAACCAACGTTAAATAACCAACGTTAAATAACTAAGATTAAATAACCAAGATTAAATAACTGAAGGTTACATAACTAATGTTAGATAATTGCCGGATAACTAAAGGCCCGACAATAACGCCGACGAACAATGTCTGATATCAATAGTTTGATCATAATGCACCGCTTTCGCTTTTTTGGCTGGACGAACACCGGCGAGTAGGGTTTGAGCCATTATTGATATTGATATTGATATTGATGGGCTTTTGATACGTTTTTGATAAACTTTTGAGATTAAGTGCTCGCTGAACTTTTAACCGAAAAACAACAGTATAGAAGATAACCGTGGCAGATTATAAAGATACGTTAAATTTACCCAAGACTGATTTCCCCATGCGTGGCAATCTGGCCAATCGTGAGCCGCAGATGCTGAAGCGCTGGCAGGATATGGATTTGTACGGCCAGATACGCAAAAGCGTGCAAGGCAATGCCAAATTCATTTTGCATGATGGGCCTCCTTACGCCAATGGCGACATTCATATTGGCCATGCGGTAAATAAGGTATTAAAAGACATTATTGTGAAATCGAAAACCTTGGGCGGTTATGATGCGCCTTATGTCCCGGGTTGGGATTGCCATGGCTTGCCCATTGAATTGCAGGTGGAAAAAAAGAAAGGGAAAGCGGGCGTAAAAATTTCTGCGGAACAATTTCGTCAGGCTTGCCGTGAATACGCGCAACGCCAGGTGGATGGTCAACGCAAGGACTTTGTTCGATTGGGTATTTTCGGCGACTGGGAAAATCCGTATCTAACGATGTCTTATCAGTCCGAAGCGGATATCATTCGAGCGCTGAGTGAGGTGGTTAAAGCAGGACATTTGCATAAAGGGTCGAAGCCGGTTCACTGGTGTGCAGATTGCGGTTCGGCGTTGGCTGAGGCCGAAGTGGAATATGAAGATAAAACCTCACCGGCGATTGACGTGCGGTTTAAAGTGTTGGATGAATTGGCGCTGCTTGCACGGTGTCAACATGCAGATGATACCGGGCAAATAGGTGAGGGGCCGTTGTCGGTTGTGATCTGGACAACAACGCCCTGGACATTGCCGGCCAACCAAGCCGTTGCATTGAATCCGGAGTTGAACTATGTGGTGGTGCAAACCGATGGACAATACGGTGCCGAGCGTTTGGTGATGGCGGAAGCCTTGTTTGAAAATGCACTGGCGCGCTATGGTAATGAGCATTACCGCGTAGTGGCTAATTGCAAGGGTGCTGAGTTGGAAGGCCTAAAATTGCAGCATCCGTTTTATGACCGGGAAGTCCCTGTTATTTTGGGTGATCATGTGACCACTGAATCGGGTACCGGCGCTGTGCACACTGCACCCGGACATGGTCAGGAGGATTATGTGGTAGGCATGCGTTATCACCTGAAAGTGGATAATCCGGTCGATGGTAATGGGTGTTTCGTGGAAGGCACGCCATTATTTGCCGGTGAACATGTCTTTAAAGCCAATGACCACGTCATTGAGGTGCTAAAAACCAAAGGAACCCTGGTGCATGATGAGTCATTAAGGCACAGTTATCCTCATTGTTGGCGGCACAAAACCCCGATTATTTTCCGTGCTACCCCCCAGTGGTTTATCAGCATGGACCAAAAAAGCTTACGATCAAATGCCCTGCAATCGATCGAAAAAACGCAGTGGCTACCTGATTGGGGACAGGCCCGAATTAAAAGTATGGTGGAGAATCGGCCGGACTGGTGTATTTCAAGGCAGCGTACCTGGGGTGTGCCCATTCCTGTGTTTGTGCACAAGCAGACAGGGAAATTACACCCTGACACTGAGCGTTTAATGGAAGCGGTGGCGCTTCGTGTTGAGGACGCCGGCGTCGATGGTTGGTTTAGCTTGAAACCGGAAGATTTGTTGAGTGGCGACGATGTAGCATTATACGAAAAAGTTAGCGATACCCTGGATGTCTGGTTTGATTCCGGTGTTTCGCATTACACGGTATTAAGCCGTCACGAACAGTTACATGTGCCTGCTGATCTCTATCTGGAGGGGTCAGATCAGCACCGGGGTTGGTTCCAGTCGTCATTGCTGACATCTGTTGCTATTCGTAATGATGCGCCTTACAAGTCTGTGTTAACCCACGGGTTTACGGTGGATGCCAAAGGCCAGAAAATGTCGAAATCACGGGGTAATGTGGTTGCACCGCAAAAAGTCGTTAATCAGCTCGGTGCTGATATTGTGCGTTTATGGGTGGCGGCAACCGATTATCGCGGTGAAATAACCGTTTCGGATGAAATTTTAAAACGTACCGCAGACGCTTATCGGCGTATGCGTAACACGGCGCGTTTTTTACTGGCGAATCTTAACGGTTTTGAGCCAGCACAGCACAGGGTGGACCTGGATGAATTGTTATCACTTGATCGCTGGGTCGTTGAGCGGGCTCGCCTTTTGCAGGAGGAATTGCTGGTCGCCTATAACGATTATGAATTTCACCTCATTTATCAACGTATCCACCATTTCTGTAATGTGGATTTAGGTAGCTTTTATCTGGATGTCATCAAGGACCGACAGTATACCACTCAGGCCAATAGTCTGGCGCGGCGTTCCGCGCAATCGGCCATGTACCACGTTGTGGAAGCTATGGTGCGCTGGCTCGCGCCCATTGTAAGTTTTACCGCTGATGAAATCTGGCAGTCGATCCCTGGCGAGCGGGGTGCATCTGTCTTTTTAGAACAATGGTATTCATTTCCAGTAGGCAAGCAGACTGATGCAATGGACGACGCTTACTGGCGCCTGGTGCTGGAAGTGCGGGAAGCCGTAAGCAAACAGCTGGAGGCGCTGCGTGTGTCAGGTGAAATTGGCTCGGCATTGGATGCTGAGGTGGATTTATATTGCGGCACCGAGCTGTATAAAAAACTGGCGATGCTGGAAGACGAGCTGCGTTTTGTCTTAATTACCTCCTACGCTCGTATCCATCAGGATGTGGCACGGGGCGATGGAAGTACGCATATAACATTATCCACTGGCGATGAATGTTGGATTGCAGTACAGGCCAGCGGACATAAAAAATGTATTCGATGCTGGCATCACTGTGAGGATGTTGGCAGTGCAGCGGAGCATCCGGAAATATGCACTCGTTGCGTGGAAAATGTAGTCGGTCAAGGTGAGGGGCGTCGTTATGCTTAAGTGGATTTGGTTGTCGGTAACAATTATTGTGCTTGATTTGGCCACAAAAGCCGTTGCAAGCGATCAGTTAATACTTCACCAACCGGTGCCCATGTTTCCGGGGTTCAACTTTACTTTAATGCACAATACCGGGGCTGCGTTTAGTTTTCTTAGTGAAGCCTCCGGCTGGCAGCGCTGGTTTTTCAGCATTATCGCTATTGGTGTTAGTGTAGGAATCATTGTCTGGCTCAAGCGCCTTGCGACGAATCAGGTTTTGACTGCCGTTGCATTGGCGTTAATCTTGGGCGGCGCTTTGGGTAATGTGTGGGATCGTCTTACCCTGGGGTACGTGGTCGATTTTATTCAGGTTTATTATGATCGCTGGTATTGGCCCGCCTTTAATATTGCAGATTCAGCCATTAGCGTTGGTGCCGTCGCCTTAATTATTGATTCATTTCGTTCAGCCCGAGATGAGAAAAAACAATCCTCGGAAGAAGTGCAGAATTAGACCAACAGTGCCACACTCCTGGTGAATTTTAACTGAAGCTTTAAGACAATTTTAAATGACGAAAACAAAAATACAGGTCGGCAGCCGGGTAACCCTGCATTACCGATTGCTATTTGAGGACGGTACCGTTGTGGATTCCAGTCACGACAATAACGAACCGCTGAATTTTGTGGTTGGCGACGGCACCTTAATAGAAAACCTGGAAGCGACACTATTGGGGCTTAGCCCTGGTGCGAATCAATCGGTACAGTTATCGCCTGAAAACGCCTATGGGTTCAGTGACGAATCCGACGTTCATCTTATGAAGCGCAGTGAATTTGACGCAACACTCAAACTTGAACCCGGTGTGGTGATTGGCTTTGACACTCCTTCCGGAGAGCAAATTACTGGAACCGTGGCCGAGGTGGATGACCAGACCGTGAGCGTTGATTTTAGTCATCCGCTGGCAAATCGCGCCATAATTTTTGAGGTGGAGGTGCTAACTGTGGAAGCCGCCCCCGATGAAGCCGCGGCGGAATCAGGCAATAATGAGCATTCTAAAATCTGAACAATAAACAAACTTACTGATAGTCATGAAAATATTACTTGCTAACCCCCGGGGTTTTTGTGCCGGCGTTAATCGTGCCATTGAGATCGTTGAACGGGCATTGGATAATTTTGGCGCGCCCATCTATGTGCGCCATGAAGTGGTGCATAACCGCTATGTGGTGGATTGCCTGCGAGACAAAGGTGCCGTCTTCGTTGAAGAAGTAGCGGAAGTACCCGATGATGCTATTGTGATTTTTAGTGCGCACGGCGTGGCAAAGGTGGTGCAGCGTGAAGCTCGGCAACGGGGCTTACGGGTGTTTGATGCAACTTGTCCGTTGGTGACCAAAGTACATATGGAAGTGGTGCGTAATGAAAAAGCTAACCGCGAGTGTATTTTAATTGGGCATGCCGGGCATCCGGAGGTGGAAGGTACCTTGGGGCAATATGAAGGGCGTGGTGGAAAAATGTATCTGGTTGAAACCCTTGCCGACGTGGAAAAGCTGGTTGTGCAAAACTCCGATAATCTTGCCTATGTCTCCCAGACTACCTTGTCGATGGATGACACGGCAGAAATTATCGCTGCATTGAGAAAACGCTTCCCTAATATAGCTGGACCTAAAAAAGATGATATTTGTTATGCCACCCAGAACCGGCAGGATGCGGTAAAACAGTTTGCTGCTGATTGCGACGTGGTACTGGTGGTGGGGTCCACCAACAGTTCCAATTCCAATCGTTTGAAAGAACTAGCTGAGCGGTTGGGCGCCGCAGCGTACTTAATCGACAATGCCGATCAGATTGAATATGACTGGGTGAAAAATGCGACGTCCGTTGGGGTGACGGCAGGTGCTTCTGCGCCGGAAGTGTTGGTTCAGGAAGTGGTGACGAAACTAGAACAATTTGGCGGCAGTAAAATCCAGGAAAACGAGGGCATCGTAGAGAATGTGGTGTTTTCTTTGCCAAAGGCGCTAGCGTAGTACGCCACACTAGCATAACGTTGCCATAATATTGTTGATCTCGTCGTGTCAGGCGTCACAATTTAATTCCGTGGCGTTGCGGTTATTATCGCTAGTGCCATTGTTGCTAGTGCCATTATTGCTAGTACCATTATCGCGGATGCCGTTGCGATTGTTATCCTGGGCGAAACGCACCCGACCTGAATAAGCTAGAATAACACCCCGGGTCAATTCAGGGTTACCATTCGGACCACATAAGGTCCAAGTGTCCATAAAACCGGGTGACATCCCAATCGCTTTGTAAGTAATGCGCACTCTTGCGTTACTACGCAAGCTGTAATTGGCAGGTAATGGGCCGTGTTGGTGTAATACCTGATCTTCTGCTCCATTAAACTGGCCATTCCCATTAATGTCTGAAAACACCATCCACCCCGCGTCCCACACCTTTTGTCCGCCAATATCCCGCGGACCTTCACACTTGGTATTACCCAAGGTTCGGCATACGGTAACAAAATTGCCTCGCTTAATGGCTTCGCTGCGGGCAAAGTTTAGCGATGATGCAAACTCGTGAATCTGGGTGGTTGCTTTATTGGCATGAAGCAGGTTACTCATTGGTACTGAAAGTGTTATTAGAAGGGTTGCTATGGATAACCCGATGAGTAACTCAATGAGGCTAAACCCTTTTTCAGCGGGGTAGTGCTTTATCAATGCATTCATTTTTATTCCCTCCCTTAATCCTGCCGGTGATTTAACTATTGGCTCATTCAATGCGTTAGAACGGCCATGGCGACAGAGCACGTTATTGATTATTTTGCGGTAGCGGATACAACCAAACACAAACCTTAATACTCGATTTGCCACTACGTCTGAGGATTATTGTAAGGAATGGAATCGGTTAAATGCTGTGAACTATTACCGTTTTATAGCGGGACTATTTGGACTTTAACTGAAGAAATGAGTAATTTTTGCACGGTAGTGGGTGTTGAGTATAAATGCTGAGCAATAAAAAACCCGGTTATCGCATTGCGATAACCGGGTTATGAACGTGACGCGAGAGATAAAATGTTAGTTTCTAATCCGCTGACGCCTTATGGGTCAATGTAATGAGTTTGCTAATTTATAGCAGTTGCCGCCAGAATGTACGATCCAGAATAACCTCGGAGTTAAGCGGCTCACACTCTATGCCCACGCAAAGTTGCACTCTAGGGGTGAGTGTTCTGGTGATGGTTTGATCTGAGTCATCGGGGTCCGTAATGGTGACCGTGTCCCCTCCGGTGAGTATTACTGAGGGAGCAGGGGGGATGCCGCTGCTGACTAATTCACGCTTAACCCAGGTCGTTGGTGTAAATAAATTAGCTCTATAATATTGACCGGTGCCCAATGGTGGTTTGCAGGATGTCGCACCTGGCGCAGAGGGGGTTGGTGGCGTATAAGTGGAGAAAATAACTTCGTTATTGGTTGTGCTTGATTTAGCCAATACTTTTTCACCCGTGTTGGCAGGTAGTTCAAAATACCAACCTTTGTTGATGACTGTAGAGGTGGTAATGTCTTCGACGGAGACAAGGTTTGTGCTAGTAAAGGCGGTATAGTTATCGGGTAATGGTGTGAAAATATAGCTATCCTGGATGGAAAAAAACCGGTCTGTAACTGACGTGTTCAGTGGGCCGGCACGAAATCCGGAACCAATATTGATAGACACGTATTGTTTTAAACCGAATTTAGTGAGCACAGCTTCCGGCGAATGATAAAAACGTCGATTGCCGCCACTGAGGTTTGCCAGCAATTTACCGGTGGGCGAGTAGGTGTCACTACTAATGTTATCCAGGTCGATACGGAAGACATTGCCCAGTATGTCAGTGGCATAAATGCGGTCAGCCACATGATCCAGGTCGCCATCCAGGTCCAGTACGGCCAGATCAGAGGGAATGCTGTTCGTCATTTGCGTAATTGCAACTTCAGGCAGCGTTAATGAGCCAACGTTTCCGGTAGCGTTGCTGGCTAACCATTTGAGTTCACCATCGCTGGTGCCTACCGCGTAGATAGCGGCACCTTTTGCAGTGCTCACCGTGGCACTAATATCGTCGTAGCGCGGGTCATATCCCCCCGCGAACAGCAATACATCCAATACGGTTGGCGACGCTTTATCGCCGGTATTGATTTTGGTAACAATCGGTTTGGACCAGGTTTGTCCCATGCCACTAAACACGCTGTCTTCTTCGTTGGGATTGATTTGCCATAAAAATGATGGGGCACTAATACTGCTGACATCGAGTGCGTAATATTGATTGCCGCCGCGGCGCATGCCGATATAAAGGTAGACATGTTCTGATGCGGGCTGGATAACGCCATCACCATTGGTATCATCCACAAAAACGGTGATTGGCCCGTCCAGTCCATAGGGGTGAACGCCTGCAGTGTCGGCTTTATAGGTTTTTAAGTTGCTTAATAGTTCTTTGGGGATAAACGCAAATTTTTCCTCGCCATTGTCCGCATCGATAGCATGTAAAAACCCTTCGTTGGTGCCGAAAAAGATAATTTTGCCGGTGTTGCCGCCATAATCAACCACAACAGGACTGGAGTGCAATGGATCACCAATGGGCTTGGCGCGAACTCCAGTTCCGTCGGTGTTGAGTCCTTTAGCCCAGTTAACGAGGTTGGTCTGTTCAGTGGCGGTGGCTACTCCCAGCAGGGCTTGTGTCACATTGGTGGTGTTAAATGCTAGCAGATTGCTGCCATCGTGGGTATAAATGTTTCGGGAGGTGGCAATGTTGCTGGCCACACCGCCTTTTTCTATCTCATTACCGTCAGCACTACTGCTCCACTTACTCTTGGCGCCGTCTACAAATCTGATTCGTTTGTTGTCACGATCGACGTCGATTGCTACTTTTGGGGTTGTGCTAAAATCCATTAACACGCCATCGTTGCTCAATTGATAGCCTTTTAAGTTCCCCGTCCATTTAGCGGAGGTCTCTGGCTTAAATAAGGCATAATAAATGGATTGATCGTGCTGCAAACGGTTGGCACTGCTTAGGGAAACCGAGGGCGATACGAAGGTTTTTGCTGTATCGTCAATGGCGCTTAAAATCTGGCTGATGGCATCGGCCAGTTCTGTTGCATTTGCCGCGGATTTGTAAAGCCCGTCCCCATTACTTGCCGTTTGTTTGAGTAACTCCACCGCAGCTTCTACGTTGAGGTCAAAGGCAATGGTATGTGTTCTGACATTGGGGTCTTTGTCATTGTCATCAGGTAAGAAGTCTTTATCGCGCAGATATTTTGCCACTTCTGGCAGGCAGTCATCAAACTCTTGGGTATCTTCGTCTGCGCTACCCCGAAATTCGCAATCGGGTCCGTCATTCATGTCTCTATTGATTTCGGTGTCAGCGCCATTATCGCGAGTGGGTTGCCCATCTGTCAGTAAGACCACATGATTATTAATCGCGCATTGTCCGGTGAGGTCAGTGGTTTGAAAAGGACTCAGGTAAAGGGTTTGGTCGGCATTCATTACGCCACTGACATTGGTGCCTGGCGTGGTGTTCTTGCCAAATTTTGGTGCTTCACCATTAAAGTACAATGCCGCTTCGTACAGGGTTTCTGCCAGTGGTGTGCTGCCGTCGGCTTCCAAGGCGTTAACGCTATCCCAAATGCTGATTTTATTGGCGTCGTTGAGTTCTTTCATGGCGGAAATAAAATACCCACCTTGATTGCTGTCACCGCTACGTTGATCAAATCGCATAAGGGCGATATTAATACCACTGGTGCTCGGGTTTATGGTGCTATGATCGGTAGGGTTATTGGGATCAAAAATGAGTTTTTCAAAAACATTTTTAACAATTTGAATTTTGCGTGGACTCGATTCATCATTCGCGGGTGGGTCGTCCATACTCCCCGATGTATCGATGATAAAAACAACATTGGCGTTGGTGTCTACAGGGGTGTATGCCGTGAAAATCTCAGTATCATCGGCGACGGCGATGGTGGTACAGGCGGTCAGGGCAAGTGATGCCGCAATGGTATGGTTGAGTCCCCGTTGGAGAATGTTGCGCATGATGCACCTCTGATTATGTCATAATGATTTGTTTGGCGATGGATGCCAAACCAGTATTTGTTGTTAGTGCTTGTCAGTTTTAGCGTAATTTGTTACTCAAGCTCTTTTTGCTTTCCCTTTGGTGTCTTATTGATTGGGAAAAGGGTAAGGTCCCTTGATCGTGCCTTGCTGGGTTTGTGCCACTGCATGGGTGTTGTTAACCGCGCCGTTTGATGTAATATTCATTTTGTAACCCACCTTGCGATTCGGATCGCCGATGTTAGCGGTACTGCCAAAGATGTTGCTCATACCTTTGTAGGCAATGGCAGCATCGTTGCTTGTGTCGTTTGAAAGTGTATAACGGGTAGTGGGTTGCGAATTGTCAGTGTCATTGTCATTGTGCGCGATGGCCTGCAATAATATATTGTCGGTTTGCGCGGTGTCAATCAGGGTTCGTCCTTTGGTGCTCTCCGCCGCCTGAAAGGCGGTCACATTGTTTTTTAGATTCGCTGCCATTTTTTCATCCATTACCGTGTCATTTAAGGCGGTGGCGCCAATGATCGTGAGTACTAACAGCAGGAACAAGCTGATGGTGAGCACCGAACCTTGTTGAAACTTGTTATCTAGCACGCTCCCTGGCGTTTGATATAATTGTTGCATGGCAATTAGCCTCTTGGGTGACGATTTTACATATTCCGTAACGGAATCGTGGTGGTGACGACCTGACGCTTAACGCGGTCATTAAATTCCAAGGCGTCGGCATCCAGCAGGGTATAGCTTTGAGCGGTCGCCTGGCTTTTTATAGGCTCATCCGTACGAAACAGCAATGCGATACGCACGCTAACAACGCTGTTAAGGTTTAATCCAGCCGTTTCGGCATCACCAGAGCTGGCGTCTCGATAGAAGTTGGCTGTGGGTGGTATGCCTGGGCCGGGTGGATTGGTGTTTACGCCATATAGAATCTGCATGTTTTCAATGCCATCAGCTATGGGTTGGGCTTGATCGGGGTTACCATTGCCCACGCACATGAGTTGTTGGTTTAATATAAAGTAACGGTTTGTTGCGACACCTCCCGCAGGTGTATCGGCACCAAGGCAATCGGTTGGTGATACCAGGGATATGGTGATTTCGTCGCTATTGTTAGCGCCCCCAACGTCGTTGCCTGCTGCGGCAATTGCTCTTACCACGGCATTGGTATCGCTAAACCCTGCCTGCCGTATATCCCGGTTTAGAAATTCCATGGCAATACGCTGGTTTTCCTGCATGCGGGCATTGTTATGCTGTACCCGAAAGGATTCTTTACTGCTGGCATAAATCTGGCCCACTCCAGCCAGCAATACCAGGCTAAGGGTAATAGCCACCATGATTTCCACCAGCGTGAAACCAGCTGTAGTTTTCATTCTAGGAATGTTCATCGTGGGTTGGTGCTGCTGGTTTGCGATGTTGTTTGTGGTGCCGTAGCTCATGGTACTATTGCCATACGTAGGTTGCGGTTCAGGGCGTTACCATCTTTCGGGTCTATTTCATCCCAGGTGATGTTGATGTTGAGCGAAGAGCCTGGGCTGCACACGATGGTATCGGCAGGGTCCAGATCCGTACACGTAATGGTGGCGGTTCCGCCGGGCAACAAATTTTTAACCCCGTCGTTGTCAGTTGTGCCACACCCCCAGACAAAAATATCGAAGGTTGCCATTTGTGTTGGTGTGCAGTTATCTGCCGGCGCATCGGCAGTGCTGCTGCAATATTGTGCGGGCGCATTTTCGCAAGCCAATTGTGCAACATCCACATTGGAATAGTCGGTGTTGAGGTTGCCATCGGGAACCCCTCCCAGGTTGGCGTGAATACGCTCAGCAATGTCATTGGCTACAATAGTGGCTTGGCCTTTGAGGTTTGAGCTTTGGGTGCCTCGCAGGCCTTTTATCTGAATGCCGGCCATACCTAGCAATCCAATGGAGATAATGACCACCGCGACGAGTACTTCGACGAGGGTGAACCCTCCGTTGTGTCGTTTGTTGTTTTTCACTTTTATCTCATCTTGAGTAACAATGAATCTTAGTTATAAATTTACGTTATAAACTTACGTTATAAAAGAATGCTGGTAACAATCTACGTTGGTGAACAGGGCAGTGCTGAACCATCAACGAGATTAACTTTACCCGATAACGCAATTTGCAGGCCGCGTTTAAACTGAGTGTCCTCGGTTTTATCGCATAAGCGCCAGATTGCCGCGGCGTTTGCATCGCGGGATAGGCCAATTCTGTCATAGGTAATAACATTTCGGTTAGTGACGCGTAGCGTATACCCTGCGGATAACGGGCCGTGTTGTTGCAGGATTTCGCCGGCATCAGCAAGGGTGTTCTCGTTAGTGTCGGTGAAGACTATCCATCCCTGTTCCCATGGAACTGGTGTGGGTTCATCCGCCGCACAGGTGGCCGGGGTTGCCGCATCTGCACGGCAAATCGTAATATTGGCCCCCCGGGTAATGGCTTCACTGCGGGCAAAATTGAGACTGGTGATAAATTCGTGCAGGTTTGTCGTGGTTTGGTTGCGTTTTAACAAGTTGGAGATGGGGGCTGCCATGGTGATGATGATCGCACCTACCGCAAGCGTAATCATGAGTTCGACTAATGTGAGTCCTGCCTGGGACGGATTGGTTTGATATTGGTGGTTAGATGTCATGGCGGTAGTATCCTATAAACTTGTTTCACGGCAATAGTGCTTCAACGATAAACGGTCATACACCCTGATGGGCGGTATCGGTATTTTGCTGAATGAGTACAATGGACAAAGATTACACTGATTGTCAGAAAAATGCTGTATTTTTATGCATATAGCTGATTTGTGGGGATAAATGCTTGTCATCGAAATGGGCGGTAGGCGTCCTAAATCAGCTCGAGTGTTAACGGCCATGTTGCCTCAGATTATTTTGTGATTTATCACGTTGTGCGGTGATGACACGTTATGTGAGATTTGCGCAAACCTTTATTTTGTGTGGAGGGTATTCGGTCGCTATAGTGGCCGTATACATATTCGGCTAATAGCTTGATGGCCTGTAGAACCGGCTCGATCCAGCGCGACACCGGCAAACAGTTCTCAAATGGCGGCGGGCGTCTGCATGGGTACGGCTAATTCAGCAAAAATGTGTGCGGTTAATAAAATGGTGGCAGGCATAGAAAAAAGTATGGGCTTCCGTGAGGGTGACATTTTTAGCGAACGCAGTGTCTAGTTCGTTATTGTGTCGGTAATTATTGTATAGGTAATTATTCAGTAGTTAATTATTCAGTAGTTAATTATTCAGTAAGTAATTATTCAGTAGTTAATTATGGTCTCGACCGCTTCATTGGTTTTTTAGAGGTTTTCACCACTGTCCTAACTTAGGCCAGGCTGATAACATCGTAAACAGGAAAAATAAAAAAAGATAAGTCGTGATTTCCATGCGTGCCGTTGAACTACCAGGTTCAGTATTTTGCAGTGTTAGTGTTGCGATGAGATCATTTATTCGGCGGCCGCAATGTACACTGCCATGGTAACAGAGATGAGAGCCAATATTAGAAACCAGTACTGGTTGTTCATCATCTTTTTAACCTGTCTTGTGCGATAGATGAATGGGTATATACCCGAAGTAAGTGATGTATTACGGCAATATGTTGACACTGTTTGGTGGTCGATATTGATAGGCGGCCTGCGGTAATGGCGCGAAACCATCCATCAATAGCGATAAATGACCTCTTCTTTACGGTCCACCCGGTTAATCTCACCTGCAACCCAATGGGTGTTTGTCACGCTGTTGGCGAGGAGTTGCTGATCCTTATGGTTGCCCGTTTGTGGGGTTGGGTAGTTGGCCACCGACGGTATGGTATTTCCGGTGCTTTGCAGCGTTGTGCTGCCTACGGTACAGTGACGCCATAATACTTTCAGGTCTTGGATGCCATGCCCACTGCCCACAGTCAGCAGTGGGCATGGCATATTGCAAACGTCATGTTGCCCGATGTGAGCACTTTAGTTATATAGCGTTTTATACCAAGACTATCTTAAAACAATCCTAAAACAATCTCACTCCGTTGTTCTTATCACTCTCTGCCGGAAAATGCTGTTAGCAAATGCAACAAGCTGGTGAACAAATTATAAATAGATACATACAAGGTCGTTGTTGCCATTATGTAGTTGGTTTCGCCGCCGTGGACAATATTGCTGGTTTCGTAAAGAATCAAACCGGACATTAGCAGGACGAACATGGCGGATACCGCCAGAGACAAGCCTGGTATGGAGAAAATGGCAGCGCCAATGCCGGCCAAAAACGCCACCAGTATACCCACTACTAAGAACCCACCCATGAAGCTGAAGTCTTTTCGTGTAGTGAGCACATAGCCGGATAGGCCAAGAAAGATGGCGCCAGTCCCGCCCAATGCCGTGGCGACAATTTGAGGACCATTGCTCATGGCTAGGTAGGCATTGAGCATCGGTCCTAGGGTGTAACCCATAAAGCCGGTGAGGGCAAAGACAAAAACCAGACCCAGCGCGCTGTTACGGAATTTTGCGGTCAGGAACAACAAACCGAAATAACCAAGTAGCGATACAATCAAACCCGGATGCGGTAAGTTCAATGCGGCCGAGCCAGCGGCGGTGAGCGCACTAAACAGCAATGTCATGGACAATAAGGCATAGGTGTTACGTATCACCTTATTGGTATTGGCCGCCAGTTCTGAGACGGATTGCGGTTGGGATACCGGTGAATTGTATGTGCTCATTAAGGTGTTACCTCGTTATAACCGTGCTATTGGGTAAACATGCTGTTTGCTACTACTAGGTCCAGTGTGTACTGCATCCATGGTGAACAGCAGGCGCATATTTCTGATTTCGTTAAATTTGTACATTTCAAGCACAGTGTAAGGGCTTGCTTATCTATATAAAACTCGATTATTCTTTAATTTTTATTCGGAAATCTCGAACTATTAATTTTATGAATTCAATAAATTACAAGCACTTACAGTATTTCTGGGTTGTGGCCAAGGAGGGTAGTATTGCGCGGGCCGGAGAGATATTGCATTTGACACCGCAAACCATCAGTGGCCAGTTGGGTATTCTTGAAGATTCTATCGGCGTTAAGCTGTTTAGCCGTGCGGGCCGCCGCTTGGTGCTCACCGAAGCAGGGCGCGCGGCGTTGACCTATGCCGATGAAATTTTTTTGCTCGGTGCTGAATTACAGGAGGTGCTGGCGAGTCGTCCTGTCGACAAGCCGTTGAAATTTTCCATCGGTATTACCGAAGTAATCCCCAAGCTGATTGCTTACCGGTTGTTGAAACCTGCCTTTAGCTTGGCAGAACCGGTGCGCATTGTTTGTCACGAAGATAAGCTGGATAGTTTACTGGCCGATATGGCAACGCATAAACTCGATATGATATTGACCGACAGCCCCATTCGATCCACGGCCAATGTGCGTGCGTTTAATCATTTGCTCGGTGAGTGTGGCATTACGTTCTTTGGCATACCCGATCTCGCGCGGCGCTACCGGGACGGTTTTCCGCAATCATTAAGGGGGGCACCTATGTTGTTACCCACTCGGGAAACCGCGGTTCGCGGTGCCCTCATGCAATGGTTTGACGAGTTGCAGTTTTCTCCTCAGGTGATGGGGGAGTTTGATGACAGTGCTTTGATGAAAACGTTTGGACAGGCGGGAATTGGCGTTTTTCCCGCACCCAGCGTAATAGAAAAAGAAGTCATTCGACAATACAAGGTTGAACGCATTGGCCAAACTGACAAAGTGCGTGAACAGTTCTATGCGGTATCCATGGAACGTAAGCTTAAGCACCCTGCCGTGGTCGCTATTAGTAAAGCGGCGCGCCAGAAAGTTTTTCGTAATACCAGCCTGGAAAACTGAGCAGCACTAATTTGAACAATACTGATTTGAGTAACATTAATTTGAGCAATATTAATTGGAGCAACATCAATCCTGGCCGCTACGGGGACATAATACCCCTCACAAAAAAATAAGGTAAGTCTAACGCCGGTCCGTAGGAAAGACCCAAATTTTTGTAATGAGCTGGTCATAAGGTGCCGTGGGTGTTGTTAATGCCGAGGTTTTAAACCCGATGCGATGACGGGTGCGGACATGATTGACTCTGAGGTGACGTTTAGCTTCGATGTCAAAGACGTTAACGTTTCTCGATAAATAGTAGGGGCGGTCATCAACAATGATGGTGCGTGAGTCAACATTAATGGCATTAACGGTGCCCTTGCCATCCAATTGGTTCAATATGAAGTCTTTAAGTTCATCAGCCATCGCAGTGTTTGGTATGACGGACATCACGGTTACCGTCACGACAAAAGCCATCATTAGCGTAATCCTCAGCCTGTTTTTTTGTTGCAACATATCGTTAACCTCACTTTTAGAATGTACGTACAGTTTGCATTGCGGTATTGGCGCATTAATAGATGCTGGTCCATGACAGGCGCGATGCCGGTATGGGCGCCAGGCCTTGTATGTTTTGCACGTTCACGTTTTTCTGGGAGTCCACAGTGATACGTTTGTCGCTGATAAATTTTGATTCTGTTGGCACGCCTTCAATTTGACTGCCCACGGCAATTTTTGTAGCGGTGCCGTCGGTGCTGCTAAAGTAGGTGTCATTGTTGGTGTCCAGTGGTGCAAAATCAGGTTCACCGCCATTCATGATATCCACTGCCATTAACCAGCCACTGCCACCAGCGCTGTCACAGATTTGCGCGGTGGTGGGGATCATGGTGTTAAAGAAAACGATGCCACCATAACTGACTGGGTTAACCACCATACGCTCCTTGGATTCGGATAAATTTAAATACCATCCATAATCAGTCGTACTAAGCGTGCTGTAATTTACTGCGACATCGGTAACTGTGCGTATCGGCACGGCGCTTTGACTGGTGGTAGCGGTTAGCGTTTGTTGCACCAGGTTACTGCGGGTCAAGTTGCCGGTGCCTCGATCCCATATACCGTAAAAACTTTGTTCAGCGGTATCACTAACATCGTTATCTGCCAGGTATTGGCCGGTACCAAACATGACCATCAGGTTAGTATAGGTGGTTACCGTACGTTGTGTTGGGTGTCGCGCCAGTGCCGGTCGGGTCGTAATTGGCTGGCGGTCAGTTACCGGACAGGGGCTTGTGGTGGATCGGCAGGCGGTCATTAACGGCGCGTCGGCCCCAAACGCCAGTGCCCATTCAGCGACCACGGCACTACCAAGATTAAAGCTCCACATGTTTCCCTGCAAGTCACCGGCGTAAACCCGGTCAATAAGGCCATCACCATTCATGTCAGCCAGTGCTGGCGACGATAAACCATTACAATCGCTGCCAGCATCCGCGCAATCGCCATTGGCAATGGCACCTGCACCGGTATCGATAATGTTATACCCAGAGTTATCCAGGTACACTATGAATAATTTGGCCTTGCCGTCACCGGTATTGTTGTAACCGTTGCCGAAGATAGCCGCCCATTTGCCGTTATTCATTTTAGCAATCTGAATATCGCTAAAAGTATAACCCAGATCGGCATGGGTAAACTCAAATTGGGTGGTGGGTGTGCCTTCGGTGGTGATATCCAGTGCGAATATGCCTTTGCCACCACCGCGTAGTCCACCTACTAACATGGTTTTCCAACTGCCAACAAATACATCCGCTACCGCGGGTGTCAGATCGACATAATAATTGTGTTGGTACACCGTTTCAGCCAACGCGTGTAGTCCTTGGCCACTGCCAGCTGAATAGAGCAGGTTTGGAATGTAAGCGAAGCGCTCCACACCGGTGGTTGCATTAAATGCGTGCAACATGCCATCGTTTGAGCCAACAAAAACCGTTCCGGTTCGGCTGGATTGGCTGCTGGCGAAGGTTGAGTAGAGGTTGCCAGCGCCTTCAAAAGCATCAGGGTAGGGGGTGTTCGGTTTGCCAACGTAAATTGGCGCAGAATGCACGATATCCCCTAACCGTTGTGAATTTCGGTTGCGAAAGTCCTGTTCGCCAGTACCGCCTACCTCGTCGGTATGATCACCGTAAAAAAACTTCACTTTTCGGGTTAGGTAATTGGTTTCCGTTTCAGTGGCCGGTTTATTGATGAGTAAGTCTGCTTTCTGGGTTACCGTTAAGTTCCCCAGTGAAAACGCGTTAATTGATGTTCCGTTGTAGGTGTAAAGCTTGCGACTGGTGAGTAAGTTCGCTGTGGCGATATCATTCAGTTTTACTCCGGCTTCCCATTGGAGCGTTTCCAGTGTGCCGTTTTCAGCAATGTTAAAGGCGCTTAAACTGCCCTGCCAGGCGGTGGAATTATAACTTGCCAGATAGATGAGGCTGTCGGATTGCAAGCTGGTGGTGTTCAGTGCCGCGGCAGCCGAACTAGACGAGCGTGCATCAATGTCCTTAATGGCTTTGCCCAGTGAGTTGATTAGCTGTTGTGGGTCGGCGGCACTTAAAAACAGGCCTCGGCCATTCCAGGCGGCATGTCGCATGTCATCGATGGTTGTGGCCTCATTTCTAACGGGGGTTGGCCATGTAAATGCATCCGTCGTGTTTGGGGGGTTACTTGTCAAGGTCCCGTTGACACCAAAAGCCACCGTGTAGGTTACTAGATGTTGCGCGGTATTTTCGTCAATGCCCGGTGTTTTTGACACTTTGTCGGCCAGGTTGCTTAAGTCCGTTTCATAATATTCCATCGCCACATCCGCCAGGGTATTACTTCTGGCGTCTGCATAAGAAGCCCCGTCCCAAGGGCCTGTGCCATCCTGGTCGGTATTGCCAACACTGGGGGCATCACCGTTCCAGAAACCATCCGACATGACCACTGCAAAGTTTTTCTGGCATTGGCCACCATGTGCCTCAGGCAATATGGGGCTTGCCCCCCAGGAGCCGGCGAGGTCATTGGCAAAGTATTTTCCCACATTCTCCAAGCCGGTACGCAATGGTGTACCATTATCTGAGTTAATACTAAATAAATTGGATAATAACGTGGTTTTGTTCCCTTGTGCGGTGGCATTAATTGGTGTGCTGATATCGTCAATGTCGCGCACAGGAGTACGAATACTATTGTGATTGTGCAGGCTGCCAAGGCCGATACGGGCGGAGGAATCCTTAATGATTTGTGACAGCGCCCGTTTGGCGACGTATTCACGTTTGCGGTAATAACTGTACCAGTTGGCGTAATTTTTCTGAGCATCGATATTCAGCGTGTTTACGGCAACGGGGTGATCAATGTCACATTCATCACTTATTGATGGGGCGGCGTCAATGTCGGTGCTACCGGGACCATCATATTCACCATCGCTGTCGCCATCAGTCCAGGTGACATATTGATGATCGCTGATATCCGATACGCTGGCGATATACGGGTCAGCGCGAGCAGTGGTTAACGAGAGGTTGCCATAGGCATTGCCAGCGCTGTCGACACCAGCCCAGGGTTCGTAAACTACGGTGGGATTGTAAGCCATAACGTTAAAGCCGCGGCACAACAGGCGTTTTTGTAGATTGTTGTTCGAGGTAAAGTTTAGTCCGGCATCGGCATTTGCCGAGTCGGCGGGAAACTCAGTGCCGGCGTTCAGCAGATCTTCCCAGTCCATGCTGCCCGAATCATCCACCAAAAAGTAGATGTTGGGTTTGACAGGGTTTGTTTCCAGGATCAGTGGCTTTTTCGCCAATACGCCAGGTGCCGCCAGTACGCCTGATGCGCTCAAAAGAGCACCTGCCAAGAGTGCATGACATGCCATTGCCGGTATTTTTGCCTTTATTCGTAGTAATGCAAACCCGGCGGTATTGTGTTTTTCGGTACCCATTTTCATGGCGTGCTCCTAACAGCTACATCTGGTTAGTTTTAATAATGTCAGTGGCATGAATGATTCAGTGCCAAACGATATTGATTACACTTTTGACTACAATAAGCCTTCGACTACAACAAGCGTTTACGAAATGAACTGGACAAAACAACTTTGGTGTTTTTGTCCGGGCCCCACCCGATGGCAATCACGCGAAAGGCGTATGGCCGTAAGTCCGGGTCGGTGAAGTTAAGGGGCGGCTCGCCGACTCGTCCAGCGTATTCAATGATGTAGCGGGGTGGACCGGGGATTACGCTGGGATCGGTAGGGAACGTTGTTGTTAGTGTCGTGACTGCCTGACTGTTGCTCGTTGTCCACACACTACTGGTGTTCGTGTCCCAGTTTGCGGCAGTTGCACCTTTGGTACTGTCATATAACGCGGCGGCCCCCGTGAATTTTTGACTGACGTGTGCATGTATACCAAGGTTTGTCGCATTGTTTAGCCAGGCCTCCGCTGCTTTTATGGCTGTTTCTGCGGCTTGGTGTGCCAAATTTTTCTGCCGGGTATTCGATGACATTTTTTCTTCCATAACCGTTGACTCCAACGCGGTTACTGCCAAAATTGTCATTACCAGCAATAACAACAAACTGGTTATCAATATAGAACCGTTGGATTGCCTGGGGAAGTGTAGTGACTTCATGCTGGCGCCCTGTTTCTAAGGCGAATGGTGGTGGTGAAGGTTTTTCTTAATAAACCATCGCCATCGCCGGGGTTGATGACCGTGTCGATATTATTTAACACAAATGTAATACGGACACTGACTACATTGTTCCAGTCAATCACATTGTCAGCATTAACGTATTGCTCGGCAATGACGGGCGTGCCCGCACTGCCGATACCGTATTGAATTTGTAAATCGTCCACACCTTCCGCCAGCTCTCCGCCGGGGGTTACAAACAGGGATGTGGTGTTGCGTCCCGAACCGCTTGGTTGCAATTGGTACGTTGTAGTACCTACCCGATAGATTTTTGCGGCCGATGCCGATGCCGATCCAAAAATGCGCTGTAAGTCCTGCGTGGCATTAGATTGGTCTTCGTTAACACCCGTGGTGGCCGCCACCCCGGCGGCATGTTCAATAATACCGTCTACGTCCGGATCGTTGGTAATCATAAACACGCCGGTGTCGGCGCAGTCACTCACCGTAACAACATCCCATTGTTGCAGCGAGTTGTAATTGATATGGGCGGGGTCTAATTGTAATGCTGCGACCTGGCTGGCCATAGGTGCGGTCACGGGGATGGCCGTTGCTTCAGAGGCACGCCGGATGCTGATTGAGTCTGGACTGCCTGCACCTCCTTCAGTGCCGATCAGTGCGTCTACATAATTGTAATTGCCGCTTTGATCCGCCAAGGTGTTTATTACGCGCCCCATGGAATCAAGGCAACCCATATAACCCGATGCGCTAATGTCACGAATCATCAGGTCGGTAATCAGTCTGGCGTTTTCTTGTATCTTACCCAGGGCCTGCTGGATATTGTAAGACTGCTTGGTGCTTTGGAATACTTGTAAGACACCGGCCAGTAGCATCAGGCTGATTGTTATGGCTACCAGGGTTTCGACCAGTGTAAATCCGCCAGCTTGGTGTGTTTTGATCGTCATAATACGTATTACCTATTATTGATTATCTATGGCTCAGTCTGGATGCACGGGAACATCAGGGACGAAATTCCAGGGAGAAGCAGGTCAGATCCACCTGGAGGTCGTTGCCACAAGCCACGCCAGTGGCACCGGTGCGGGCTTCATCCCACAGCACCGTAATGGTGAAAATACCGGTACCATCCTGACTTACCATGCCCTGCCCACCGGGCAGCGCACTGGCAATGGAAAGCCCGGATGCCGGGTTTGACCACTGATAGGCATCGTATGAGGCGGTCTCAGCGGCTGAACACGGGGTTTCGCTGCTGATGCAGGTTGGTATGGTTTCTACCAGTGTGTCAATGCTGTTAATGCCATCATAGGCACCGGTGGTAATGCCTGCCAGGTTGGCGCGCATACGGTCTGCCATATCAAATGCGAGCAGTGAGGCCTGTGTTTTTAAATACGATTTGTGGCTTTGTTGTATACCCACGGTTTGTAATCCGGCCATTCCCAGCAGGCCCACGGAAATGACCAGCAAAGAGACCAACACCTCTATGATGGTAAATCCGTTATTGTCGGAAAATGGCGTATGCTGCATGGGTTAGTGGCCTCTTGTATCTGTTGGTTACATGCTGTGTATGTTAGTTACGCACGATAAGTAACGCATCGTTATGGTAGGTAATATTCTGTTAGTCGGGTGCTTATACATTACAGCTGCCAGCGGTTCTGATAACAGCGCTAACGCCAGTATCGGTGGCTAGCATACTGCGTACGCCGCCGGTGGCGGATATGGTAATTGCTCGGGCATAATCGCCGTAGGCGCGTGGATCGCAGAGAATAAGCGTCGACTGGCCTGCGTCTATGGCGGCACCCCCTATTCGTTGGGCGAACCCCGTACCTGCATAAGAAATAATATTTTCTACGTCAGTTTGCCCGTCAATAACAATGTTACCCGGCAAAGGGTTTTGTGTACGCAGTAATATTTCGCCCGGTGCCTGGCGGGTACCGTTGCCATTGCTGTCAACAAATACAATCCAGCCTTGCTCCCAGCCATCACTGACGGTGCAGTTAATCAGGTCGTCACTTTTGCACACGGTGACCCGCTCTCCGCGTTTTACCGCTTCACTTCGGGCTAAGTTGAGGGTGGTTACAAAATGATGCACTGCGGTGGACATACGATTGTTCTGGATGAAATTCTGTAAACTGGGTACGGCGGCCGTGGTGATAATAGCCGCAATAGCAAGGGTGACGATTAATTCAATAAGGGTAAAACCATACTGTTTCATGCGATAACGGCCTGTTTGCTACTGAGTGACTTCCTAATTGAAATTCAGTATGCCGTATTACTTAGTGGGTACGTAAGTATAATTGTGATTAGCGGTATGATTTACCGACAGGCGGTACAATAAGTGTACAGCTGTATTGAGGGGTGTTGATAACGACGGAATATTTTAAATAATTACTTGATAATTAACGTGTTGGAGGGAAGGGGGCCTAAGATGGTGCCGTTATTGTGAGGGTAAGTTCATGAAAGATATAAATTTTAAATCATTGTTTAGGTTGTCGTTGCAGATGTAGGTGCTGCGTGTGGTTCCAGTTACTGCATACGATATTCGTGGTTTACCAGCAATCTGTGACGGCAACGTTATCACTATTTGTTGCCCCTTTCGTATTAGTTTGATTCAAAGTGAAGGTGGCGCAACGGTTGTCGTCAGCCTGAGAGCCGACCGGGGTGGCTGTTAATTGATAAGTGCTGGGTGCTTGGGCTCCAGTAATTGTGTAAAAACCTTCTGCGGATGCAATACCACCGGTATAATCAGTGCAGCCAGCGTAGGAACTAGTATCACTAAAACAACGTTCCAAATCTTGGGCTGCCTGCATGAGTGAGATTTTGGCATCAGAGCGGCGGGTTTTTAGCACTTGTGCTGAATAGGAGGGTATGACGATTGCCGCCAAAATACCTAAAATAGCAACCACAATTAATACTTCAACCAGGGTAAAACCATGGCTGGCTTTGTTGGTGGTGCGTTTGATGGATTGGCGCATAATATAAATAAGGACCTGAGGCAATTTTTAAGCAGTTTCCCACTATAAGCTTTTAGCGCTTCGGGCGCAATGACTATCATCGCCAGCAATATCCTTATGCTGTTATGGTCGTGTAACCCGCTAAAACACTGGCTGACATCGTCTATTGTTGGCAGATTCTTATCATTGGCAAATTCTCGGCAAGGGATATACGGCAGGCGCTTTATATTTAGTTATACCGTCCTTAAGAGAGATTATTTTAAGACAACCCGTGCGGTAACCAACATGACGGCTGTTGATTGTTTGGTCAGGGTGAGAGGCTTAAGCGCGGCGGGTTTGCGTTAGATCAGCCCAATTTTGTGACATATTACCATTTCACTCAGTTTATATACCCTTCATGGCCAATCTATGTAAAACTATTGACACAAACCGAGCACAGAACAACCACCAATGATTAACAGTATCGTCAAGGAGCGACTACATGGGGACACTCACCGGTAATACCGCGCTATTAACCTTTGATATCAAGGGAAGAGCTGCCCCTCTGAAAGTTGTTCAATTTCAAGGTTCGGAAGCGCATTCCACCTTATATGAGTATACGATTCAACTGGTCAGTCATAATACTGAGCCGAGAATCCGTGTTGCCGACGTCCTGGCGCAACCCGCCGCCCTCACCGTGTGGGATGCCAAGGGGGAGGTTGCCCGTTATATCCACGGTGCGGTGATCAGTTGCACCCAGGGCGAAGAAAGCCAGCGCTGGGTCTATTATACGCTGACGTTACGGCCCGAGGTGTGGCGTCTCAGCCTTCGGCAGGATTGCCGAATTTTTCAGAAACAAACCGTACCTGATATTATCAAGGCCGTACTGGAAGGTGCCGGCATCCCGGCTGATCGTTACCGCATAGCCCTGTATCGCGGTTATGAACCCCGTAACTACTGCGTTCAGTACCAGGAATCGGACCTCGATTTTATCCAACGCCTGATGCGCGAAGAAGGCATTTTTTACTTCTTTGAACACAGTGAAAGTCAACATATTATGGTGCTCAGCGATGCCTACCAAATTCACGTCGATCTTCAGGCACCGGCTGACATTCGTTATTTGCGTCCTGCCGGACTGGTGCCCGAGGCTGACAGCGTATACCCGTTTACCCATACAGCGTTAATCCAATCCGGCCAGGTGACACTGCGCGATTTCAATTTTGAGAAACCCGCGCTGAATTTACAAACCCATAAAGAGCATGCCATTGACCAGGACCTGGAAGTGTATGATTATCCTGGGCGCTATCCGGACCCTGAGCCGGGCAGTCGTTATGCCAATGTGCGTCTGGAGGCGCTGCAAGTACGGCGCAACCTCACCAGCGGCAGTACCGACTGTCGGCGCTTTATGGCCGGATTCCGCTTTACCCTGAATCAGCATCCGCACCCTGAAATGAACCAATGTTACGTCTTAACCTCGGTTGGGATCAGCGCCAAACAACCCCAGGTATTGGGTGAGGAAGCGGGTGATGAGGGTACCCATTTCCAGGTTGATTTTCAATGCATCCCCGCAGAACTGCCATTTCGTGCCGCTGACGATGCCAGCAAGCCCAAACCGGTGATTACCGGGGTACAAACCGCCATCGTCGTGGGTCCGCCTGGAGAGGAAATCTATGTGGATGAACACGGCCGGGTCAAAGTACAGTTTCACTGGGATCGCATCGGGCAAAATAATGAACACAGTTCGTGTTGGATTCGGGTTTCCCAGGGCTGGGCTGGGGTGGGTTGGGGGGCCGTGGCGCTGCCGCGAATCGGCCAGGAAGTCATTGTGGACTTTGTCAATGGCGACCCTGATCGGCCCATTATCACCGGGCGGGTCTACCACGCCACGAACGTTGCACCTTACCCTTTGCCAGCCAACAAAACCCGCATGAGCATTCAGTCAAAAACTCACAAGGGCGAAGGCTATAACGAACTGCGTTTTGAAGACGAAAATGGTATTGAGCAGATTTTTGTGCACGGCCAGAAAGATCAAGACATCATTATCGAAAATGATCGCCGCGAATACATCAAACACGACCGTCATTTGCGCACCGATAATGACCGTACTGAAGAAATCCGTAACGACAGCTCCTCAAAAGTTGACCGCGACCGCACCGAGGCCACTGGCAGAAAACTGAGCCAGACCATTGGTGAAGAACACGCGATACAAGTGGGTAACAGCTATCACCTCAAAACCGGTGAAACCCAGTTCTTGCAGTCGGGCAAGCAAATCGTCATTGAAAGTGGCCAGGAACTTACCATCCGTTCTTCGGGGGGCTTTATTAAAATTGACGCCTCCGGAATTACCATCCAGGGCAAAGTGGTCAACGTCAATACCGGTGGTAGTCCGGGGGTAGGGTTACCAGTGCAATCCAACATTGCCAATGCCGCTGTGCTGGCCACCGGAGGTGCCATATCCGAATTGGCTGCGCCCCCAGCACCCGAACAGCAAACGCTGGAGTTGGATAACAACTTACCGTCGTTTACCCCCAACCCGCCGATTTCAGCATTGTCCGACGCGGTTCAGCAGGCTGCCCAACAAGGGCTGCCCAGTATTCCTTTGACTTAATGGCCAACCATAGGCACTGACCAACATGAACGAGCAAACGCAAACTTTGTCGGCATCTACCGAGGCATTAACAGCGACGTCCCCAGCAGCACCAACAAAGGTTTTAACAGAGGCCTTAACTGAGACCTTAACAGAGACCTTAACAGAGACCTTAACAGAGACCTTAACAGAGACCTTAACAGAGACCTCAGCGGAAATGCCTATAGCAATACCGCCTCTTCAGCCTATTTGGAGTGCGTTGACCGCAGGGCACAACTTGCCACTCTATGGTCTTGCCGACGGTGCTGCCAATACCTACATACATGCGCATCTGCAAGCCCACGATGTACCGCACCTAGCCTTGTATACCAACCAGGGGCTACCGCAGGAGCAATCCCCCTGGCTGTTTCCACTAAAGCAAAAAGAAACCTTCAGTGAATGGTACCTACAGGAAAGCCCAACACAGTATTGGGGCATTATGTTGGCATCCACCCTGTCGCTTGCCGAACTGGCCGATCACTTAAAATCTTATCTCACCATGCAGGACGAGCAGGGCAAACTATACCTGATGCGATTTTATGACCCAAGGGTCATTAAAGCCTATTTGGATGCCCTCACGACGGAACAACGACAGGGCTTTTTCAATCCCGACTTGCAACTGTGGGCCGATGCACCGGGACAGGTGCAAACGATATACCATTATCTTCACGCCAATAGCCAACAGCACGATGGTCAACAAAGTCATCGCCAGCAACACCAAAACGACTATTACCGAACCCCTATTGATTTGCGCACGGCAATGCCCGTCGGTGACGAGGAGGACTGTGCATGTTAATTTTTACCCAGGCGCAACTGAACACCTTTAACGCTAGTTGGCAGGTAGAACAGCTACAATCGCAATTACCCAGCGTGATGGAGCAACTTAAGGAAGACCACCCCGATTTTTATGCCACCAACAAAGACCAGCAACATTATTATTATGGCAGGCAGCTCATTGAGCGGGCGGTGTTATATGGTTATACCAATATTGACTACATACGGCAATTGCTTGATCTGGAATATGGTGCCCGCAAGCGGCTCTACGCCCAAACCACCATTCAACCGCTTTATCAGGCCATCTGGTTAATGCCCCAAGACCGCATCAATAATATTCAATATCAAGTGTCGTTGAATAAACCGCAAGATCACCGTCGGGTTTCCCTCTACTGTGCGTTACATGACTACCCACTGTTGGCACGCTGTAAGGACATTGCGCTGCAAGCCTTGGCCGCCTATACAAATGACGCGCAGGCGAAATACCTTCAGCGACTGCGCCAGGCACTCTACCATGCCTTGTTGCACGCTCGGTTAAGCGACAACAAACGTTCTACTAGCCCTGGCTGGCAGGCTTGGCAAAGCGATTGGCAACAGGCCACTATAGGTATTGAACATACCGGCTATCAACGTCGCATCCAGCTACAACCAGCCGGGAGCAAAGCCTTGAAGATCGCGCTCGATGACAGCGCTGACCTGCCATTGCTGACATTGGGCGTACCCGATCAGCTTAGTGACACCGAGCACACCCAGATGGACGGTCTACTACAAGCTTGGGCGCTGGATCTATTACCCGTTGCGTCTATGCGGGCGATGCCTGGGGTGGAAGCAGATTAGCTGACGGCACCCTAAAATGTAAACCGCAACAAGTAACCAAAAAAACGTGAGATAACGATACCAAGGAACAGGAGATAACGATGCCAGGTGCTGCCAGAAAAGGAGACATTGGTTCTGCCCATGTAAAATGCTATCCCCCCAGCCCCGCCATTGAAGGTAGTGGCGATGTGTTTATCAACGGTCAACCCGCGGTGCGCAAAGGCGACGCCTATGCGGTACACGGCTGCAACGGTTGCAAACCCCATGCACGCAAAGCCAACCAAGGTTCCAGCACCGTCAACATCAATGGCCAACCCGCGGTGCGCATTGGCGACGCCATCGACTGCGGCGGTACCGCCCAAACCGGTTCATCCAATGTGTACATTGGCGACAGCAGCTGGAGCGGCAAGGCCTTTGACCCCATCAAGCCCATGATGCAATTACTGCTGACGATGGTGCCCGGCAGCAACCACCACCCCTATGTGCATGAACCCTACAAGCTTTATAAAGATGGTGCCCTGATCAAAGAAGGCTTAACCGATGAAAATGGCCTGATCGAATTTGAATACGAAGCCCCCTGGACCAGTGAACTGAAAGTGGAAACCGATCTGGACGATTTTATCTATCAACCCAGCGGTTTGCTGCCCGCCGAATCGGAAACCGGCGTTAAGCAACGCATGGACATGCTGGGGTTCTATGAAGATCCCGAGTTAGGCGAAGCCACCCAAGGCAGTGGCCAACTACGCTACGAACATTTTCAAGGCATTTATGCCGAAGACACCAGTGCTGACATCAATGATGAACTCACCAACAGCATAAAGTCAGTGATGCCATAGGAGTGCGTAAAAGAAGATGGGTAAAAACCAGCGAAAATGTAACGCCAACCCGGCCACGCAACGGCCTTTTTGTACCTCAAAATGGTTTGTGAAAGCACCCAGCAGTAATAAATACGTCCCGCGCGGCGGCAACCAGATTCAACTGCTCAATTGCGGTGATGAATACCTGCCCGAATTGTATAACGCCATCAACAATGCCACCAAAACCATCTACATCGCCATTTGGGGCTTTAATCCCCATGTCTCGCTTAAGTTAAACAGCACTGATCCGGCGCATAAAATGGGTAATGTGCTGCAACGCAAGGCCGAGGGTGGTGTCAAGGTTAAGATCCTGGTTTGGTATCACTGGTTTGCTAATATTGGCAGTGCATCAGCAGGGGATTCCAGTCTCCACAAAGAATACTGGGCCTGGTTCCTGTCCTCTGATTGGAATCTAATGGCGAGGATAGGCAGGATTAAGAATATCGAATTTATCACTCGAGATCCCGACAGTACTGCACTAAGTCCAAAAACGCTGGAGGAAATGGTGAAAAAACGCGAGGAGATGAGTGCTGTTTGGAAACGTGGCAAGCAGTCCACCCGAGGCAGGCGGTTAAGTCCAGATGACAGAGCTGAGTTCAATAGATTAGTAAATGAATTTAATCAGCTAAAAAAAGTGGGCTATGGCGCCCACACAGCCCAGCAGGAAAGAATAGGGAATGGCATCCCCTACGGCAATATCGGTAAATTTCCCACCCATCACCAAAAAACCGTGTTGATCGATCACAGCGTGCCCGGCAAAGAAATCGGTTTTGTACAAGGCTTTAATTTCTGGCCCAAGTATTTTGATGAATCCCATCACCCCTACCGGGGAATAAACAACCGAATCCAGGATGTAGGCCTGTTGCTTAAAGGCAGTTGCCTCATAGACATCTATCATAACTTCGCCCAAAGCTGGAACGAGGAAAAAAAAGGTACACCGGTTTCCCCGCAAGCGCCTCAAATTGCCTCTCGCGGCGTGGGGGGGTATACCTGCCAGATCCTGCGTACCTGGCGCATGCAAGATGAATTTAACATCCACGCCTTTTATCAAAAAGCCTTTACCAAGCTAAATCAATTTATCTATGTTGAAGACCAATACTTTCGGCAACCCGAATTTGCCAAAGCATTGCAAGCACGGGCCAAACAGATCAGGGAAAAGGCCGGTGGTAAAAAACAACTGCATGTCTTTGCTGTCACCAACCTCAATGAAGCTGCAATTGGTGAAATTAACGTACGCGAAGGCATGTTAAACGAATTGAACCGCAGTGACCTCAAGGCCAGTGAAGCGCAATTTAAAAAACGACAGGAAGATGACAAGGCGCGGGAAAAAATTAAAGCGGAAATGGAAAAAGTGGGTGTCATGGTGCATGTCTGCCGATTACGCAACTCGCAAGTTAAAGGCAGGAAAAAGCCGGGAGGCCATGCAGGTCGAGGTTGGAAACCCGTGCGTTACGGTGATACCTATATACACTCCAAGCTGACCATTTTTGATGACGCTTACCTGACCCTAGGCTCGGCTAACTGGAACCACCGCAGCATGTTCACTGATACCGAACTTAACATCGCCATGCAATCCCATGACCATGCCGCTGCCAACTTCCGGCAAAAAATCTGGGCAGCGCATACCAATGGCTTGTGGAAAGACAAAAAAAAGGATGGCAGCAAAACCAATGCCAAACATTGGTATAAACAATGGGATGACATGCTTCGAAAGAACTTTTTCGCCTATACTGACGATAAACCCCTATTAATGAATCTGTTTCCCTATTATGAGGATATTGATGTTGTGCGTGAAAAAGGGGTTATCCTGGAAATGAAACAAAAAGCAACCTAAATGCATCAAGCGCTGAAAACCCAGTTTGTAATGGTTGTTGCTACAATTGTTACCACCATAATACTGATCAGCCTGCCAAGCTGCAAAAATGAAACCCAACAGCAAAAACAAAAGGTACACGCCATGTTTGACTGGATCAACACAATGACTACTTGTCCCATGCTGAGCAGCGCTCTATACCCTAAATTGGACCCGAAACTCCAGGCGCTCTATGATAAATCGCTTAGCTTAAGCCGGGCAGACGGCATAGTTGATCAAGTCGCGGTTACCGCTTTGTATAAAGAAGCTGCCGAAAAAGGCCACTGGCCCTCCATGCACAACCTGGCGGTACGTTATTACCAGGGTAACGGCATTGAAGAAAGTGACGAAAAAGCTCTCTATTGGTACCGGCAAATCGAAGCCCTCGACATCCCGGATGGTTATACCAACATGGCGTTGGTGTACCGCAAAGGCATTGGCGTGCCAAAAGACCCTGACAAAGCCCTGGAATACATGAGCAAGGCGGCTCAACTGGGCGACCCAGATGCTCAGTTTATGCTGGGAAAATATCTTTACCATCCACTCAAACGCAAAGCGGAAGCCTATAAATTGCTGGCTTGCGCAGTTAAGCAAAATCATCGAGATGCGGCCCTTGAACTTGCCGCTCACTACGAAGTGGATGAAGATTCCGAAAAATCCTATTACTTCTATCGCAAAGGCGCGATGCTTGGGAGTGATTCGTGCCTTAATGCATTGTCAGACGCTTACGCCCACACACCCAAATACCCCACTTTTGGCTTAAACAAAGACCTGGATCGGGCCATTTGCCTGGAAAATTTAGTCGATGAACTCGAAAATAATCCTGAATTGACATTTCCCGATCTGGACACCCGGTGCCCCGCGAATGTACCGCAACCACCGGGGCGCGATTAAGCGTGGCAATGCAGGCGACAGATAATGCAGTTATTTAATAGGAAGCAAAGGGAAACCTAATTGCCTCGACACCTGAAAACTCAGATTGCAATAATTGCTACCACAATTGTTACTACGATACCGGTGATTAGCCTGCCGGGCTGCAAGAACGAAGCTCAACAGCAAAAACAAAAAGTATACGCCATGTTTGACTGGATCAACACAATGAGTATTTGTCCTAAGTTGAGTAGTACCCAATACCCCAAACTGGACCCAAAACTCCAGGCGCAGTATGAGCAGGCCGTTAGCTTAAGCCGCGCTGATGGTATCGTTGACCAGGCACACATTGCCGCCTTGTATAAAGACGCCGCCGAAAAAGGCCACTGGCCCTCCATGCACAATCTGGCGGTGCGTTATTACCAGGGTAACGGCATCGAAGAAAGTGACGAAAAATCTCTGTATTGGTACCGGCAAATCGAAGCCTTCGACATCCCGGATGGTTATACCAATATGGCGCTGGTGTACCGCAAAGGCATTGGCGTGGCAAAAGATCCGGACAAAGCCCTGGAATACATTAGCAAAGCGGCCCAGCTGGGCGATCCGGATGCGCAGTTTATGTTGGGAAAATATCTTTACCATCCACTCAAACGTAAAGCGGATGCGTATAAAATGCTGACCTGTGCAGTTGAACAAGACCACAGAGAAGCCGCCTTTGAACTGGCGCTACATTATAAAGTAGACGAAGACTTTGAAAAAGCCTACCAGTTCTACCGCAAAGGTGCGATGCTGGGGAGTAAGTCCTGTATTAGCGCGTTGGCAGATGCCTATGCCCATCAACCCAAATACGCGACTTTTGGTTTAAATGAGGACCAGGACAGAGCACTTTGTTTATACCAATTAACCAAAGAACTCCGCAAAAATCCCGATTTAACGTTCCCTGACCTGGACGTCCGCTGCCCCGTCAACGTGCCGCAACCGCCGGGGCGTGATTAAGTGCCGCCACCGTAATGCCAGCAAAACCATTGTCAGGCGTAGCGATATCCCGAGGCAAACTACCGTGCATCGAACCCTGAAAACCGTGGTTGCCGTTATGTTATTGACCAGCCTGCCGGGCTGCCAAAACGAAACACAACAACAAAAACCAAAAGTAAACGCCATGTTTGACTGGATCAACACAATGACTACTTGTCCCATGCTGAGCAGCGCTCTATACCCTAAATTGGACCCGAAACTCCAGGCGCTCTATGATAAATCGCTTAGCTTAAGCCGAGCAGACGGCATTGTTGATCAGGTTAAAATTACCACCCTGTACAACGAGGCCGCCGAAAAAGGCCACTGGCCCTCGATGCACAACCTGGCGGTGCGTTATTACCAGGGTAACGGCATTGAAGAAAGTGACGAAAAAGCCTTGTATTGGTACCGGCAAATCGAGGCCCTCGACATTCCAGATGGGTATACCAACATGGCGTTGGTATACCGCAAAGGCATTGGCGTGGAAAAAGACCCTGAAAAAGCCCTGGAGTATATGAGTAAAGCGGCCCAACTGGGGGACCCGGATGCGCAGTTAATGGTGGGTCGATATCTCATTCATCCCTTAAAGCGGGTTCAGGAGGGTTACAAAATTTTAGCCTGTGCCGTTGAACAAGACCACCGCGAAGCGGCCTTTGAGCTGGCGCTTAACTATAAAGTCGACAAAGATTTCGAAAAGGCCTATCAAATGTACCGCAAAGGCGCGATGCTGGGGAGTGATTCCTGTCTTAACGCGCTGAGTAATGCTTATGCCCATCAACCTAAATATCCTACTTTCGGATTAAATAAAGACCTGGACCGCGCCATTTGCCTGGAAAATCTGGTGGATGCGCTGGAAAACAATCCTGAATTAACATTTCCTGACTTAGATACCCGCTGCCCCGCCAACGTAATTCAACCGCCAGGGCGTGATTAGATAATATTAGGTCGCGCGGGTGAATGCATTTGCGGGGCTGGTCATTTTTCGCCGGACTAATGGTAACGGCGTGGTCGTTTAACAAGTTCTGATTACCACACGTTTTAGGGATACAAATAAGCGCTGTTATTCGTCGTGGGCGTGGGTATAATTTGCCCGGCTTTGCTATGTTTGCGGGCCAGGCGTCGAAAAATGATACTATCGTGGATGCCTATTGGGTTTAACTCTGGGTTTTTGCCCATATATTAGCTGGGCAAAACGGTGATAAATTCAGTCGTTGATTAGCGCTGATGGTAGTTTTTTTTGTAACTTATTGAAAAAAATCAAAAAAGAGTTAACTACATTGTAGAGGATGTATTCCAATGCCAATTTATGAGTATGAGTGTCAGGCGTGTGGCCTGCGCCACGAAGCGATTCAAAAAATGAGCGATGATCCTCTGGTGGATTGTCCTAATTGTAATAAGCCTGAATTAAAAAAACTAATCTCCGCGGCGGCGTTCCGGCTAAAGGGTGGTGGTTGGTACGAGACAGATTTTAAGAGCGGCAAAAAGAAGAACCTGGCGGCTGATACAAGTGACACCAGCACCTCGGCTAAAAAAAGCACTGACAATACGTCGGCGGGCACTGGCGAAAAGCCCAAGGCTGCCGCCAGCACCAAACCCGAAACTACTAAAACAGCTAAATAACCCAGACAAGGCTATTTCTCACCCGTGAAACGATATCTTATTGCCGGATTGTTGGTTTGGGTGCCCCTTGGGGTGACTGTTATGGTGGTCAAATTGTTGGTGGATTTGATGGACCGTACGCTGCTGCTATTACCCGCACGTTATCAGCCTGAGGCCTTGTTTGGGTTTACCATACCGGGGTTGGGGGTGGTGTTGTCAGTGGTAGTGGTGCTCATTACCGGGATTGTGGTGGCAAATTTGTTTGGCCGCAAGCTGGTGTCTACCTGGGAGTCGTTGCTGGCGCGCATTCCGCTGGTGAGTAAAATCTACACCGGGGTAAAGCAGGTGATGGAAACCGTATTTTCCGCACAGGGCCAGTCATTTGGTAAGGTACTGCTGGTGGAGTACCCTCGTCGGGATGTTTGGACCCTGGCGTTTCAGTCGGGATCGGATTCTGGTGAGGCGCAACACAAAACGGGCAGGGACGTCATCAACGTATTTGTACCCACCACGCCCAATCCCACCTCGGGGTTTTTTTTGATGATTCCCAAAAAGGATGTCATTGAGCTGGAAATGTCCGTGGACGATGGTTTGAAAATGATAATTTCGGCGGGGGTTGTGGTGCCAAAATGGCCTGCCGAGATTGTGAAGAAAATACCAAAAAATACCTAAAAAACAATTATTTATACTATTATGGCGGACCGATAGGGAGGCAGTAAGCTGCTCTCCGAGGCTAATATTCTGTTGTGATATCCTGCTCTGTCGGTTGCATTCAACCCGGTCAATCCGTAACATTCCCGCTTTTGACTTCATAGCACAGGAAGCACCAACATGCGTAGCCACTATTGTGGAGAATTAGACGAATCATTTATTGATCAGGACGTCGTACTTTGCGGCTGGATGCACCGTCGCAGGGATCATGGCGGCGTTATTTTTATCGATCTGCGTGATCGCGAAGGGATCACCCAAGTGGTTTATGATCCCGATACCGTGGAGTCTTTCTCCACCGCAGAGCGGGTGCGTGGTGAATATGTATTGCGCATTAAGGGGCGTGTACGCCGCCGCCCAGCAGGCACTGAGAATGCCGACATGCACACCGGTCAGATCGAAGTGCTGGGCAAAGCACTAGAGATTCTTAACGCCTCAGAAACACCCCCATTTCAGTTGGATATTGAAGACCACGATGTTTCCGAAGAGCATCGCTTGCGCTATCGTTATATCGATTTGCGGCGCCCACAAATGCAACAACGGCTTCGTACCCGCGCCCAAATAACTCGTATCATCCGCCAGCATTTGGATAATAACGGCTTTATCGATATTGAGACCCCCATGCTGACCAAGGCAACGCCAGAGGGCGCTCGGGATTACCTCGTGCCCAGTCGTACCCATAACGGTGCATTTTTTGCGTTACCGCAGTCACCGCAGTTATTTAAGCAACTGCTGATGATGTCGGGTATGGACCGTTATTACCAAATCGTGCGTTGTTTTCGGGATGAAGACTTGCGCGCGGATCGCCAGCCGGAGTTTACCCAGCTGGATATCGAAACCGCCTTCCTTAAGGAAGACGAATTGATGGGCTTTATGGAGGATATGATCCGCGCTTTATTCAAGCAGGTGCTGGATGTTGATTTGCCCGCGCCATTTCCCCGTATCAGTTACCACGAGGCTATGACGCGTTTTGGATCGGACAAACCCGATATGCGTATTCCGCTTGAGTTGGTGGATGTTGCAGACTTAATGCAGGATGTGGAGTTTAAGGTTTTTTCCGGCCCCGCAAAAAGTCCGGACGGTCGGGTGACCGCTTTAAGAGTGCCCAAAGGTGGTGAGCTGACCCGCAAAGAAATTGATGATTACACCAAATTTGTCAGTATTTATGGTGCCAAAGGCCTAGCCTATATTAAGGTAAATGACGTTACTACCGGGCGCGATGGTTTGCAGTCGCCGATCTTAAAGTTTTTGCCCGATGATGCTATACAAACCATCCTGCAACGCACGGCGGCGGAAAACGGTGATTTAATTTTCTTTGGCGCGGACAAGGCCCAGGTGGTGAGTGAATCTTTAGGTGCGCTGCGCGTCAAGCTGGGTGAAGATTTGGGATTGGTGGCATCCGAGTGGCGTCCCATTTGGGTGGTGGATTTCCCTATGTTCGAGTGGGATGAAGGTGAAAAACGCTGGTTTGCGCTACATCATCCCTTTACCGCCCCCCAGGAAGCAGACATTGAAAAGTTAGACAGCAACCCTGGTGAATGCCTCTCACGCGCTTATGACATGGTGCTCAACGGTTCGGAAATCGGTGGGGGATCTCAACGTATCTACCGCCATGAGGTGCAGGAGCAGGTATTTCGGTTGCTGGGTATTAGCGAAGAAGAGGCCAATCAAAAGTTTGGCTTTTTGTTAGAAGCTTTAAAGTATGGTTGCCCACCGCACGGTGGTATTGCGTTTGGGTTGGATCGCCTGGTGATGCTAATGACCGGCGCGAGTTCTATTCGCGATGTAATGGCCTTTCCGAAAACCCAGTCAGCCAGTTGCTTGTTAACACAGGCACCATCAACCGTTAGCGAAGCACAATTAAAAGAGTTGGGCATACGGTTGCGTAAGCCACCTGCCAAAGAAACCGCAAGCTAAACATCGCTAACTGAACGGCCGGTAGATGATTTTTTAAAGGATTGTCTACGGGTCGTCGCCTCCTGTCAAATGGGTTCGGTGAGGGTTTCAGGGGTTGTAAGACCTGTGTTTGTTGTGGCCAAGTAAAACTGAACACATTAATAGGCAGCAATTAATTTCTTCGCCGCATCCGGGAGCATCCCCCCCCTGTAGCAGGCTATCTTCACATTATTGGCATTGGACCCACCCTCGATTTACATCCGCTTTTCGTAAAATAATACCGCGCCCCATGCCGCGTATTTGTTTGGTCGTTGCTCTGGCTGCGCAGTTTGCGCCTCTTATCGGCCTTACCTCGAGGCGAAAATACAAATTCAGTTTGAGCGCTAAATGAACAGCTATGCTGTTGCTGGCGCGCGCGTGAGTAAAACCGACCCCATAGTACATAAATTGATTGAATGAAAGTGTGAATATTCACGGCAACAAAGTGATACCTTTAACAGACCAGCCCTATCATGATACTGTAAATAGTAGTGGTAAATGATTGTGACAAACTATTGCGGAAAATTGTTGCTACAAATCATGATCTAACATAATAATTAAATAGAATAAAACACATTGCTCGTCTTAACTCATTAAGTTTGCCATGCGCATCGTCAGACGAACATAAAGTAGCCAGTGGAAGTGGGTGGCTACCTATTGATAACAATAAACGCCAATGAATAAAAATTCGTCTTCTCCTCAATATGATTTTTTTATTGCCCATGCCAGTGCGGATCTCCACATCGCCGAAGCGCTGTATACAAGGCTAGTTGATCATGCGCGTGTTTTCCTCGACAGTAAAAATTTGTTACCGGGCGACGATTGGGATGTTGAGCTATCCCATGCACAACGACACTCACTGATCACGGTTGTATTGGTTTCTGCCGCCACGGAAGCGGCATTTTATCAACGCGACGAAATTGCCGCGGCGATTGCCATGGCGCGTGACAATCCCCCCTCCCAAAAAAAACACACACACCGAGTTATCCCCGTGTACCTCGGTGAGGTGCCTGATGATGGTCTTCCCTATGGCTTACGTTTGAAACACCGTATAACCCTGGCAGGAATCGAAGGGGTAGATGTTGTTGCGAAACGATTGATTGATACCGTCGCGATATTGCAGCAGCAATGCTCCGTGAATGAATTTGCCAATGTGGTTGATCTGGCGGAACTACAGCGCTACCGCGATCAGCTAATGGATCACATGCATCATGTGGACTTATTTTATTTAAAGCGCCTTACGGGTAATGCGCCGTTCCCCATTGATCAGATCTATGTGCCTTTAAAGGTAAATCCACGCAAACTGCACAGTGGCCAGTCGGTGTTAGATGCTCTGCATGATGAGAAGTTACGGTATCTGCCCGGGGAGCAAAGAGAATCACGTGAGCTGGCTGATATATTATCCACCTTATTCGGTCTGCCAGAATACCGCTGCCTTATCGTGCTGGGGAAACCCGGGTCGGGCAAAACCACGTTGTTAAAATACCTGGCTTATTATTTTGCCAGCGGTCGGCAGCGGGAAATTTCAGCGGAATTTACGGGGCGAATTCCTTTTTATGTGCGTTTAAAGGATATTAAGGAAGCGGCAATGTCCTGGTCTGACACTAATGACAAGCATCGTGATATAACACAGCAACAGGATGTATTGAGTCTGGCGCAGGCCGTAATCAACAATCTGGACATGCGAGGTTATCGCTCGCTGCCGACGGTATTAACGGTAGAGGCGTGGCTCACGGAAAACCCCCTGGTATTGCTCGATGGATTAGACGAAGTGGCCGATCCCGGACAACGCTATCAGGTGGCACAATGGGTTAAGCGCCAGATGAAAGCGCACCGGCATGCTCATTTTGTTATCAGCTCTCGATTGCACGGCTATAGTGTCGATTATGTGCCGGATGTCAGTCTTACGGTTGAAGTGGATGATTTTAATTCGGACTTGCGTTATCAGTTTTTGCAATGTTGGTTTGCTCATGTTTATCGAGATCGTTGTGCGCGTCGTCAGCCCCCCGCCTGGAAAGCACAGACGGTGGCTCATCAATTGGCCGACACTATCGAACAAGACAATAGCCAACACTTGCAAGATCTTGCTAAAAACCCCTTATTGCTTTCCATGATTGCTATTGTGCAGTTGGCGTTATTAAACAGAGACCCCATGGATACACCCGTCACACTGCCGGATGTACGCACCCGGCTTTATGATTGTTGTGTGGCTTTGTTTATTAAAGAGTGGCAGTCCAATTGGGATCGAGCGCGACAAGTGCCTGTCGGTGCGATAAATGAAGATACCTATCGTCGGTTATTACAGTGCGCAGCGTTGCGTTTGCAAGCGGCGCAAAGCGAAGGCTACGCAGAATCCGCGCGTCTGGTTGAAGCAAACCTGCTACATTATTTGGCGGATGATTTAGCCGGTGAGTTAGATGAAACGCTGGTCAGGCAATGCTTGCATCACTCTCACGAACGTACCTTATTATTGGTGGAATATGCACCTGGGCAATGGGGGTTTCAACATAAAACGTTTCAGGAATACCTTGCTGCTGAGGCTGTTGTTTCTGCGTTGCAAGCACAAACTGCTAACACCGAGCCGTTGCAGATATTCGTCGATCACCTGGGGCAGGACCACTGGCGCGTGGTATTTGAACTATTTGTGGAAAAAATACAATCTGCACCTGATCCCTCGGTCGAGACATTTTTGGCCGTTTGCCGTCAACGGATGCTTGCCGACCCTCGCCTGGCGGTTAGCGCCTGGAATTGGATCGAAGAACTGTATGTTAAAGAAAATTTCCCATTCCCTGCATCAGAACGCTGTCGCTTAAAACACGATGTCTGGCGGTTATTGGCGAACAGTGATAACCCGATTGCCTTGTGTAAATTTCATCATTTTCTTGCGCGGGAATTGCCGACGGTCGACATTAATGATGCCCAATATCGTGATCGCCTTGATGCTGTTGTGGTCAACTCCGCTAGTTCAGCGAGCTCCATAAACAGTATTCACCATGTGCTGCTGTTACCGGAAATTATCATCAGACCTGATGACGTTTTGATGAATCATCTTGCGGGTTATCTGGGTGTTGGCAAAGCCACGCCGTTGAGTAGTGCGGTGGCATTAACGTTACAACGTTATGATTGGGGTGAGTCGAAGAGGCTGGATCATCATTTATATGTGAACATATTTGCAGATGCGTTTTATCGTGGCAGTCTCAAAAATGAAGAAGATGTCTATGAGAATGAAATCGACGGTGAAGTTTACTATCTGGCGGGGTTTCAAATGTCGCGTTATCCCGTAACCAACGCGCAGTATCAACGTTTTATGGATGCCGCATTGCATTCTTCGGGAGATGACACGTCGTCGTGGGTATTCCCGCATGGCGGGGGACATCATCCCGTGGTCAATGTCAGTTGGCACGATGCTCAAGCCTATATTGCATGGCTTAATCAAAAGGAAGATGGTTACTGTTATTCACTGCCAACAGAAGCACAGTGGGAACGTGCGGCACATGGGTCTGCCGTTATCAACGGCGTGGAAAACCGGCGTCGATATCCCTGGGGTGACACGTTTGATAACACCAAGTGTAATACTCAGGAGTCTGGGTTATACCGCACCACTCCAGTGGGCTGTTTTCCCCAAGGGGCTTCACAGGAGGGCGTGTTGGATATGGCGGGTAATGTGTGGGAGTGGTGTGCTGATTGTTATTCCGTTGATTATTATCAGCGCCATACCGTGGCAGAAAACAAAGCAAAAGGTAATGGGTGGAAAGTATTGCGAGGTGGTGCCTTTTATTATAGTAGTAAAGATGCCCGCAGTACGGTTCGCTCCGGCAATGCGTCGGTCGACGCCAGCCGCAGTATCGGGTTTCGTGTTGTCCGGGCACATTGGTAATGGGGTCTGCAAGAGTCGACACCAACTAGCGATGATTGTAAATATTCGTGTAATAGCCTTCTATGCGTTATTAAACTAAGTATTATCTTTTTTCTATCGACTGTGTTTGTTGTCAAGTGCATCGAGGGAGGATCATTGACAGTCAATTAACGCTTTAGGGCATTACTATGTGGGTCATTCTCAATAGCTTGTATTTTCTCATGGTTAGGGTTATTGGTGGGTGTGGTGCTTATTTGAGCGTGGTGGTTTACGTATCGTGATCGATGTACGAAAATATACTTTAGCGCTTTGACAGATTCTCCGGTTGTGGGGAGTAGTTGATGTTAGGGTGAGGTACCTCAGGGGTATTTTGAGTGTAGGGGGATTCTGACACTGGGACTTTGTAATCATGGGTTATATTAGCGGTATGTGCGAGCGATAGGTATGCCTCATATAATATTGATCCACGGTATGTGGATGAATGGCGTGGATATGACGTTATTGCGTTTTCGTTTGCGGCGTTATGGGTATCAAGTTACGCAATTTTCTTATCCCAGTGTTCGCCAGACACTGGCGCAGAATGCTGTTCGGTTAAACAGCTTAGCTGAAACGATCACGCAGTCACCGCGTCACTTGCCCGATAATAATACCTTGCATTTTGTAGCTCACAGTCTTGGCGGGTTGTTGGTGCGTCAATTGTTTCATGATTACCCTCAGCAACGGCCTGGTCGAGTCGTTACCTTGGGTACGCCCCATCAGGGGAGTGTTGTGGTGAGACGTTTATCGCACTATCGTATGTGGCGATCCTTGTTTGGTAAAAGTTTACACCACGGTCTTCTGGGTGATGTACCGGCCTGGCAGAGTGACCACGACATCGGCGTGCTTGCGGGGAGTCTGTCTGTGGGAGTGGGAAATGTGTTGTCTCGATTGCCTCAGCCTAATGACGGTACGGTTGCGCTGTCAGAGACACCCTTGAATGGGATGGCCGATTACAAGGTGCTGCGCATTTCCCACATGAGTATGTTGTTGTTGCCCGCTGTCGCCAGAGAAGTCCACCAATTTCTATCTACTGGCGTGTTTCTTTCATAGCGTTCTCCTATTGACTTAAGCCTCTTGCAGAGCTTGTGTTATCGACGGGAGAGTGAATAAATACAATCCTAAAGACCGGAGGTCATGAGCCGCTGTTTATATTGATGAAAACTCGAAAAATCAATTTACCGGAAATATCGATAACTGATATTACCGATTTGTCGCCGGGGCCTAATGGGTTAAAACCGTGGCTTGATGCGCTGCCATTAGGTGATATGGAGTTATCTGCACAACAGGTTGTGGCTGCGTTGCAGCAGTACAATCGGTGTAGTTTGTCAGTTGATGTACGTCTCCAGGCGATGGACACGTTTAGCCGTACTGTGCAGGAGCTGGTGAAGGGATTGGCGTCAAAATATCGTGAAAGCACCTTTCCATTATCTGATCGAAATCGTAACAGAAGTCAACTGGTGGCCCAGTTGCTGGAAGAAATGGCGTTTGGTTTTAAGTATATAGTGAATGATAGTCATCAGCAGTTTGATCGCGAGCAGCGTGCTCGGGGGGGGCGGCAAAGTCAGCAGCCCGGCGTGGGGTTTTTTAATGCGATTCGCATCGCGATTGTGTATCTGTCGCGACAATTAATTACCGCTTATTCGACATACGCCCTTGAGCCTCAAGGGGTATGGTTGGATCTCCACCAGCTGTATAAGCTGGCCGGATCGTATCAAACACAGGATTTTAGTAGCGAATATAACGAAAAATGTCAGGCCAATATTCAAATAATACAACATGCTTATGTGCGTATTGTCTTGTTATCGATTACGAATCCTTATCATCTTATGCAGGGTGAAGCCCAGCTAATTTATAACTATTTAAACAAATGGTGTACGGGTTGTCGCATTGTACCGATTGCGGGTTATATTGTTGCCAGAGGCGACCTGGTGATCGACTTTGATCAAGATGCTCCACCGCATTTTATTTTTAACCAGGATCTTGATGACCCGGAAGATTATCGCACTGTCGATTTAAAACGTATGATGACGCGGTTTAATGAAACGGTGGATGGCTTGACTACGCGTAAGGCAGCCGGTGGCGTGGAAAACGTGAAGTTAACATTTACCGAGCGTTTACGTCGGGATATGTTATTTCGTCTGCAATCTGTCTGGGCGAAACGCTTACAGCGTCAGTCACAGCGCAAGCTTCAAGAACAGCCGCTGCGTGTGGCATCTGGTTTAAGCGCAAGCCATTATTTTCTTGATGACGAAAGGGATTTTTTGCCGGAAAGTGATGAGGTGAATTTGCACAGGCCTGAGTCATTGGTGGATGCCCTGGAACTCGTGCCAGCCGAACTAGAACCCTGGAAGCATGAAACGCAGCAAGCGCAAGTTGAATCGTCTCTTGAACAACAACGAATTTCAAAATTTGATGATCGAATGGATGTGTGGGGGAAAATATACGCCAGTAAATCTTACGCGAGCCATATTCGTGATACTAATGCAGTACAGTACCATAGTTATACCTGGCAGCAAATCAACGCGAGTGAAAACGGACTTGGCTTAAGGCGTGACCCGGATAGTAACTCATATATTTCCATGGGTAGCATTGTGGCTTACCGAGACGAGCAGCAGGGTGCACGCTGGCGTTTGGGTATTATACGCTGGATTAAAGAGTATGCTGGTAATCACCTGGATGTTGGGTTGGCGTTGATGCAGGGTGTTCCTAATGCCGTCGCTGTTCGAGCGATCTCTGGTGCTGGAGATGGTAGTGAATATTTTCGCGCAATTTTGTTGGTTGCTGACAACAATGGGAGTGTGAGCACTACGTTAATTGCACCGGCGGCAATGTATGATGTGGGGACTCAGCTGGTGGTTAACTACCGTGAAGCATTGCAATATATTAAACTAACACGATTGCTTAAAACATCGACTTGTTGTTCATTGTTTCAATTTGCAGATATCAATATTCCTGATGAGGAGCAGGAAAAAATACGCAAGCTCAAAACGGCGTGATACTTCGCCGTTGTTTCAGCGCTTATCACTTTGGTTTTGAGTCGACCGCTCTTTAACTATTTTACAGAGAAAAAAACCATCCATTTTTTCGTTGGGTAATACTCTAATGGTATTGCTTACTTCGGGGCAAAATACCTTTCCTTGCCAGTGTGTTAATCCTTGTTGATAATTTTTGAAGGGCAAGTCAATGGGACGGATTGAAACGACGTCAGTAAACCGGCGATACACATAATCAATCACCGCTTCATTCTCTTCGGGGGCGAATGAGCAAGTACAATAGACTAATGTGCCACCCGGCTTTAAGCAGTGAAGGGCGGATATCAGCAATTTTTTCTGTTTTCGTGATGTTTCTTTGATTTTTCGTAATTGCCAATGAGAGAAGCTGTCCGGGTTATTGCATTGAAAGCGCGATTCTGTAGAGCAGGGCGCATCTAATAATATTCGGTCGAAACGTTCGGGCGTTTTGCGCCATAACGATACAGCGTCGGTTAAATAGGTGTGAACAAAGTCAACATGTTGTGATTTGAGGTTGGCTTTTAGTTTAAAAAAACGGGACTTTATTTTTTCGACTGCCGCAATGCGTCCGGTGCGTTGTAGCATACCGGCAATTTGCAAGGTTTTTCCGCCGGGGGCGGCGCACATATCAAGAACTTCCTCACCGGCTTGTGGTGCGAGGACGAGGGGGGCCAGCTGGCTCGAAAGGTTTTGGCTGTAGATCTGGCCCTGTTGATACATGTCGCTTCGTAAGGTTTGCTCACGATAGTGGTAGGGGATGCAAAATGCATCCGGTTTCCAGCTAATAGGGGTATGGGGAATACTCAGACTGGTCAATTGGGCTGCGACGGTTTGTGCCGTTGTCTGTATCGAATTTACGCGAATAATTAGCGGTTTGACCGACGCAAAACTTTGCAGGGTATCCGTCAATGCTGTTTCGGGAACAATATCCCGCAGTCTTTCTAGAAACGCTTCCGGTAACTTACTCATTGCGGCATTATAATATAATGTGGCGTATTTTTGCCAAACCCTATTTATCGATAACGCTAATATCCGCGATTCGAATGCCAAACTAACGTAAAACGAATACAAAACTGATGCAATGTAAATTAGTGAGCTTATTTGGGTTGGGGCCGATGGGTGTCGGATTGGCAAGTCAATTGCTATCGAAGGCTTATACGGTCAATCTATGGAATCGCACTGCAGGAAAAGGCACTGGACTCGCAGAACAAGGGGCCATTGTGAAAGCGAGCCCGGCCGAGGCTATTAGAGGTGCGCCAGTTATTATTAGTGCGCTTCCCGAGCATATTGCGTTGCAGGAAGTATTATTTGATGTGGACTGGGCCCATGAATTGTCCGGGCGTACCATTATAAATGTTGGCTCTATGAGTCCTTCTCGTAGCCAAGCCTTTATGGATGCCTGCGAAGCGCACCAGGCATGTTACATCGAAGTGGCCGCCATGGGGAGTGTTGATGATATCGAGGCATCGAATTTACAGTTGTTGATTGGTGCAGCAGCCCCTGATTATCAGCGTATTAAACCGCTGTTGCAGGATATCTCGACCAAGGTTAGTTTTATTGGCGATGTCGGGCAGGCGGTGGCCCTGAAGCTAGCGTTGCTACAATTATCGGCGTCGCTCACCACGGCATTTTCCGCGAGTATTAGCCTTGTTATGGAGCAGGGACTGGATACGGATGTGTTTATGAATCATTTGCGTGGATCATCACTTTATGCGGCGCTATTCGATCAGAAATTACCGCGTTTGCTGGCGCGTGATTATCAAAAACCGAATTTCTCTGGGCGGCATTTACAGCGGGAACTGGCTTTGTTTCTGGAGCAGGCGGAGCAAAACGGATTAAATGTAAATTCAGCTCAAAGTATTAACGATTTACTGTGTTTGACGCGCGCGAAAGGATTACAGAACCAGGATTTTTCAGCGTTGCACGACATCGTTTACCCACCAAGAGACAGTAAGCCTGACAGTACGGCGGATTAAATGCTATTGCTGATTGGTGTTAAGCGTCAGGTTTATTCGTTATTGTCTTTCACGAAGGATTCCCAGGTTTGTAGCCTTTTCACCACGGCATCATCTTCATTGGTTATGGCGATACTTTTTGCGTCGGCCACAATGGCTTCATACAGCGGCCGCAAATTCGTTTTACTGTTTCCTTTTAAATCACAACTGGTTTTGCCGATGAGCAGTTGTAAATGCTTTAAGCGTTTTTTTCGGGCTTCTTCACTGTCCGTGTAATTAATATCAGCAAGATAATAAACGTATCGTTTACCCGTATAAATCGTCGCAGTCAGCTCCGAGGTTCGGTAACCGCTTTTAAAGGCGACAAGATGAATTGTTTTGTTTTTCAGCGGCCCATATTTGCCCGGCTCACGCCAGGGGGAGATTGCAAAGCCACCCTTGTTATCGCTCACGGCGGTTTCAACGTGGTAGCAAACGGACTCGTCTATTTCTCTGTTACCGTTGTTGTGTGTTTGTTGCCCTTTCCATAACGCCACAATGATGGCGTCTGCGATAGGCTCGTCTTCAGTTTCCTCTAGAATGCGGCCATTGACCTCAGACCATTTTTTACCACCCAGTACAGCGCATCCGGCAATTGTGGTAAATACCAGCGTAATGAGTATAAGTGAACGCATATTTGAATTGTTTAAGCGCATTAAGAAAAACATCTGCATGAAGGAAAGTTATTATTACATATTATATGAATATGCTACTACTGTGCCAACCAATAGCTCATCGTTAAAGCGCGATAGGGGTCGGGGTCACTGAATGTCCTGCTTCAACAAACTAATAAACGCCGCTAATAATTTCCGCTATTCTTACTTTCTAAATGAAATAGCAACAACCGCCAAGGCATCCTCAACAGCGGTAACAGCTCGATTTGTCATTGGTATACTTTTGGCGTTTTTTTCGCCCCAAAAAAACGCAACAACTTTTTGGAAATTATTTTGGTCTTGTAAGTCCATTCACTACCTCACTTTTTTTAAACCGAGCATTATTTTTTCTAGATCAATATTCTGTCCTTCAACAGCAACCCACGTCTTCTTGTCGTCAGGGTTAAATAGCACCGCATACCTTTTGTGTGTGTAATCCATTAAATAAACCATAATGCCGTTTATTTCTCGTTTTGTTCGTTTGACTACATTAAGCGAAAGTTGATCTTTCAAAAATTTTAACTGATGATTGCCCGCTGCTGTGGCTCCACCAAACACTATTTCTGCAAACTTAGCGGCGGAAATGTTGTAATCATCTTAATTCGAGTAGTTTTCATAAACAAAAATAAGTTTCTTATCTTCTGCAAAATGAAGTACTAGTGATTCGTGTGTTGAGCCAATAAAACTTGGTGGTTGTTGCGAATTAAAATGATAACCACCAAAAGCAATGTTGGTATCCGCTCTTGTAACGCAAGCAACGAAAAAAAGGGAAATAAAAGAAACTGTTAGAACATTTCTGGTCCTTGTCATCATAACGAACCTAAGTCCAGCATGCGCTGATAAAAACGCCATACTATGGCGGTGACATGAGAGGTGTCAAGTATTGTCATAATGTGTCAAATATAGCCAAAAGAATGTGCCGCTGAATTGCCTAGTATAGTGGCTGTTGTGGCCGGGTTGACGATTTTTTATGGCTAATTATCACTCAATTGAGCGTGTCTATTGTTATTCCCTGGTGGTGAAGGGATAATCCTAGATCAGTCAATCGCAATATTGATTATATTGTATTCAAATCTATCCTCGCTCATGCGTCATTGTGATGGTAAACTGTGGATTTTATTGTGGTTATCCTCATGTTTACGGCATAGAGCGTGGGTATTGCGGGACTTATGACAACCAAGTGGCATGCTGTAAGTTTTAGATTAAATCGGTTTTAGGTGCCGCTATGGCGATGTTGTATCGCTAAAGCTACATATCTATAAGTAGTATTAAGGTGGGTTGACTTTTTAGCTGTTGGCTGAAAGAAAAACGCCAACAACATAGCCCCGGTAATCGTTTATGGTAATCGTTTATTTAGTTTAGTAAGTTGGGATGTACACCTTACGCATAGCGAGTGCCGGAACAGTACCTAGCAATATGAAATGCCCAACAACAATATTATTGCCTCTGCGGGCTAATTTGATGCAGTAATGTTCGATAAAATCACGAAATAACAACAAATAATAGCTAAACTAGGAAAATTGTCATGGCTGGTCATAGTAAATGGGCAAATATTCGCTTTCGCAAGGGCGCGCAGGATGCCAAGCGCGGTAAATTGTTTACAAAATTAATTCGGGAAATAACCGTATCCGCTCGGGCGGGGGGAGGGGATTCAGCAAGTAATCCCCGTTTGCGTGCGGCAATTGATAAAGCACTAAGTAATAATATGACGCGGGACACGATCGACCGTGCCGTTAAGCGGGGTTCTGGCGATCTGGACTCCGATAATTATGAAGAAATTGTGTATGAAGGGTATGGTCCCAACGGGGTTGCCGTTATGGTGGATTGCTTGACGGACAATCGTAATCGTACTGTGGCTGAAGTACGTCATGCTTTCAGCAAGCATGGCGGTAATTTAGGGACTACGGGTTCAGTGTCGTATTTGTTTTCCAAAGTCGGCATGTTGAATTATCCCGAAGGGAGTGACGAAGATAACATTATGGAAGCTGCGCTGGAGGCTGGTGCCGATGATGTGGTAGTTAATGACGATAGTAGTATCGATGTCATTACGCCGGCTGAAAATTTTATCTCGGTTAAAGAGGCTATGCAGGCCTCTGATTTAAAGCCAGAGCGGGGTGATGTAACAATGCAGGCATCCACCAGTGTTGAGTTAACGTTAGAGGATGCACAGAAAGTAATGCGTTTAGTCGATACCCTCGAAGATCTTGATGACGTGCAGAACGTACATACCAATGCTGATTTTTCTGACGAGGTTATGGCGCAACTGTGACACGTATACTGGGTATTGACCCCGGTTCTCGAAGTACCGGATATGGTATTATCGACAGTGATGGGTATAAGAGTGTATACGTTACCAGTGGTTGTGTACGTGCGGTCCACGATATTTGGTCAGAGCGGTTACGCATCATCTTCAATGGCATTCAGGAGCTACTGGTACAACACCGGCCTGAAGAAGTGGCCATTGAAAAAGTATTTATGCACCGAAATGCAGATTCGGCGCTAAAACTGGGGCAGGCCCGTGGTGCAGCAATCTGCGCGGTTGTGACACAATCCATCGGTATCAGTGAGTATTCCCCAACCGCCATAAAGCAGTCCGTTGTGGGAAAAGGGAATGCCGCAAAAGAACAGGTGCAGCATATGATGATGATGTTGCTAAACCTTGATAAACAGCCTCAGTCTGATGCTGCAGACGCCCTTGCAGCGGCAATGTGCCATGCCAACACCCGAAACACCTTAACGCGAATGCAGGGGGTGCAGGGGGTGCGTAAAGGTCGTTATTGGTAAATCCATATTGTGGTTGCACGGTACAGATGGCAGCACAATAGTAAACGCCGTAAAGTAGTGATGACATCAATCGAACAAGCAAAGGATTAAACAGGTATGATCGGGCGGTTGCACGGCACCATTATTGAGAAAAAAGCCCCAAATCTGGTGTTGGATGTGGGGGGGGTGGGTTATGAAATTGACGCGCCAATGACAACGTTTTACGAATTGCCGCCAGTGGGCAGTAACATTACCCTGTATACCCACTTTGTTGTGCGCGAAGATGCACAATTATTATTTGGGTTTGTGTCTGAAAAAGATAGAGCGTTGTTCCGCAGCCTGATAAAAATATCCGGTGTTGGCGGCAAGCTGGCATTGGCGTTGTTGTCAGGTATGTCAGCCAACGATTTTGTGGCTGTGGTGCAGAATAACGACGCCAACAGTTTGACGCGTATACCCGGGGTAGGCAAAAAAACGGCCGAACGCCTCATTATCGAAATGCGGGATCGACTCAAGGAATGGCAGCATGAGGATACCTCCAGCGTGCTCACAGCCGTAACTACGGGTGCCGGGGCAGTGCGGCCCCTCAACGGTGTCAATGATGCCGTCAGCGCCTTAATAGCGTTAGGGTTCAAGCCACCAGAGGCAAGCCGCATGGTTAGTAACGTCAATAGTGACGGCCTGGCCAGTGAAGAAATTATTCGCCAGGCGTTACAGTCGGTGGCAACCTGAATCAGGTATACCGGTTAATAGGCGATACCCTGAAGGCAGAATATGCAATTTTTATGTGATGAGAATGCCAAAATGCAGTTAGGTAAACCGTACCATGATTGATAAAACACCTATTATAAAGAACCGTTTATAAAGAACCGTTTGTTAAAGAACCGTTTATTAAAGAACCGTTGTTCAGCAAAAACAGTTATTAAAAAAAACAGTTATACAGAAATGATAGAAGCTGATCGTCTTATTAGCCCAAATAACACCGATGCAGATGGCAATGGCGATGTGCATGACCGGGCTATTCGTCCTAAGTCATTGGCCGAATATGTTGGGCAGCCGAGTGTGCGTGAGCAAATGGAAATCTTTATTCCGGCGGCCAAAAAACGCAATGAAGCGCTGGATCATACCCTGATTTTTGGGCCTCCAGGCTTAGGCAAAACAACCCTTGCTCACATTATCGCAGGGGAAATGGGGGTTAATTTAAAGCAAACTTCCGGACCCGTGCTGGAAAGACCCGGTGACTTGGCCGCGCTACTGACGAACCTGGAAGCCCGTGATGTGTTGTTCGTTGACGAAATACATCGCCTGAGCCCTATGATCGAAGAAGTACTGTATCCGGCGATGGAGGATTATCAACTAGACATTATGATTGGGGAAGGCCCGGCAGCACGGTCTGTGAAGCTGGATCTGCCCCCGTTTACTCTGGTGGGTGCCACAACCCGGGCTGGTTTGCTGACCTCCCCGCTGCGTGATCGATTTGGCATTGTGCAACGATTGGAATTTTATTCAAACGCGGAGTTGACCAAAATTATTGAACGTTCAGCCAGAATATTGAAAGTAACGATGGACCCCACCGGGGCTGCTGAGATTGCGAAGCGCTCTCGTGGCACTCCCCGCATTGCTAACCGGTTATTGCGTCGGGTGCGGGATTTTGCAGAAGTGAAGTCAGATGGCAGTATTACTACCGATATTGCCGCCCGCGCTCTGGATTTACTGGATGTGGATGTCCATGGTTTTGATTTATTGGACCGCAAATTGCTATTGGCTGTTATTGAAAAATTTGACGGTGGACCCGTGGGCATTGACAACATAGCGGCCGCGATTAGTGAAGAGCGTGGCACCATTGAGGATGTGCTGGAGCCTTTTTTAATCCAACAAGGGTTTTTGATGCGCACATCGCGAGGGCGGGTGGCGACACGCAACGCGTACCTGCATTTTGGGTTGGAATTGCCGCGTAGTAAATTGGCGCAGTCGCCACAATCCGATGATTTGTTGGGCGAACGCTAGCCGACTGTTATCATAATGGCTAAGGAAAAACCATTGATTAGGCCAGTGTTTGGTGTCGACTGATTGTTGTGCCACGCTGTCTAGAGGTTATGTAAGGTGAGGGAATTTATTTTATCGATGCGTGTCTACTATGAGGATACCGACAGCGTTGGTCTAGTATATCATGCCAATTATTTAAAATTTATGGAGCGTGCACGCACTGAGTGGCTTCGCTCTGTTGGAATTGAACAGGATGTATTGGCCAGGGAAGAGGGAATTGTTTTTGCCGTTCGTTCCGTTGAGCTTGATTACCTCAAACCAGCAAAGTTTAATGACTTGTTGGAAATAAGTGTTACGATAACGCGAGTTGGGGGGGGCAAGTATTAACGTAGCCCATCGCATAACTAAAACCATGGCAAAAACCGTGGAAAAAACCATGGCAGAACACCCCGCAGCGGATGACAGGATTGAGACTGGCGTCGTTGAAGCCAATGTTGCGGCCGAGGTTAGAGCCGGGGCTGAAGCGAAGACACCGGCAGCTAGTCAGCAAGGAACATCGAAAACCGTGCTTTGTACTGGCAAGGTAAAAGTGGCCTGCCTTGATGTCGATTCTTTACGACCAAAACCCATCCCCGGGAAAATTAACAGGGAGATTTTTTAGTGAATACCGATTTATCCATAATAAGCCTGGTGATGAATGCCAGCGTATTGGTGCAGGCTGTAATGGGCCTGTTGCTTGTTGTGTCCCTGCTTTCATGGACAATGATTTTTCAAAAATGGCGGGTGATGAAAAAAGCCAAATTTGGCGCCAGCGAGTTTGAGGAAAAGTTCTGGTCAGGGGGGGATTTAAATAACCTGTACAATCAGGTAACGTCCGGCCGTTATGTTAACTCTGGCATGGCGGTGATTTTTGAAGCCGGTTTTAAGGAGTATGCCCGGTTACGAAAGCAGGAAAGCCTGGACCACAAGGCGGTACTTGAAGGCGCCCAGCGCGCTATGCGTATTGCCATGTCCCGAGAAACAGAGCGCCTGGAAACCAGTCTGCCTTTTCTGGCGACGGTTGGTTCAACTAGTCCCTATGTGGGGTTATTTGGCACCGTGTGGGGCATCATGAATTCATTCCGGGCCTTGGGTAACGTTAAGCAAGCCACCCTCGCAATGGTAGCACCGGGTATTGCCGAAGCGCTTATTGCAACTGCGATGGGTTTATTTGCGGCTATTCCGGCAGTGATTGGTTATAACCGATACTCTACCGATCTGGAGCGCCTGGTCTCTCGTTATGAAACCTTTATTGACGAGTTTTCCGGTATCTTACACCGCCAGGCGCACCGCTAATGTCTGGCCCGCCGCAACGCGTACGCAAAAAACCCATGGCGGACATCAATGTAGTTCCCTACATTGATGTCATGCTGGTTTTGTTGGTGATCTTTATGATTACGGCGCCCTTACTAACCCAAGGGGTCAATGTGGATTTACCACAGGCGGCGGCCGAACCTATTGAAAGTGAAAGCCAGGAGCCTTTAATTGTGTCAGTAGATGTTCAAGGTAACTATTACCTTAATGTGGGTGAAAGTCCGGATGATGCGCTGGATCATAATAAAATGGTGACCCTGGTGGCGGCTGTGTTACGCCACAAACCCGGTACACCGGTAATGATTCGTGGTGATGCTAACGTGCAATACGAAAAAGTGGTTACCGCAATGACATTATTGCAAAAAGCGGGTGCCCCCAGTGTAGGCTTAATCACGAGGCCTGCGGAAAATTCGCCTCAATCGCGAAAATAACCGGGTAACTATGTCAATTAATAGGCAATAAGTATTCGTTGCAGCTGAAATAGAGTTAATCAGTATTGAAGACTTTTTTTAAAAATCCCATGCCATTTATTTTTGCATTGCTGGTGCATGTAATTTTGTTTGCTGTGATGACCGTAAACCTTGATTGGACCTCGGAGCCAGAAGTGCCGCAGGCTAAGGTTGAAATTGTTAAGGCTGTTGCCGTAGAGGAATCAGCCATCAAGGCTCAGGTGGAAAAGCTGAAGCAGGCTGAGCAAGCACGCGTCGAAAAAGAGAAAGCGCGCCAGCAAAAGCTGGATAAAGAAGCAGAGAAGGCGCGCCAGCAACGTGTGCAGGAGGAAAAGCGTATTGCCGAACTTGAGCAAATACGTAAGTTAGAAAAACAAAAACTTGAGCAGCAGAAAAAGCAAAAACAGGATGAGTTAGCGAAGCTTGAAAAACGCAAGCTAGAAGAAGAAAAAAAACGTGTGGTTGAAGAAAAACGGTTAAAGGAACTGGAGGTCAAGCGCGAAGCCGAACTAAAACGTCAGGAAGCGTTAACCAAAACGCGCGAAGCAGAAGAAAAACGTCTGGCAACAGCACGCGAAGAGCAAAAACGTCTGGAAGAACAAGCGCAAAAACGTAAACTCGAAGCAGAAAAACAACGTAAAGCCGAAGAAGAAAAGCAGCGCAAGGTGGCAGAAGAGAAAAAACGTGCTGAAGAGGAAAAGCAGCGCCTGGCAGCAGAACAAAAACGTCGAGAAGATGAAGAAAAGAGCCGCCTGGCGGAAATAGCCGCCGAAGAGGATGCGCGCCGCCAAATGGAATTTGCTGCCGAAGAGGCGCTACTTGCAAAAGAACGTGATCAGCAGGCGGAATCCACCATTCGGCAGTATATCGCACTGATTCAGCAGAAGGTTGAGCGTAATTGGCGTAAGCCCTCTGCGGCCAAGCAGGGATTGTCGTGCACTGTCTATGTCCGGCTTATTCCCGGCGGGGATGTATCGCACGTTGAAATAGTGCAGAGTAGTGGTGATGGCATATTTGACAGTTCGGTGGAAAAAGCCGTGTATAAAGCAGTGCCTTTACCTGTACCCCCTGACCCAAATTTGTTTGATCGATTTCGCGACGTAAAATTTGTGTTTAAACCGCAAACGTAGCCGTTCGTCAGGCGGCTAAGGTGAAGGATGGCTGTTTCAGTTTTATATTTCCGCCTTGCACTATCACTTTTGCGCGACCACTTTATGTGATTGTTTGGTGTTATCGATTTTAGTGTTATCGGTTTTGGTGTTGTCGGTAATGAACTGTAATGTGATCCGCAGGTCTGTAAGCTAAATTACAAAATAAGGATGAATGTGCGTACTAAATTAGGTATTAAAAGTCTTATGAACGTATTGTTGACACCACTGCTGCTGGCGGGTTTGTTGCTGGCTGTTGCGCCAATGACCCGTGCGGCTCCTTTAGTGATCGAAATCACAAAAGGTGTTGAGCAGGCGTTGCCCATTGCCATCGTGCCTTTTGGGGAGCAGGGGGCTCGCAAACCACCGGAAAATATTGCCGCCATCATTTCTGCCGATCTGCAGCGAACGGGCCGCTTTGGTGCATTAGCCGAAAAAGATATGCTGGCTAAGCCCACCACACCGGACAAAGTGAATTTTCAAAATTGGCGTGTCATGGGCAGGGAAGCATTAGTTATTGGTAATGTACACTCCCTGGGGGCTGACCGTTACAAAATCAGTTTTTGGTTATTTGACGTTTATAAATCAAAGCAGATTTCGGCGTTTAATGTGAATGGAAGTCAGACTGATTTCCGGGCTGCCGCGCATAAAATCAGTGATATTATTTATAAAGAATTAACCGGAGAACCCGGTGCGTTCTCCACCCGCATTGCTTATGTGACAAAAAAATCAGAGGGTGAAAAACCTTTTTCGCTATGGATAGCGGATGCGGATGGTTATAATGAGCAAAATTTGTTACGGTCGGATTACCCCATCATCTCACCGAAGTGGTCGCCTGACGGGCTAAAACTGGCTTATTCGTCCCTCGAAATGGACGGTGCGCAGCGAATTTACGTCCAGGAGTGGACAAATGGGCGCCGGAATCAGGTACCAATCAAGCTTAAAGGGCTAAATGGTGCGCCAGATTGGTCGCCGAACGGAAAAAAATTGGCGTTTACCAATGTTAGGCATGGTAACGCGGAAATATATGTCATAGACTTAGCCAGCAAAAGGTTACGTCAAATAACCCGCCATTGGGCGATTGATACCGAACCCGTCTGGACACCGGATGGTAGGTCGATTATCTTCACATCAGACCGTGGTGGGCGGCCCCAGTTGTACAAAATTTCGGTTGACGGGGGGCGCGTAACCCGGCTAACGTTTGAAGGAATAGAGAATGCCAGAGCCGATGTTTCACCCGATGGCAAAAGGATTGCGATGGTACATCGCAATAATGGCAAATACACAATTGCAGTAATGGAATTGGCCACTGGACACCTAAATGTGTTAACAGATGGCTCTTTGGACGAGTCTCCTAGTTTTGCGCCGAACGGAAGTATGGTAATTTATGCAACAACCAAGGGTAATTTGGGTCAGCTCGCTGCAGTTTCTGTAGACGGGAGTGTGCACCAGGTACTGGCTTATGAAGACGAAGTGCGGGAACCGGCTTGGTCACCAATTAACAATAAATAAGGAGTTGAAGATGAAATTCTTAACCAAGTTTTCGCCAGCATTATTACTGCCTGCGATACTTCTGCTATCAGCATGTGGTACAACAGGTGAAGCGGAAGAACCAGAAGCAACGCAGGTAGTGTCCGGCGATAGCGCATCAGCGGATGGTGATGGCGTCGACGTTAGCAGCGGATCAGATACTTCAGCTGACGCAATGCCGATGATGGATATGGAGTCTGAACCAGAACCGGAGCCGATGCGCGATCCTTTGGAAGAAGGCATGCTAGCCCAGCGAGTGGTTTATTTTGAGTTTGACAGCAGCGTCGTCAGAGATGATGCCCTGCCTTTAATTCAAGCCCATGCGCAATATTTGGCAAATAATCGAATGATGATCACTCTGGAAGGTCATGCCGACGAGAGAGGCACACGGGAATACAATATTGCTCTGGGTGAGCGTCGTGCCGATTCCGTTCGCCGTTTGTTGATGGCCAATGGCGTACCAGGCAATCAGATTAAAGTGGTTAGTTATGGGGAAGAGCGTCCAGCCGCGTTAGGTCATAACGATGATGCTTGGAGCTTAAACCGCCGTTCAGAGTTAATGTACTGATACATGCGCTTATACATGCGCTTATACATGCAGTAATACATACATTAGTATAAGACCTGACTCCCCTGATATTTAATGTGAATATCAGGGAGAGTTCTTGTCATGTTAGTCGTTGTTGTCATTTAATCATTGTTGTTATTTAATGATTGTTGTCACTTAACCATATGTTGCCATGTAACCATTGTTTTACCTAACCATTGTTGCCACTGCATTTAACACTGAAAATAGTTATTAAATCATCATGTCTGAGTCATATCGTCACCCCCAGCCTGTAGCACGCTCGGCGAGTGTGGCCTATCTGTTGTTGCTTTGTTCAGCCTTAATGGTTGTGGGCAGTGTCGTGTCTAGCGCCTTTGCAGCGCCCGCGCCAGTGGTTGATGCCGCCGCGCAAGGCCCTGCGATGCAGGCGATGGAACAGCGCATCAAGCGTTTAGAGAGCCGCATCGACAACCAGGGGCTTATGGAGATGATTAAGCAGGTTAATAGTTTGCAGAGGGAACTACAGCGCCTGGTAGGAGAAGTGGAAGTACATACGCATGAATTAAAGGGCATACAAAAACGACAACGTGAGGTCTATTCGGATCTGGATACCCGGTTGCGCAAGTTGGAGCAGCTATCCTCCAATCCGTCATTGTCAAACCAACCCTTGTCGGGTCAATCGCCGTTAGGCGGTGGTTCATCCGTGCCAATTACACCCGCCACGGGATTGTCTGGTCAGCAGGGGATACTGTCCAGCCCAACACAAGCCCAACCTGTCGACCCCTTGTCCGAAGTGGACCAGAATGTTGCCCGCTCGGCCTATGAAAGAGCATTCAACATGCTAAAACAAGGGCAATATGATGTGGCAATATCGCTTTTTGATGCATTTTTGGAAACGTATCCCACTGCATCATACGCCGATAATGCGCAATACTGGGTAGGCGAGGCAAACTACGCAAAGCGTAATTACAAAGTGGCCCTGGCTGAGTTTAAAAAAGTCATTGACCAATATCCAAACTCCCCTAAACGTGCTGATGCACTGTTAAAAATGGGATATACCTATGGTGAACTGGGCGATAAACGCTCTGCGCTGCAAACCTTAAATACGATTGTTAATTTGTTCCCAGAGTCCACGGCAGCAAGACTCGCCAAAAAGCGTATACAAAGTTTTAACGATAAGCAGTAACCCCTTTGCCGGTAGTTCGTGCTGTGTGCTTGACGCTCACCGTAGCAGATCGTTGTTGCTTACTGCCGTTTAGATCATCAATTATCCGTAAATCCATTATTAGCATTTAGCAAAGCGGCAGCAAGCCGATAATCCTATGTCACCAACGAGTAATAAGGCCGCATTAAAGGAAACCCTCCAGCAGGATCGGGACACGCTGCGGATTACAGAAATTTTTTATTCTCTGCAGGGAGAATCCCGAACCGTTGGTTTGCCCACGGTTTTTATCCGATTAACCGGTTGCCCCTTACGCTGCCAGTATTGCGATACCGCTTACGCCTTTAGCGGTGGCGAATGGGCCAGCATTGACCATATCCTCGATACCGTAAGCAATTATAACCCCAGGTACGTTACCGTGACTGGTGGAGAACCTCTGGCGCAAAACCGGTGTCTGGCGTTATTAGAAGTCTTATGCGACCAGGGTTACCAGGTCTCTCTGGAAACCAGTGGTGCCATGGATATTTCTACTGTGGACCCTCGTGTGGTTACGGTCATGGACTTGAAAACCCCTGGTTCCGGCGAGCAGTCCCGCAATAAGCTGGAAAACCTACAGCATTTGAAACCGCAGGACCAGGTTAAATTTGTGATCTGTGATGAAAAAGATTACCAATGGGCCAGTGAACAGCTAAGCGCTTACAATCTTGCCGCAACGTGTGAGGTGTTATTTTCCCCCAGCTATGGCCAGCAAAATATCACCCAGTTGGCCGACTGGATCGTGCGGGACAATTTGCCGGTACGTTATCAACTGCAATTACATAAAATTTTATGGGACGATGCCCCAGGCCGATGAAAGATAGAGCTGTGGTGTTGGTTTCCGGGGGGCTTGATTCTGCTACCACCCTGGCGATTGCCCTATCACAGGGCTACGATTGTTATGCGCTGAGTTTCGATTACAGCCAGCGCCATGTCTACGAACTGACTGCGGCGAGAAAAGTGGCGGCACATCTGGGGGTCGTGCAACATAAAATTATCAAGTTGGACCTGGCGGGTATCACGGGCTCGGCATTAACTGACATGAATGTTGCCGTCCCAGATGAACCCGGTGAGGGTATCCCTGTTACTTATGTTCCTGCGAGAAATACGGTGTTTTTGTCGTTGGCACTGGGTTGGGCGGAAGTGTTAAATGCCCATCATATTTTTATCGGAGTCAACGCCGTGGATTATTCCGGTTATCCCGATTGTCGCCCAGAATTTATACAGGCTTTCGAAAAGACGGCAAACCTGGCCACTAAAGTGGGGGTCGAGCAGCATGGCTTTAAAATTGATACTCCCCTAATTCACCTAAGCAAGGCCGACATTATTCGAAAAGGTATCGCCTTGGGTGTGGATTATCGTTTAACCCTGTCCTGTTATAACCCCGATGCACAAGGTCGGGCCTGCGGCAGATGTGATTCGTGCAGAATTCGCGTGGATGGGTTTAGTGATGCGGGTGTCGATGACCCTGCACAAGTAACGTTATAACTGCGCGCAACTGATCGTGTTCCAATAACGGCGTTTCCATGATTGCACTTTATACAGACTTTGGTGTTAGCGGCTATTATGTCGGACAGCTCAAAGCCGTGTTATTGCAGCACGCCCCGAGCGTACCTGTGATTGATTTAATGCACGATGCTCCCACGTTTGACCCGCAGGCTGCTGCCTACCTTCTGGCGGCGTTGGTGAAAGAATTTCCGCCGCATACCGTGTTTTTGTGTGTTGTGGATCCCGGTGTGGGCAGCCAGCGTAAACCCATGATTGTAAAAGCCGGACAGCAATGGTTTGTTGGGCCAGACAATGGCTTGTTTACGATTGTCATGCAGCAGGCTTTGCCAAAAAATAAATTTGAATGTTGGGACATCAACTGGCAGCCGCAACGCTTGTCAGCAACGTTCCACGGCCGGGACCTGTTTGCCCCCGTCGCCGCGAAGTTGGCAAACAATGGTGCAGTGCCCGGTGAGTCCAGAACCCTGGACACGGATAACATGAATGTCTGGCCAGGTGATCTTCACAAAATCATTTACGTGGACCATTTTGGTAATGCCGTTAGTGGCGTCAGGGCAGATGGCTTATTTAATACAAAAGCTAGTACAAACGCTAGTACAAAATCTAATACAGGCGTTAGTACAAAAGCTGTCATCGTCAATGACCATCTAATTCCCAACGCAAATACGTTTTCGGATGTCGCCGTGGGGCAAGGGTTTTGGTACCAAAATGCCAACGGATTGGTGGAAATTGCTGTAAACCAGGGCCGGGCTGACCAGCAATTTAGGCTATCAATAGGGTCTACCATACGGTTTGTTTAGGGGGCTAGTGTTAATGACATTAAGGTGAACTCTCCCAGGCTTTACAAACATACGTCGATGCATCGGTGATGCGCCAGGGTAAGCCTGGGGCTATCCCCAACTCAACCTTCGAATAACCAACACTGCTTAGCGGCTCAACCCGTAGCGCACTCCCCAAATTCGCGGCCACTTCGTTATCGTTCTTGGCAAAGTGACCTACATTCCCGGCGAACGACGCCTTGTGCCAACGAATTTGGGCGGTGCTGTGTCATCATTCTGTTTAATACACTACACGAGTACTGGCTTGTGTTTTTCTGAACACCAATACCAATTATTAACACCATGGGTAACGCCAACATTACCAACCCATCGTTCATACTGAGGATCACAGATCGTCAACCAATTACATTCGCCCTTCATCAGCTTATGGCCAGTGGCGGTTATTACCACGGTGTCCCGCCGCATGGCAGGTTTGCCTGCATCGTGTAATGTTACCTGTAACGCCGCAGTTTCATATTGCCACAAAGGGCGTATTGCCGATAAAAACATAATGTCACCTAAAAATGACAAGGGCTCAGACTCTGTATTCAAAAAATGAAATGCGCGCGCCATGTTAATGGGGCCATCCCTGCTCACTATTGCCAATGTCAGTTGTTCTGTCAGGCTGAGTCCGTTCGTGGTCCAGGGTAACTCCTTTAGCATCCGCTGCATGGCCTGTTGCATCAAGGGCAGGGGTGAGTGCCCCTGGCTTAATTGCCATAGCTCAGTAGGGTTGTCGGCGGTAAAGGCATGCCAACAGCGTGCACCGAAGGCCATCATGGCGGGGGTGATGGATATACGTTGTTGCCAGAGTGCAATTAGGTTTTCCGGGTGTTGGCTTAAATAGCCAAGGCCGATAAATTTCTCAACACCGGGAAAACGATCCACCTGGATAAGTTCGATGTTGCAGTGGCCTAAATGATTGTTTACCAGATGGGCCAATACATAGGCAAAGCAGAGTTGATCAAACGGGTCGTGCTCAAACCACAACACGATTCGTTTAATCTCTTGCGGTAGCGCACGCAGTCGCTGATCGACAAGACGAATCTCATGCGGCGCGTTTTTAACGCGATCAGCGTATTCAGGCGGAATATCCGCCGCATAATGTTTCACAATAAAGTCACTGCGTAACGTGACAAACTGATCCAATGGATCAAATGGTGGTACACGCCCCTGGGGAAATGGATTGCTGATCTCCATATATTCCCCAGCGAATCCGCAGTCTTGCAGCGTGGTCTGAATATCACTACCACAGCGGATGTGTAGTGTCTCCACATCATGATCCAACGTTAAGTGAGGGCGTTGTAGCTGTTTATACGCCTGGTGTATCAAGGTGAAATGGGCTTTCAGTTTGGCCCAACTGGCAAGCCCATTTTCGCGGGCGATAATGCACTGGGCATCGGCAAGCTTCAGTGCCTTAACATCACAGTCCTGTCCTTTTGGGTGGTGTTGCACAAGCCGGTCAAGTGCTTGAGGCTGGTTAGTCTTTAAGGCTTTGAGTAGAGCTTTACTGTCTTTTTTTAGTTTTTCAAGCGAGAGCCGCTTGGCGCGCACCGTACCCGCAGAGGTGAGTAACCGCGCATCCTGAAGGTTTGGGTTAAAGCCAGGTTGTTTGCCTAGTGGGTGATGCTCTTCAAATTTAACGGCAGCGTTACGATCACCCTGTTGGTAAGCTGCCAATAGCTGCTTGGCCTGTTCAAGGTTTTGGTGGTAACGCGTTTCAACTGATTTTGGCAAAATAGACGGCTGCTCGCCGAGCGAGTCTCTGCGCTTTTTAGACATACGATTCTCCTTAATCACCGCATCCGCCACACGGTAAAAAAATCGTATTTATGAAATGTAAGCGGTTAAATCCCCTCGCTGGGCTTGGCCCTTTCTGCGGATGCGTCGCGCACGAGGAACGCAGTCACTGACTATCCCACTTATTATCGGTAAGGTCAATGGAAAGGAGGGGGAATATGACTAACGCCAGCGCAGGTAAACGGTTTCGTTTAGATCGAATTTAACCAATGGGAAATGGATGAGATGGTTTATTGCTTATTACAGAGGCGGGTTAATTAGGACGCGCACGATAATGGTTATCGTGCGCGGTTTTAGCTCACCCCCGGCTGCTGCTGGCGAACGAGGAGGGTCGCCAGGCTACACGTGAGTAAGTTATGGTCGATCGTTTACGTTGCAGGAACAGATAATAAGTCCCCAACGTTTGTTTACGGGTATCAAGTTTTGCGGTTTCTATATCCGGGGGCGATGCAGTGCTGATGGCTCTCACGACTCGGGTGGTGTCAATGCTTGGGTAAGTCGAGCTACGTGGCTGGGAGGCTGCTGCACTTTCCATATAGACGAGTTGGTTTACCAAACCTAAATTTGCCCGACCTAAATTTGGCACCATAACGGCTCGGCTAATTGCGGTTGACGTAGTCATTTCGTCCTCATTAAGGTTGTGCCAATCATTGGTGATGATCCTCAACGCTGGTCGAGAGGCAGTAACTTTGCTTAAGGTAATTATGGGTATGAATTGCTATTTATAGAAATAGATTTTACGGGGGTTATCTATTGAGAATTATCAATACATTGGCGTAAGCTGTTTATTGCTTGTGTTTTCTGTTAATTTTTTAATAAACAATGAGTTATGTTATTTTTTGGGGTCAAGTTTATTGGCGAGTGCTTCCACTTGCCGAGAAAGACGCTTTCCTTCTTCGTGTAAAAATTCCACAAACGCTTCGGCCACAATTGACAGTTTTTTGCCCTTGCGATAGACCACATGCCATTTACGTTGTACAGGAAAGCCTTCAACGTTAAGTAACCCAATGGGGCCTTTTGCACCTTCCAGCAGGATAGTATGCAATGACAGTACAGAGACGCCCAGCTGGCCAATTAACGCATGCTTTATGGCCTCGTTGTTGCTGAGAACCATGCGGACGCTTGGTTTTAGCCCTTTAGTAATAAACAGTTTCTCAATAACATCGCGAATTCCTGAGCCGGGCTCACGAAATATCAGTGATTGTTCTGCGAGTTGTTTTAAGCTGATACGTTTTTTCTGTTTTGTTAAGGGGTGCTGTTTGCTGGCCATAACGTATATTGGGTTGGCGGCAAACTCGATGGCATGAATGTTAAGGTTTTTAGGGGGATTATGGCCAATGATGTATAAGTCGTCTTCATTGTTCGACAGTCGTTGTAAGATATTTTCCCTGTTATTAATGTCGAGTGAGACCTCAATATCCGGATATTGTTGCCAGAATTTTCCGAGTACTTCCGGTGCAAAATATTTAGCGGTGGAAATAACAGAAAGCTTGAGCGTACCTGTTTTTATTCCTTTTAAATCTGAAAAAGCCATGTCCGTATTGTCAAGGCGGCTAATAACATCCTGGCAAGTATGGTAAAGAATATCGCCAGCCTGGGTTAAGCTGGTTTTTTTACCAACCACTTCAACTAATGGCATGCCGACGATTTCTGCTAAATGTTTTACCTGTGTTGACACGGTGGATTGGGTAAGAAACAATTCTTCCGCTGTTCGTGAGAAATTTTTCAGGCGTCCAATCGCTTCGAATATCTGTAATTGCCTTAAGGTAACGTGGCGGGCCAGTTTTAGCATGGTTAAACGTCCTGTTTTTTGTTGCCATGATACGGCGTTGTGGGTTGACAGGGGGCGGCAGGGTCGTGGGGCGCATTGAAAAATGATCGTTTATTTTACCTCTGGCATAGAGCGTTGGGTGGCCAGTTCCAATGAAAAGTACTCGGCAGATTTAAAGTTGAATAGCTTCGCTAATAGATTGCTTGGGAATGATTGTACCAGCGTATTGTTTTTTCTCACGGCGGTATTAAAGGCACCGCGTGCATCTTGAATTTCGTTTTCCACGTCACTTAGGCTGTGTTGCAAGGCCAGAAAATTCTGGCTGGCTTTTAAATCCGGATACGCTTCGGCGACGGCAAGTAAACCTTGCAGTGACTGGGTTATGGCACTTTCTTCGGCTGTGCGGTCTGCTAATTCTTCAGATCCATGTCGGCCTTCTGTGATGGTGGTCATTACCTTCGCCTCGTGTGCACTATATAGCTTTACGGCATTGATCATGTTAGGAATTAAATTAAATCGACGCTTTAGAGCAACATCGATCCCGCTCCATTTTTCTTCGATCATATTTCTATATTTAATAATACGATTATAAGTGCTTACTATCATCAGCGCGGTTACTATAACGGCGAAAATAATAAAACTAAAATAATCGGAATCCATCGTAAGCACCGTTTTCATGTTAATAGGGCGCAGGTTAAAAATAGAATTAGTCGAAACACAACAAGGTAAAGGTAGAGAATGCTGCCCTATTCAATGATTGTCATAGTATGTTATATGCCCATCGTCCGCAACCAAACCCATGGTGGAATGGTATGGGTAACGCTAAAGAACCTGGTTAAGAGGGCTGTGGGACCGCGGAAGCGGAATGCTTTTGTGTTGCCCCATGAATGAAAGGAATGGTGTGAGCCGTTGTTATTTAACTGCGCAACTAAATAATGCAACTACGTAATGCAACTAAATGACGTAATTAAATTGAATTAGTGGCAGTGTATCCTTTATTATTCATTGTATTCGTCTAATTAGATCAAAAAACAGTAATCGTTATGAGTGAGTCATTTATCAGGCCGCAGACCCCGGAACATGTGTTGGCAGGTACGAACGTACTATTTGCTTGCTGGATTTTAGCGTCTGTGGCGACATTGGGCAGTTTGTTTTTTAGTGAAGTGATGGGGCTTAAGCCCTGCGTCTTATGTTGGTATCAACGTATCTTCATGTATCCGCTTGTGGTTATTCTCCTCGTGGGGATGTTTCCGCTGGATAAAAATGTGGTGCGTTATGCGCTACCACTTGCCGTCATCGGCTGGTTGTTTGCGATTTATCATTATCTGCTCTATTCAGGTTATATCCCCGAAGGTTTACAGCCATGTGACCGGGAGGCCTCCTGCGCTGAAGTAAATTTGGAGTTGTTTGGATTTATCACCATTCCCATGCTGTCGATACTTTCCTATACAGCCATCATTGCATTGCTAGTCATGTTTCGTCACAAAACTAAACAACACCACCGAAACTAATATTACTTTAACCAACATTACTTTAACCAACTCAGGATTTATCAATGAATAAAAAAGCTCAAGTTCCTATTGTCGCTGCGCTGCTGTTATTAGTGTTTGCGGTTGCCGTGATTATTTATAATGAACAGAAAACCGATGCGCTTAGTGACGCAGCGGATAAAAATGCCTCGCTACTAATACGTGATTATTCGCCAACGACAGGCAATCAAGACGCAAAAGTGACGATTGTGGAGTTCTTCGACCCTGCCTGTGAAACCTGCAAGGCATTCCATCCATTCGTTAAGCAATTGATGTCAGCCAATCCTGGGAAAATCAAGTTGGTTTTGCGCTACACACCTTTTCACAAGGGGTCAGATTACGTCGTATCATTGCTTGAAGCCGCCCGGTTACAGGACAAATTTTGGGAGACGTTGGAGGCAACCTATAAGTCTCAGTCTTCCTGGGCTGCACATCATGACCCACAGCCCGAGCGTTTGTGGATGTTGCTTGGTGGCGTAGGGCTTGATCTGAAAAAGGCCAGAGAAGACATGCAAAGTCCTACCATTGCGCAACGTATACAGCAAGATATGGCCGATGCACAGCAGTTACAGGTTACTAAAACGCCGGGATTTTTCGTGAATGGGAAACCGTTGGTCTCATTCGGCTACGAACAATTGCAACAACTCGTTGATGCGGAACTGCGTAATAGTTATTAATGAAATCTGCCGATGGTGTATACCGGCACAGGCAGTTCGTGCCGATGCCCCGGTATGGGATTGCAGGCAGTCGTTAACGTATGAGGTGGTAATGCATGATGTTCCACTGCGTTCCGTTGGAATCAGGGAAACGTCAATACTGAGTTTAATATGAATCGCCATGTTGAAGACCTTATATGCCGTGCCACCGGTGCCGATGGGGTATTCCATCGTGAGGATATTCAGTCTCTCTGGAGCGGCTACGGAAAAATCATACGTTATGGTTTACATTATGGTTTACGGTCTGATTTAAAAGAGGGTGATTGCCGGAGCATTGTGGTGAAGCATGTCAAGCTTCCGGATCAGCGCGATCACCCCCGAGGTTGGAATACCGATTTTTCGCATCAGCGGAAGGTCACATCCTATCAGGTGGAAAGCGCCTGGTATCGGGATTGGAGCGCAGCCTGTGATGCGTGTTGCAGAGTACCCCGTTGTTTCGTGCTCGAATCCGGTGATAACGAATTTTTGATGGTGTTAGAGGACCTGGATGCCAGTGGTTTTTCGGTGAGGAAAACATCGGTATCGATAACCGAGATGCAGGCGTGTCTGGCCTGGCTGGCGCACTTTCATGCAACGTTTATGGGGCAAACACCCTCCGAGCTTTGGCGTGTGGGGACCTACTGGCATCTTGATACCCGGCCTGACGAGCTTGCCGTGCTGGAGGACACGAAGCTAAAACAAGCCGCCGCGCATATTGATCAGCGATTACGAACCAGCCACTATCAGAGCTTCGTACATGGTGACGCCAAACTGGCCAATTTTTGTTTTTCTGACACGGATACTTCTAAAGCAAGCGCCCAGGCTACCGGTATCCCTGCTAAGGGCATTCAGGTGGCAGCAGTGGATTTTCAATATGTAGGGGGTGGCTGTGGCATGAAGGATGTCGCGTATTTTATTGGCAGTTGCCTCCATGAAGCGGATTGCGAGCGTTATGAAGCGGTATTGCTCGACAGCTATTTTTCCCAACTTGGTGAGGCGTTGAAAATGCGCAGTGGCACCATCGATATTGCTGATGTCGAGCGGGAGTGGCGTTCACTTTACCCGCTTGCCTGGACAGATTTTCATCGTTTTGTGAAAGGTTGGAGTCCGGGCCATTGGAAAATTCACGGTTATAGCGAACGCATTGCCCGTGAAGTCTTGGCGCAACTCGATGAATCCTTACGTTAACAATGTTGCTCACTCCTGATGATTTGTCTTACCTGTGCCAACGCGCAATATCCGCGGCTCAACACGCGGGCCGTCTCATCGAGAGTTACGCTACTAACACAGTCCTTGCTATCCCTAAACGCGGGGGGAGCCATCGTGCCTCCCAGGTGGTTACCGAAGTCGATTTGCTCAGTGAGGCCGCTATCCTGGCGATGCTTGAGCCTGACTGCAAACGATATGATCTTGGGTTGCTGACCGAGGAGCGCATTGATGATAACACCCGCTTGCAGAAAGACTATTTCTGGTGCATCGACCCACTGGACGGTACGCTGCCCTTTATTGAATCCTGCCCCGGTTACGCGGTTTCCATTGCTTTGGTTGCGCAATCCGGTGAGCCACTAATCGGTGTTGTTTATGACCCACTGGCTCATACGTTATACGCCGCTGTGCAGGGGCAGGGCGCGTTTCGGAATGGCCGTCCTTGGCAGTATTCTCAGGCGTCAGTACATGGAAAACCATTAACCCTCGCTTGCGATCGGGGCCTGGTTCAACAGCACGATTACCCTGCTATACACCAGGAGCTGGAAGTGATGGCCATCAAATGTGGCTTTACCGGCCTGCATACCTTGCTAAACGGTGGCGCTGTGATGAATGCCTGTTGGGGGTTTGAAAATCCGCCGGGTTGTTATTTTAAGCTCCCTAAATCAGAAGACGGTGGTGGCAGCCTATGGGATTTTGCCGCTACGGCGGCGATTGCCGCTGAATTGGGGGCTGTTGCCAGTGACGTTTATGGTCATTCACTGGATTTAAATCGTACCGGCTCGACGTTTATGAACCATCGTGGTGCAATTTTTGCCACGGATCTGGTGTTGGCCACAGATATCCTGGGGGTGCTGAGACGGTATGCCACAGGGCAAATGGGTTAATGGGGGCTTGGTGACAAATGCGGCAATATCATTGTTGAAAACCCAGGTTAACTGTAAGTATTGGTAAAATATAGTATATAAGTCTTTATTTTGCTTAATAATAGCGGGATAAGCTTGCTTGGAGAGAGGGGGCGTTTATCAAACTTGGCTATTGGGATATAAAATGTTATTTTTTTATTTAAGGTATATTTTTGATCTAAAATCGTTGCTATGACTTAAAAAAAGTGAATAAAATATTTTTTAAAATCAATATGTTAGTGGGAGGTGTGAATATTGCACATTTTGAGTATGCAATAGGTCAATTCTAATAGATAAAGTCGGTATTAAACTTTATACTGTTTGGCAGTGTACGTTAGTTAAGTGACATTTAATTAAATGACAGTTAATTAAATACGCAGACATCGGCTTTATGAGTTCCTGCCAATATAGTTACACTTCAAACGTTCGTGATTGGGATAGATTCAAGCGATAGCTCAGCATGGCCGCTTACAGGCTTATATAGGTTATCGTTAGGTCCTAACTGCTGATGCAGCGCAATTTAATCTGATTTAACCGTAGCAAAAAATGGCTCAAGACGATATTTCCAATAAGAAAAACATGCCCCGCAGGCCCCAGCACACTCAATCTGCAAACAATGTCGATTCGGCGAATAGCCCCCACGCGCCTAAGGCGCCTGCGGAAGGCACCGCTGTGCATCACAGTGACCGCAAACCCAAGCTTGAAGCCAAGCCTACAATCAAACCTAAAATCAAGCCCAAAACCAAACCCAAAACACTACAAAGCCCCGTCGTTGATGACAAAACCCGGGTTCAGCCTCCGCCCGGGAGTCACTCGTCTCAGCGTCAGCAAGCAGCGCACGCGACTTCAAACGCCGGGAACCACCGGCCCGAAGGTGACGACAACCGCACGCGCCTAAAGCCTATTCAAGCAAAGGCTGCGCCCAAGCCCAAGCAAGCCAGCCGAGCGGCATCAGAGCATATCGTGTTAAAACACCGGTTTGTACTGGAGAAAACCGTTGGTGTTGGTGGTATGGGCGTGGTCTACAAAGCGAAGGATTTGCGTAAAGTTGAGGCGAAAGACCGTAACCCCTATGTTGCCGTTAAAATTCTCAACGAAGATTTTCGGCGTTATCCCGATGCTTTTATTGCATTGCAGCGAGAAGCGCGTAAATCCCAAAGCATTGCCCATCCCAATATTGTGAATGTGCATGATTTTGACCGCGATGGTGACACCGTATTCATGACCATGGAGTTTATGGAGGGTAGGCCGCTTGATAAATTAATTCAGTTAAACCGGGCCAATGGTCTGATGTTTTCTCAGGCCATGGATATCTTAAAAGGGATGTGCGCAGCATTGGAGCACGCGCATCGTGAAAATATTATCCACTCTGATTTTAAGCCAGGTAATGTCTTTATTACTAAAAGCGGGGCGACTAAAGTCTTTGACTTTGGTATTGCACGGGCCGTTGCCACAGTGGATGTACACGGTCATCACCCGGACAATACCGCGTTTAACTTAAAGGCGTTGCAGCAGGTAGACAAAACCTTATTGCATAACGATAAATCGTTATTTGACCCCGATACATTTGGGGCACTCACCCCCGCTTATGCTAGCCTGGAAATGCTGCAAGGCCAATCACCCAGTCGACAGGATGATATCTATGCCCTGGCGGTAGTCACTTATGAAATGTTATCCGGGCAACACCCCTTCCAGCGACTAAATGCAGAAGAGGCATTGGCCAGAAAGCTTAAACCCAAACGTATCCGATTTCTTACCCGGCAACAGTGGCGTGCTTTAAAGAAAGGCTTGGCTTTTAAGCGTGAGCACCGAACTCTTACCGTACATAGTTTTTTTACAGAGTTGACCGAAGTTAAAAAATCCCTTTGGAAAACGCCTGTGGCGGTAACTGCTGCGCTAATCATTAGCGCGGGAGTTTATTTAGAATATTTTTATCAAAAAGAAATAGACCCGGATGTATTGAAGACGCAACTGGAGCGCCAGATAAAAATTGATATTACGAAAGAGACCATTGAAGAGATTTTGAAAGATGCCAGCTATGATGATTTTTGGCATGCTGATTTGTGGAAAGAAGTCCAATATGCCAGAAAGTTACTGGGCAGTAAGGATAAATGGTTAATTGCGACTGAATCCATCATTGTAGACCGATATGTTAACCGGGCAAGGGTTAAACGCTTGTCGGTACAATTGACAGAAGCACAGGACCTGGTGGCGTTTGCAAAAAAATATCGCGGTAATATGTCGGCGTTAGATGAGGAGCAAATGCAGCTTGCCTCGGCGCTGGAAGAATACCGTCTTAAAAAACGCGACGCGAAAGCTGAAAAGGACCGTGAGCGGGAACGGCGGCGGGATTTAGCTGCAAACCCCCAAGAAACCAAGCCCCGGGTTGAGGCCGTTGTGAAACCAAATAAGCCGGTCGTTGCCAGCAGTGATAAACAAACGCCCAGAGATGTGTTTGCATTGGCATTAACAAATGTCAAACAACAGTTACGTTGCAAAAATGATTTAAATACCAGGAACTTTGAGGGAGCAATACGAAAGCTGAAATCAACGGACAAAAAAAAATACCGTGCGGAGTTGCCGCGACTGGTGAGTGCACTGGCCGTTTGTATTGAAAAAATCGGAGCCGATGACTCAAATCGGGCAGAAGATTTAAAGTTGTTTGCACTTTCTCTTTTTCCGCAAAACCAGGTTATTGCCAAAATTAAAATTGCCCCCAAAGACCCCTGTAGCAAAAATAAAGCGGGATTAGGATCCCGTGGCCAAAAAGGCACTTGCAGAGACCGGCTGCTTAATGGCGGGTATGGTCCGCGGCTAGTGGTTATTCCGGCTACCGCAGGCATTAGCGAATTTGCCATCGGTCAATTTGAAGTGTCCATTGAGCAGCTCAATGAATATTGTAGGCGTAGCCGAAAATGCAAAAAAATGAAATCCACCGATGCAGAGTTACCCGTTACCAATATCTCGGTTGATATGGCCAAATCCTATGCCAAATGGTTGAGCCGTATGACCAATTATACTTATCGTATTCCCCGGAAAAAGGAGTGGTTGCACGCGGCACAGGCACTGAAGGGGGATCTGGATGACAACAGAAATTGCAGCGTAAACTCACGGGGTATTAACAAGGGAGAAAACCTTGAAGTAATAACGGCCGGGCAAAAAAATAACTGGGGCTTGGTAAATCATGTGGGTAATGCGCAAGAATGGGTATTGGTAAATAACCGCAAGCTGGTGGCCATGGGCGGTGCTCATACTGACCCTATACAGCAGTGTCAGCTAACGAGCCAACGAAGCCATGGTGGTGAGCCGGATAAAATCACCGGATTTCGTTTGGTGCGTGAAATCAGGTAGCTGACCCCAGGGCAAACTGATTCCAGGTAACTGACATTAAGTGGTAACGTATGACGATAGCGATGTATTTTAATCGCGTGATGTCAGACGTATGTGAAATGCCGGTTAGCTGATGACGGCTAATGCCACTAAATAAGTAAATAGGTATGTTGTTGGATTATTCGAGTGGTTTGTTTTCGTCGTCTGTTTTTGTGGTTGATTAATGTGGTTAGGTCGTGTGGTTAAGTAATGTGACTAATAAGTGTGGTTAAGTAAGTGTGGTTAAGTAAGTGCGGTTAATAAGTGTGACTAATAAAGTCGGTAAGCGGTCTGTTAATGATAGTATTGCTCCCTCGGTTGTTCATCATCTTGGTAACCAACATCCCTTATCTCTCGTTGTTTCCGATGAGTCTGCCTGTAAGCAGTACACGCTGACATTCGGTGTGTGGCTAAACGGTGGGTGGACCAATGTACCGTTTGTGAAACCTAATGGTATCTCGCCATCGCCCTGGGATTAGCTTTTTTAGATGATGTTTTTTAGATGACACAAGAAAAATATAAAATGCATAACAAAATCATATCAATGGTCATTGGTATCTCGTTGTTATTCTGGCAGGCGGGTAGTGTCGCGGGGTTACTGGAAATACCCAGTATTATTGATAGTACACCGTTAAAAGGTAAGACTGTATTTGAAAATACCAATATTCCTGGCGTTAAAGAACGTAGCCCTAACCCAGAGTCCGGGCAGCGGATCTGGGTAAAAAAAATCAAAGTTCAGGGCGTTGTCGAACGTCCTGAGTACGGTATTATCCAAAGCGAAATTGAAGCCTTTGTCGAAAAGCTACGCCATGAAGCCATGCGTGAAGGTGAATTACTTCAATATGGTTATAGTCTTGAAGAGTTGGCTGAAATTGCGGAGTTAATGCTGGAAATTGACGCCGCAAACAATCTTGAGCAGGTTACCGAACCCGATGTGCAAAAACTGGTCTGGTTGGTGAGGCAGCAGAAAGAGCGGCGTGGATTAACCCTGGGTAACATAGAGAAAATTGCGGATCAGCTGACTAATTATTATCGTGAGCGGGGCTTTTTCCTCACAAAGGTTTACATTCCGAAGCAAGAAGTGCGCGATGCCATTGTTGGGCTGACGGTACTGGAAGGCAAACTTGGGGATGTTTCGGTGAGTGGGAATGAGCGATATAGCTCGGATTTTATTGTAAAATCATTCGATGATTTAAAATTTCAACCGGTGACAGAAAAGGAAATCGAACAAAAACTGTATCGAATGAACGATTTTCCCGGATTGGAATTATACGGTTATTTTAAAGCCGGTGATCAGATTGGCGACACCCGCTTAAATCTGGAAGTTCGTCAGGAAAGGCTATGGTCCGCGTCTGTGCGCCTGGATAACCATGGCTCGGAACTCACCGGACAGGAACGGATATATGGGCAGGTACAATGGCACAATCCATTAAAAATGGCAGACCAAATCGTGTTGGGGATCATGCAGTCGGTGCAGCCAGATAATGCCACCTACGGTGTATTTCGCTATCGAGCGCCCGTATACAGCGAAGCATACCATGTCGGTTTCAACTATAGCCAAAATCAATTTGCCATTGGCGACTCGCGTACTGATGAGGGCTTGAGTTTTTTGGCGCTTGAAGGGGAAACTGCCATAACAGAATTCGTGTTTGATTATTCCTTAATACGACGTCGCGAAAATAACTGGTCGTTGTCGTTGCAGGTTGCCGATAAAAAGTCTGATTTAAACAGTGACGTGCTGGCCCAAATTTCTGATGATGAAGTGTTTACCTATAAACTCGCCATGGATTACGACGCGCTAAACGAGGCCTCCCGGACATTGAGTGAGTTTACCGTGTCGGTTGCAACAGGCGATGTCAACAAGGAAGCGCAAGGTATTGAGCAGGACAACGAATTCGATATCCTGAATTTTAATTACTCTTTTTTAACCTTTACCAGCATTCCCTGGGTCGATATTGATGCCCGTATCATCTTCAAATCACAATTTCAATATACCGAGGCAGTATTGCCACCGGTTGAGCAGTTTTCCCTGGCCGGGCCGAATGCTGTTAGGGCATTTTCGGTTACCGAGTTTCCGGCTGATTCCGCGGTATACCTGGGGAATGACTGGGTTTTTAATTTACCCAAGTTTGCCGACTATAAACTTGGCACCAATCTACAGCTTTCACGTATTTTACACCCTTTTATATTTCTGGATTATGCATACGGTATACTCAACCCTGTTGGTACAGAGGGGGACAAAACCGGACTGCTGGCTGGATATGGCGTTGGTTTACAACTGAATTATAAAAATAAAATATCAGCTAATCTACAGTTCGCCATGCCACTAAGCAGTGATTTCTCGGATGATAACCAGGAGGAACCTGGCGATGATCTGCGTGTTGTCGCCGATTTTCTGTATGTTTTTGATTAACGATAGAATGCAGCGCCTACTAATGGACAAACAGCCGCCGACGACTGCTAGAGGTATATTTGTAAATTTAGGTCTTCTATGTCTTGGTATCGCCCTGTTGGCCGGTTGCAGCAGTCACAATAGTAAACCGGCTTCCTCCAGCATCAATAATGCACCTTATGACCCAATAGCCGCTCGCCAGGCAGCATCACCTTCGCCGTCAGCATCGCCTCAAGGCGGGGCTAATAAAATGACGGCATTGGATGGAATAAAACAGCTTATAATACAAAAACAATACCCCCAGGCAGAGGCAAGGTTAAGGCTGCGCATTGTCAGTTTACCCAATGACGCTATTGCATGGGCTAATCTTGGCCTGGTGTTAAGTGAAACCCATCGTCTCGATATGGCGGAGAAGGCACTGCGTAAAGCGGTTAGTCTTAATGCGGATTTAGCAGCAGCGCATGTTCGTTTAGCTGCAGTGCTTAAGCGCCAGGGTAAAATTGAGGAAGCCCTAAGCAGTAACAAAAAAGCAGTGGAAATTGACCCCCTGAATACGGATGCACATTACAATCTGGCGATTATGTATGATCTCTACTACGAAGACCCTGTTAACGCATCTGCCCACCTGGCCTCCTACCTGGCGCAACTTGAGATCGAGGACAAAGCGGCCACAGCGTGGCTAAAGCAACTTCGGCGTATGACGGAGAAGCTGAAAGCGGAAGGAGGGGGCAATGCCAATCTAGCGGCCGATAAGCCGGCCATTGCTGCAACCGGCGGTCTCGATGATGGCCATTTTGATAATAATAATGGTAACTAAATATGAGCATTAAACCACGAAGGGTACTTGGCCGTTTGGGGCGCGTGTACCACCCGGATATTACCGGGTTAGTGGCGACGTTAATAATAGTCGGAACATTGTTGGTATTGGCGGGAATCGCTACGCCGGTGCTGGCTGATGACAAAATGCAGTTAGAGATATCTGTTATAAAAGGTAACCGGGAGCTGCCCAAAGTGCTTTATATCATGCCCTGGAAACGACTACCCAATAAAGGGGTTGAGCAGAAACTTACCCTACATAGTTTGTTCGAAGATGCATTTGACCCTATCGAGCCAGAATCGTTTCAACAGCATATTGACGATTACCAGTATTTTGTGCAGCCCTAGAAACCTGTTAGACATAGAACGAAGCAACTGCGTCGGCAGGAGGCTTACGATTCCTCAAGCTCGACAGATTCCTTGTTTAGCAGTATTAACCCACATGGTGTAACGGAATGGGGCTAACTATGGTTGATGGATAGTATGGTCGATGGCTAGGATGATCGATGTCTGGCATGGTGGATGGGCGGTCTAACATCAGTTTTTGTTATGGCCATTTGGAATTTTACATTGAACTTCAGGTCATAGCACTGAGGTTATCGAGCTTTGCTTGTTGAGTCCGGGCTAGCACTATAGCTTATCACTCAATGGCATAGTGGCTTAATTGTCTGAGGAAATTTCCCATGTTTATGCGGTTATGTCAATAATAGCGAATTGGAGATGGCGGTTCGTTACGCATGGCGATAAACCCGCCTCAGGATGTTGACCACGGGTTGTGCTTTCCGTACTCTGTCATGCGCAGGCGGGTTAATAGCCAATGGTACCGATCAATGATTTCAAGCTTTATCCAGCGTAAGCAAAATAAAGGGTAAGTAAAATAAAAATTATGTTTAAAACAAATGAATTCACAAACTATCAGGCAATAAAATCCGCCATTGGATATTTGTCATGCTCACGTATTTCTCGAAGCATCGCGAAAAAAAAACAAGTATTGCTTGCTCTTTTATGTATGCTTGTAGTCACAGCGTGTAGTGATGCCGATGACATCGATCGAGATTCTCCGATTGCCACCATCACTTCTCATCAGTTCGGTGAGGAAATAACGGGGAGTCAAAATACGACCTTGGCAGGTACGGTAAGCAGTGACGTAAGCTCCCTGACGGTTAAATTGAATGACGCTGCCGCGGTTGAAGTAACGCCAGTCGGGGTGGATTTTTCCACTGATTTGACTCTTGCACAGGGTACAAATACCATCGTTATTAAAGTGCGTGACGCCACTGGCAATTCTCGAACATCAAGCTTTACGCTCCATTTCCCTTTTCTGGCGCTCACAAACGACCAAGCGGCAGCGGTTGTTATCGGGCAGAATAACGTTGACGTGAACCAGGCTAATCAGGGGAATAGCACCCCGGAGGCGAACAGCCTAAACCAGCTGATGGGCGCGCCCTTCAAGACGAGTAATGGGACGCTTTATCTGCCAGATACCGGCAACAATCGCATTCTTGGGTTTAGTTCGGTTCCTGCGGACAACAACCTGTCGGCGAGTTCGATTGTCGGGCAAGTGGACTTTGTATCCAATACAGCTGACGTGTCGCCAACAAAGCTTAATGCACCCAGCGGGTTTGTTATCACAGACAGTCAATATTTCGCCGTCGATACCGGCAACAATCGGGTTCTCATTTGGGGGGCGTTCCCAAGTAAAGAGGATGTGAATGCCATCGTGGTGTTAGGGCAAACTGACTTTATCTCCGCAGCATCAGGGTGTGGTGCTGACACATTATCTGCCCCTTCCAGTATTAGGGTGGTGAATGACAAGCTCATACTCAGTGACAGTGGTAATCATCGAGTACTGATATGGAATACAATTCCTACCGTCAGTGAGTTTGAGTCAGCGGATGTGGCACCTGACCTAGTGATTGGTCAGCAAAATTTGAATGTTTGTGCGCCAAATGATCCGAGCGGCACGGGAACGACAGCAGCGTCGCCCACCGCCAGCACCTTAAGCGGTGCAGGGGATATCTGGAGCGATGGTGAGCGTTTGCTGGTGGCGGATACGGATAATCACCGCATATTGATTTGGAATACGTTTCCAACCACCGATGGACAGGCCGCCGATCACGTACTGGGTCAGGCAGACATGAACACCGCAGTACCGGGTTTAACGCAAAACGGACTTAGTGCCCCCAAATCCGTTTACAGCAACGGCAATCAAGTTTTTGTTGCAGACAGCGGCAATGAAAGAGTGATGATATGGGATACTTTTCCCGCGGCTAACCAAACGAACGCTAATCGTGTCATTGGTCAGGTGGATTTTGTTACCAAAGACGTATCACAAACCAGTGGCACACGCATGACAGGTTATGACAGCCTGTTTGCCGATCGTGACCAGTTGCTGATTGTTGACAGCAATCGCGTGATGGTTTTTCAGGTACCGCAGGTGCCATAAGAACGAAGGGGGATACCTACTTTGTTTGGTATCCCCCGACAACCACGCTGCCCCCGCAACAAACCCATAATTGGCACATAGCGAACCCCATAAAATATGCGCATCCGGTTCGAGTAAGTGCGGTATCCCAGTAAACTTTACCACCATGATTGATCACCATGCACCACAGTTTATCGAAATGGCATTGGGCGGTGGTTGAGTCATTATAAGCAACTCGGCTTGCCTTCCCAGGTAATGGGATCATATTGACACGTTTTACATCAATAACAATGAATCACGTTACTTTTGGCAATCGCGTGTATCTGGCTTCCCTTTCTGGTGCTTAGGGAAGGCTGTGTTTGTTAGGTTTTAGACCTGTCAACTTAATGACAACGTCTGGATGTGGTGCGGTATTACCCTCATTGACGTTGAGATGTGTCCGTTGTTATAGGTGTCCTCGAACATCATAGTGTAACGTGCGCCACCTGAATCTTATTAAGCATGTTAGGCGTTCGCAGTAGGTTCAACTGATTCATTTAGGTTTAACCCCACAGGCCCAATAAGAACACGGTGCTCATACCTTCGGTCATGGAATGATTCTCGACACGCGAGTGCCGGTGAAATAATGCCAATTACCCGCAATAAAGGTGATGCCATAGTTACCGGCTATAACTGGCAATGTCCAGGTTACCACCGCTTGTTTATTGACTAAGTCAACGCTATCAACGCTGCAACTACCACCATCCACCAGGCATTTGATCTCTGTATCTGAGCTCTCAGATGATGTCCAGCTTAAGGTGTACTGAGTACCACCAGCCACGGGTGTTTGCGATAGCACTTGAAAGGTATTTTGCTGTTGTATATCCAACACGACAAACCCACCATAATAATCCGCGACATAAGCGTAGTCTCCGGTGACTACGGTACTAAGGGCATTTACATTGGTAGAATAACCACCTACCCATGCCGGATTAGCAGGGTCTGAATTGTCAACGATATAGACGCCTGCCGAACCGGCGCTGATATAAGCGTAGTTGCCGGCGGCGGTTATTTTAGTCCCGGATCGTTGATTGGGTATCTTCACCGTCTTGATTGGCCCCGGGTTTTCCGGAGTACTGATGTCTATAATGGATAACTTGGCGGGGCTGGTAACATAGGCGTAATTCCCCGATACGGCTACCGCTTGAGCGGTATCTGCTACGTCAACATTAATGGGTGTGCCGGGATTAACCGGGTCGGATACATCAATGATCATCAGTCCATTTAGGCCCTCTGCCACGTAAAGGTAGTTGCCGGCTACCGAGATCCCGGATATTCTGTTTGAGCTATAAAGTAGCGCTGGCGCGCCTGGCGTCGCTTTGTCAGTGGTATCGATTCTTGTTACGCTCAAAACATCAACCAAATAAAGGCTGTTGTTTGTGGAGGTAAAGGTGACGCCGGTAGTCGCCATTTGAATGTCAACCGGTGCGCCAGGACTAAGCGGGTTTGTGACATCGATAATGCTAATGGTATTAGGGGTTGTCGTGTTCATTGTATAGGCATAGTTGCCCAGCGCTTCAATCTGATTCAGTCTTGACATGCTAACTGACGACGCGTTTACCGGGTTGAGTGGGTCAGCCACATTAATGATGCGTATGCCAGAGAAGCCGCTTGCAGTAAAGGCAAAATCACCGGAAATTGCCACATCATTAACGGGTAGGGAGCTATTGATTGTCACCGGGGCTGATCTCGCTGGGATATTGGTAAGGTCAATAACCTGCAGTCCACTCGCAAAATCGGCGATATACGCATAGTTACCTGCAATGGCGATACTCATTGCACTGTCGGATGTATCGACGGTTTGCGTAATAACCGGAGTAGTGGGATCGGTGACGTCAATAATCTGCATCCCGCCAGATTGTGTAGTGACATAGGCTGTATTGCCGACAACCGCGACATCACGGGCCCAATAGTTTGTTCGTAAGTTGGTTGAAGCCCCTGGGTTGGCTGGGTCAGTAATATCGATGATTGTTAACCCCGCCACATCGTCAGCCACATAGGCATAATTCCCGGATATGGCCACTGCCACGGCATAATTAAACGTTCGCGCGGTGACGGGTATGCCGGGATTGGTTGGATCCGTGATGTCAATTATTTCTATACTTGGTGAGGGCGATCCGGCATCTGCTACATAGGCATAATTTCCTGAAATCGTCACGCCATAAGCGCTTGAGGGCGTGTCGACGGTAATCATTGCGCCAGGGTTAGTTGGATCCGTAATGTCAATTATTTGCATGCCACTGTTGCTGTCAGCCACATAAGCATAATTTCCTGATACCGCCACATCACGTGCATCACCCGGTGTATCAACCCTGATGGGGGTCCCAGGGCTGGTTGGGTTTGTTATATCAATAATTTGCAGTCCGCTGCTTCTATCGGCCACGTAAGCGTAGTTGCCAGATATAGCTACTGCATTCGAGCTGCCGGATGTATCAACCGTCGCCACAATGTTTGGCGCAGTGGGGATAGAAATATCGATGACTTGCAAACCACTATTGCCGTCTGCCAAATAAGCATAATTGTTTGAAAGCGCCACACCCTGGGCAATCCCTGGTGTATCCATGGACACTCTAAAAGGGTGCGATTCAATGGATGCCTGAATCACCACCGATGTCGTCGCTGAGACTGTGTCCACATTATCGCTTACTGAAACGTCAAACGTCAGAACACCGCTATTGCTTGGGGCAACAAAGCTTGGTTGAGCAGTATCAGCGCCGGTAATGGTGATAGTCTCACCCGAGGTTTGTACCCAGGAATACGAGAGGGCATCACCATCGGCATCGTTGCTGGCTGAGGCATCCAGATTGACCACTGACTGTTTGAGCGCGTTTTGATTGGTCACAACATTGACTACCGGGGTTGCATTTGCATTGATGATTCGTGATTCAGTAATACCGGTAACGTTTGCGGTATTTATGCGTACCCCGATTACGTCGGTACCTGGGTTAGAGGGGATGTACGTTGCGTTATAATTGAGGTTGCTGTTATTGTAAACGCCTGCGACATTTAAACTATTACCTCCGCTAATCGTAAATTCAACGGCGCCGTTAGTGATGTTATCAAACTGATCAAACAGCTGCGCGGCTAATGCTATCGCATCACCTTGTTTAAAAGGTCCAGCAGGCACGGTCAGTAAAGTCTTGGTGCCTACCGCTGCTCCGGCTGCAATAGTGCGTTGATAAACCCCCGCGATGGCCACACCGTTGATGGTAATTAGGTAATTATCATCACCCGCTTTTTGAGGTGTATAAACCATGGTATAAGTGCCATCATCTGCATCCACAATGGCAGGCAAAGGTAATAACGCATTCGCACCGGTTATTGCGATGGCAACTGTGTCTCCACCACTTAATCGTTGGCTACCGTTGAGGGTTCTTGCGGTGACTGTAATAGTAACGTCGGTGCCCGCGGTAATCGAATCGGTTGGAGTAATAGTTGCGCCTGATTGCGCTGGGTCCGTGGTGGCATCGTTGACTGACCATTGAAACTGATCCGTCGTTACCGCATTGATCGCGCCGCTTTGGTCATCGGCTGTTATGGAAACGGTATAAGGCGTTAGGTTGGCGGCATTGGCGTTAATGGTGCCGCTAAAGGTGCCAGTTACCGTGTTAAAGTTGATGCCCGCCGGAAAACCACTGGCAGCGTAAACGAGGGTTTGTCCCTCAGCGTCAGTGGCACTCACTACAAAAGGTGTAATCACTTTTCCTGCATCGTTGGTTTGAGTTAGTAAGGCATTAAACACCGGTGCATCATTGACCGGGTTAATCACCAACGAAACTACCGCGGTGGCCGTGGCATTACCGTCGCTTATTTCATAATTAAAACGGTCACTAACGGTTTCACTGCCATTGTGGGTGTAGGTAAACGAACCATCGGCATTAAGACTGAGTGTGCCATTGCTCGGTGATGTAATCGGGGTGGTATTTACGGCGAGCACATTGCTGTCGGCATCGGTGTCGTTGCTTAACAGCCCCGGTGCCACGATGTTTAAGGTGGCACCTTCATTCACGGCATAGCTGTCATTAACGGCCACGGGCGCATCATTAGTACCGCTGATCGTCACACTGAGGTTAAACACATTACTCCGATTGACGCCATCACTGACGGTCACGGGCACACTTAAACTGCCGTTGAAATTGGTGGCGGGGGTAAGGGTGTTGCCACTCAAAGTATAGTTACTGCCGGGCTGTACCGTTAACGTGAAGTCGTTGGGGTAGCGGTTATCGACATCCGTCACCAGCAAATTGTTGAGGGTGAGGCTAAGCGCGGTGTCTTCGGCGCCAGTGAGGTTAGCTGGGGTTTGGCCGGTGATACTGGGCGCATCATTTTGTGGGTTAACGATCACGGTCACAATAATGGCGGCAATACCACCACGACCATCACTGACTTGAAGACCAAAGCTGTCGTTGCCATTGTAGTTAGCGACCGGGGTGTAGGTGATACCCACGGTGTTGGCGTTGGGGTTGCCTATAATCCCGGCGCTACCCTGGGTCGGTGCCTGACTTAGGGACCAGTTCAAGGGGTCGTTGTCGGCATCGCTGGCGGTGAGGCTGAGACTAAACGGCGTAGGCTCCTGGTCTTCGTCCATGGTAACGCTAATGCTAGCGCCTTGGGTGATTTGCGGTATTCGGTTGGGATTGGGTTGGCTCGAGGTCGGCTGCGGAATGGCGCTAATAACCTGGCTGGGCTGGCTTTCGCCGCTATCGTTACGGGCGCTGAGTTGGTAATAATAGGGGGCGTTATTGCTTAACCCACGGTGACGATAACGGGGTCGCACGTTGTCGATGCGGCTACCACTATTGATGGGAGCTACGTCGGCGTTATCGCTCCAGTAAAGGGTGTAACTAATGTCTGACTGGGTGGGCCAGTTAAGGCTAACCTGTGCATCCCCGGCGCTGGCGATGAGCCCGATGGGGCTGTCGGGAATGGGGGCCAGGGGCGTGGCACTGCTGATGGGGCTGGGCGCACTTTGGCCACCGGCGTTAATGGCAATAAGTTGAACGTAATAGGGCTGGCCATTACTCAGCTCGCGGAGTCTGTCGCCGTTTTGAATACCGGGTTTTTGTGACCATTGTGCCAGTGCCGCTTCGGGATTGGTGTGGGTGTAAAGGATATAGCTGCTGGCACCGTTAACGGCGGAGAAATCAATACCAAGACTGGCATCCCCAACAATGAGGGTCGGCGCACTGGGGGCCGCAGGGGGATTGACTTGCGGCGTGGCCCCAAACACCTCAGATAAGGCGCTTTCGCCCCCGGCGTTAACCGCGGCGATTTGGTAATAATAACGCTGACCATTACGTAAATCTGCGTGCCGAAAGTTCAGCTGACCATCCTCTGAGAGACTCAGTTGGTCTTCGCTCAGCGGGAGGCGGGTACTGGTGGTGCTATCGATCACCGGTTCGGTGGACCAGTAAAGCGCATAAGCACTGGCGCTGTCCACTGGGGGCCACCTGAGGGCGACTTCGTTGGGCTGAGGCTCGATGTATATATTTTGCGGTGCCGCCTGGGGCGGGGCCACTTGCGGGCTGGCACTCACCTCGGGCGATAACACGCTTTCGCCGCTGCCGTTAAAGGCGGACACTTGAAAGTAGTAGGTGTTGCCATTGGTGTCCGCGCCGTTGGTAAACACGTAATCGAGCGGGATGTTGCTAATAACCTGGGTATCGCTGCGCTGGTTATTGGCTAGACCCTGACGCCAGTAGAGGTTGTAGGTGGGTACTACCACGCTATCGATGGCGCTAAAGTGAATGACCACTTGGTTATCACCCGCTTCGGCCCAGACCTGACTGGGCGCACCGGGAATGGGAATCTGGGGTTGGGCCCACA